>R26__coassemble_735_pt1 | contig 18694 bp, 14 predicted proteins | sample R26__metabat2_high_PE_030 | metagenome-assembled genome bin R26
GACCCATGAACCAGGCCTCGGCCTGCACGGGACGCTCGGCCAGCGCCGGCATCGGGGGCAACATCCGCGGCACGGGAACGGCCACCAATCCCGTCCCCAGCATCACCGCCGTCAACACCAGAATTCGCTTCACGGGACCACCTCGACGCCGTTCAGTCCGTCGGTCTGTTCTTCTTGCGCAGCGCGGCGGCCTGCCGACGCTGCTTCTCGGAGATTCCCGACATACGGACATTCCACCCCTGCATGTCGGACTGGAACCGCATCAGCATCCGATTGAGAAGGAAAACGTGGTCCGGGACCTTGTCCGTCGGCATGTCGGGCAACGCGTATCTTGACTTCGTGTACTTGTAGAGTCCCTTGCCGGTCCGAAGCTTGCAGGGCGCCAGGTTCGGGTCTTCGTACTGCTTGTGGATGGAGACCATTCCCTCGAGAATCTCCCGCATGGCCTTGACGACGTAATCGTCCTGTTCCCGAAGCGCCAGAACACGGTCGTTCCCGGCCGCCTTCTCGGTCGCCTTTTGGAGCATTCCGGCGAAGTTGACGAGGTCTTCGTCCAGGAACTTCTGCGCAGCATCCGCCCACTCCTTGACCTTCGCAGGCGGCAGAGCGTCGCCGTGTTGCTTCACAGCGGTGAGCTGGTTCAGGAAATAGGGCTCGATGGTGAGGCGCCCGGTGCTGCCCTGCGTGTAGAAGTAGTACTGGAAGGTCGTGATGTCGATCTTGCAGTAGTCCAGAAGATCCTTCCAGGTCAGGTGTTCCTCGCCAAAGTGATCCCTCTTGAAGGCCGGCGCGCCGGAGGCCAGCTTGTACATCATTTCGTCGAAGATCCGGAGTCCGGCGGACGCCTCGCCGCCCACCGCCTTGTAGAACTCGGCCTGGGCGATCATCTGCGCGGGATGGTCGAAGAGGATCGACTGCGCCTTGCCGAGCAGTTTCGCGAGATTGTCGCGCACGCCGCCGTCGACCATGTAGCGCCGCCAGGCGAGATAATCGGCCTCGGCCTTCAGATTCTTGTCGTTGTCGATGTTGAAGCGCGGCACCAGCCCGTGCAGCGGATCCACCGAGAGATATTCGATTATCTGCTTGACCGACGTGCTCTGTTCCGAAAGCGGCTTCGCGAAGAAGCGCTTCGCCAGCATCCGCGTGCGCAGATTCCTCTCGCTTTGGAAGATGGCGTCCACCTCGGTGGCGGTGAGACGCGCCACGGTGGCATCGGCCGCGATCGGCGAGCCAAGCGGAAGCTTCGGCTGGGACTTCTTGGCCGGTTTTCCGCCCGCGGCCGCACCGAGAACCACCCAGGCGGCGAGTCCCAGAATGACAAGATTCCTCTTCATGACAAAACCTTTCGTTTACGTGTTCCCTCGTCGGTCAGAAGCGCGGCGCGTAGTCCTCGACGTACCAGCGGCCGTTCCCCCAGCGCACGAGCTTGTGCGGATGAGGCGTGCCGAGCTGCTTGCCGTTCTCGTCGATCGCGGTCGTCTCGACGACCGCCCACTCCTGGCGCACGCCGTTCGCCTTCTCGAGCTTCGCCTTCTCCTCGTCGGTCAGGAAGAAGCTGTTGTGACGGTTCGAACGGTCGAATCCCTTGGCCGTGACGATCTTCGCCTTGCCGATCTTCACATGCACGTATTCGCCGTGGAAGCGCTCCTGGTGGAGTTCCCAGTGGTACTTGATGTCCACGAACGCCGTCGGCAGATCGTGGCGAAGCGTACGCGTGCCGGGGATGAACGGGTCGTTGAATCCCTCGCGACGGCGCTTGTCGATGCAGTCGACGTAGAGCCAGAAGTTCTTCTCCTTGATCGCGGTCACGAAGCAGTTCATGACCTCCTCGGGGGAGGCGTTCGCGGGGATCTCCCGGATCGTGTACCAGCCGTCCTTGATCTTCGCCACCTTCTCCTCGGCGACGTAGCGTCCGGAACTCGGCGCCTCGGGGTCGAAATACGAGACCAGGCACCCCGGGACCTTGAGCGCAACCGGCTCGACGACCCAGCCGAATTCGAAGTTGCCGATTGTCGCCTTCAAACCATTCGGGTTCTCGGCCGTCACGCCGGTGATCCGCCCGAGCACGGTCCACTGGTGGACTTCGAGCATGGAGCTGTCGACCTCGTTGCGGTAGCGCTTCGCGGCCTCGTAGGGTCCCAGCCAGTTCCGCCCGTTGAGCTTCACGAAATAGTAGCCCTCCGAAGGTTTCCCGCAGGCGATGTACTCGCCCGAACCGCCATAGAACTGGTTGGCGGGATAGGCGACCGAATCCAGCACCACGTACCTGCCCTTGATGGCGTCGATGGGAACCTCTGCGACGTCGGGTGACGGCCAGGTCCGCGCGATGATGTTGGTGCCGACGGCCGCAATGAGCGAGTTCCAGTATTTCTCGGACTCCGCCCACACGGTCTTGCGCAATTCGGCCTCGTTGCGCTTGTACTGCGTCCAGGCGGGATCGACCTCGTCCTCGATCTGGCCCAGGCTGCGCTTGAGCGCCTTCTTCGCGCGCACGAACAGAGCCTGGACACGCGGATCGTCCGGCGCGTCCTCCACCAGCGACTTCACGCGGTCGAGCGCATCGGTCTTGTAGTGCCAGTTGACCTTCGAGCCGCCACGCTGGATCGCGACCTCCTTCTCGAAGTCGATCAGACAGATCTCGGCCCGGCGAAGACGATCCTCGATGCTCCGCGGCACGGGCTGGGGCTGACCGAGCTTCGGCTTGTACGACTGGACCGATTCCGAGGGGCTCCCCAGCACGCGGTACTGATTGCCATACTGCGCCTCCACCGCATACACGGCAAGCGCAAGGGCAAACAGCGTCGCGGTCCTTCTTCCTGAGTGAAACGACATATTCCGCACCTTCCTTCCCTTTTCGCCCGTCACCGCGCGTTGATCTGCCTCAGCAGCTTCATCGGAACGTCTGTCGTGACGGCGTCGGCGCCGAGGTCACGCGCCTTCTTCCAGCTTTCAAACGAGTTGACCATCCAGAGCGCGACGGCGATGCCGTTCGCGTGCGCGTAGTCGATCGGGTCCTTCTCGGCCTTCGCGAAGCCGGGCTGCACGCTGCTGCAGCCCATCGCCTTCGCCTTGTCGACGAATTCGCGCGTGAGGGGCGCGCCCGTCGTGAGGCCGATCATCGCGTCCGGGTGGAGGCGCTTCATCGTGGCGAGGATGTTCGCGTTGAACCCGATGAAGATGTAGGTTCCCTTCTCCATCGTCTTCGAGGCGACGTCATAGAGCTTGTTGCAGTAGTCCTCGCCCGCGGCGCCGCCCGGCGCCTCCTTGAGCTCCCACTCGACGAAGACGTCCTTGCGTCCGCGGAAGACGTCGGCGATCAGCTGCATCGTGGGAACATGCTCACCGGACTTTTTCAACGTGAGCGCGGTGACCTCCGCAAGCGTGAGGTCCTTGATCTTCTTGTCGCCCGTATAGGTCGTCGTGCGGTGCGGGTCCGAGTCGTGCATGATCACGAGCGCGCCGTCCTTCGTGAGGCGCACGTCCGTCTCGAAGCGCGTGACGCCGACCTCGAGGCACTTCCTGAATCCGCCGACGGCGTTGTCGTCGCACTCGGCGCGTCCACCACGGTGCGACGTGAGTCGCGGCTTCTCGACGGCCGACGCGGAGACCGCGACAAAGGCCGCCAGCGCGGCCGTGACCAGAAATCCAATCCTGCTCTTCTGCATCTTCTTGGTCCTTTGCGTGAATACTGTTCAATCATTCCCCATGTGGGTTATTATAGCAAAAACATCCCCACCAGGGTGAATTGACGATTGCCAATCACCAACCTTTAGTTTTTAGTGCCACCATCACCATTATTCACCTTGCCTCCTCACATCTCAAACATCCAGGGCATTTCCCGGTACTTGGCAACATACTTGTCCCTCAACTCCTTGACCATAGGAGAAACGACCCGGAATTCAGGCGGAATGAGGGAGACTTCGTAGAGCGTCGAATTATGATTGGACGCATCAATCCGCTTCATTCCGAACAATCTACAGAATTTTTCCCCTTCTGGCGTGATGGCATCAGAAAGAATCCGCCTGACAAATACATCATTGTCGATCAACCGGATGCAACGTCTCACCATTTCATCAAACAACATCTTGAAAAGGGCCGTATTCCGATACTGAGGATGAATGACAATCGAAGCGAAATAAACATTGTACGCACCCGGCATATCGTAACTCAGAATTTTGTCGGCCCCCATGACATCCATGTCGATGATTGTCCCTGACCGTAAACCCTCATAACATTCATCTGTCACGGGCATTGCCTCGGCATATGCAACGATCTCATGCGTAGCATTGTCCCTGACGATGAAATCAATATCCGGATTCACACGTGTCCATTCGCAAATGCGATCACACGAAGGGATATATTCATCTGAATACACATGATGATCAAGCGCAATCGTTCCTTCGACATCGCTACGCGTAACATCCTTCACGTCAATCAGAGTAAAGTCACCTCGACTACGGGAAGCCGCCACCTTGTGCATCGCGAATTCCGATTCGATCTTCTCAATCAAGATCTCCCGATGCGACTCGCTCAACCCCAACGCCCTTGCGAAATCATGCAAGTCGGCGCGTTCCCGCTCATCGATGACACCATCGTTGTCCTTGAAACGCCTGGCTCTGCTCAGAAACGCCTGCTCTGCTTCCCTGAACACCCCTCTCGCAACGGCACAGACGTTCTTGAGGCGCTGCTCGACCAGCTTGTCGACGGATTCATTGAACATCGTCTCGAGATCAAGCGTCGCCGCCTGGATCATCGTCAGGTCGACCAGTGATTCCGGAAGCTGTGCGGGGAATCCCAGATGATGGCCTGTCGGCCGCACCGGCACGACGTTGATGCCCTTCGAGAGCGCATACTCCAACTCATTTCGCACCCAATCCCCGTCATTCACGCAGCGATCAAGTGCCGCATCCGTCAGAATGACAATCAGGTTCTTCGACGCGTCAATGGAACGGTAGAGAGCCTCGTTGAATTTCCCGTCCTTGATCTCCTCGAGATCGAAGAAAACGCGCAGTCCTCTTTGCGTCAGTCCCTGCTGGAGCGTCCGGGCGATCTCGCGCCCGTTCTCACGTCGATAGCTGATGAAAACGTCGTAGCTTCTACCGAGTTCCATAAACAACCCCTGCAGGACTGAATTTCGTCCGTTTGCCCGTTTCCCGGTTGGCAAATGGCCACTCAGATGCTGAACATCGGAATCTTGAGCGTTTCGCCTCCCTTGAGCGCACTCAGATGGGCGTAGACGCCAGAGACGGTCGTGTTGAGTGCGGTCGCGACGTCCACGCAGACCTTGTGGCCGGGGACGAGGATCGCGCGCAGAAAGTCGTCCGTGAGGTACGGATGCGACCCGCCGTGGTGACCGTTGTTGACCATGCCCGGGGGCAGTCCGGTGCGGATGAGCTTGAGACCCTTGATGAGGTTGTTGTCGCCCGCGTAGCGGTCGTTGCGGAAGCAGCCCTTCGTGCCGAAGCAGCGTCCGAGCTCGCCGTGGTAGCCCTGCAGTCCCCAGGCCACCGCCATGCGCGCGGAGCCGCCTTCGGACTTCTTGAAGACCGCGACCTCGCTGTGGAACGGGTTCTGGTAGGGGTTCTTCCGGTCCTTGTAGAGCGGATGGTCGCCCGTCGTGCCGATGCAGCTGACCTCGGTGAAGTGTCCGTGCGTCACGCAGGTGTAGAAGCCGTTCGAGTGGGTGGGATAGTACTGCGGCGGCAGGCCGACGCGCCAACCCTTGTAGGAGCCGATGGGGGCGTCGGGACGGCTGTAGTGGAAGTACTCGCCCTCGGTGTAGGCCATCTGCCCGAATCCGCCCGCCTTGTAGATGCGGCGCATGGCAATCGCCTGCGGACGGAACGCCGTCGTCTCGAAGAGCGCGTAGACCTTTCCGCTCTTCTTCACGGCCTCGATCATCTTCGGCGCACGGTCGAGCTGCTTCTCGCCGAGAAGCGCCGGCACGGCGGAGCAGACGTGGTAACCGCGGTCGAGGGCGCGGATGACGAGATCGGCATGGCTCGCGGCGTCCGTCGCGATGAACACGGCGTCCATGTTCTTGCCTTCCTTGTCGATCATCTCCTCGGCCGAGGGGTAGGTGCGTTTCGCACCCACGACCTGCGCGAGCTTCGCGCAGCGCTCCGGATCGAGGTCCGTCGCCGCCACCACCTCCACGTTCGGGTGGTTCTGGAAGAAAAAGACCGCGCCGAACGTGCACACGCCGTAGCCGGCGATGCCCACGCGCACCTTCCGGTCGCTGAAGGGTTCCCAAGGGCCGTCCGTCTTCGATTCGCCCGATTCGTCGAATCCCTGGATCTTACCGACCGGTTCCGGCGCCTTCGCCGCGAAACCCGCCGCCGTCGCGGCGAGTGTACCAATGAAGAAGTTCTTTCTTGAGATGTTCATGGGATTTCCTTTTGTTAAACTTAGAGCTTGTAGCTAAGAGGCTTGAAGTTTGAGGTTTGAAGTTTGAAGTTTTAGAAAAGCGTTAGCAGTAACGACAGGAAGTTATCGTACGAAGAATGTGGCGCAGTACTGCGCGCAGCACTCGAACGCGCCGATGTCGACCCTGTCGAACTTCACGCGGGTGCCATCCGTCACCCACATACAGGTATTGGCGAGTGTCATCCACATCACATCGTACGGCGCATTGCCGACCGCGAGGCAGTTCGTCGCGTGCACGGCCCACAGCGCCGCCGTGCCGCCCGCGGCCACGTAGTAGTCCACCGCCGAGACCGTCGCCACGGCGCAGAACACGGCCATGCAGCCGCACCATCTGCTCTTGATTATCGTCATCATCCCGACCTCGCAATTTGGAATGTCAAGATTCTACCAAATCCCGTTCCTGATGGCAATTACGCCATTGGATTCACAAGATTCGATGAACACAATCACCTCATTTGTAGCGCAGCAGGAAGTCGTCGCCGCCGAGAAAGCCGTCAAGGCCCTCGCCGTCGTCGTCGTAGATCTCGATCGCCAGCGGACCCGGCACGGCGTGCCAGGGCAGATCGAATTCGTAAATCGCACGGGTTCCGCGAACGACACCAGAGGTGTCGTCCCCCATGTTCGGGACATTCTCCATGCGGATAGGCGAATAGATCGTCTCCTGGCCGTTGAAGACGATGCGCAAGTGGTCGCCCGTGCGTGGAGTCCCCGCCTTGTAGGCGACGGGTTTGTCGTCCGTCACCTCGATGCGGGCATGGACCGTCTGTCCCTTGGGTTGCCAGACGAACACCTTCGCGGAGAGGTCCTTCGGCCCCTTCCACAGCCGATGTTCCGTGTTGGCATTCCCGTCGCAGAATCCGTGATAGCGCTTCATCGAATCCAGAACCAGCGCCGGCGTGTCCGGCCGTTTCTCGGACGGTTCGACCACGACGGCCTCCAGCGTGCGCCGCGATGCGGCTGTCAGCGTCGAAGAGTCGACATCCGCGAAGGTGGCGCCCTTCAGAACGTAGGCCATCGGGCGAAGGCCGAGGGTGATTTCAACTACGCTGACCTTGCTCGTCACGGAGTGACTCGCCCCCTTTGGAGCGCGGACCTCCAGGTCCGCGGAACGATTCGTGCCCATTGAAGGATCCACAATCAGATTCAGGGATCGGCGGTTGCCCATGAGGTCGACCGATTCGCAGGAGGATGCGTTGGTCAGCACCTTCACCTTGCGCGGCGTCATGGCGACGGAATCCCAGCCGACGAGTGTCCGCGCATCTGCCGTGCGGAAGCGGTAGAGTTGACAGGTCTCGGCGTCGCAGAGCGCCGCGTCGAAGGTCTGTCCGTTGAAGACGGCCGTCAGCGCCGAAAACGCCGCCGCCGTCGAACGGGGCTGCAGGTCCATCGTGAAGATGCCGTAGGCGTGCTCGCCGTTCTCGGGGTCGGGTCCGACGGAACGGAGATTGTACCAGATGTAGTCCTTCGAGCCGTGCGCCCACGCCCAGAGGGCCTTCTGCCACACCCACATCGCGGCGGAGTCCTCCTGTCCCGCGCACGAGGACGCGGCCGTCTCGTTCGCGTACCAGGGAATCGTCACGCCGTCCCTCTTCCGCCACGCGAAGAACTTGAGCATCTCCCTGCGGAAGTTGGCGTAGGTCGCGTGGATGTGCACGGGATGGAAGTCGCAGGCCGCCTGCGCCTCGCGCATGAAGCGCTCCTGGAACCCCTTCTGCCTCACCATCCAGCTCGACGAGTCGGCGAACGCCCATCCGCACGGGATGACCTGCGCCGCGGGGCAGACGGACTTGATCGCCTTGTAGTAGTCCCGCTGGCGCGCCATCGCCTGCTCGACGGTGAGATGCGTCGCGGGTACGAGGTCAAGTTCGTTGCCGATTTCGTAGTACTCGATCTTCGTGCCGTAGCGCGCCGCGAGCGCCCGGCCGTAGGCGGCGTCGACGCCCGGTTTCGTCGGCACGACCCACGACGGACCGTTCGTGACGTTCACGTAGTCCGGATGCCGCGCCCAGGCGGGAACCGTCGGAATGATCGCGTCGATCGCGATGCCGTTCGCCTGCAGCTCGCCGACGATCGTGTCCATCATCTCCCAATGGTACTCGCCCTCCTTCGGCTGGTTCAGGCACATCGCCCCCAAGTCGCCGCGCATCATCTTCGCGCCCACGCCGACAAGCGCCGCCATCGTCTGATGACGCAGCGCCGGATGATAGCGCGTCACATGGTAGTTGATGCCGATGCGGAAGGACTCCCGCGGGGCCAGCGGCGTCACCGGGTGCGGATCGAGCACGGCGAAGGTACACGTGGCCTCGATCTTCCCGCCCGTCGCTGAGACGAGCTTCGCCGTCCCACGCCAGATGCCCATGCCCGGCGGCTCCGGCAGCTTCACGCGCAGCGGCGCGCCCTTTGCGCCACGACCCGCGACGGGGACCGAGAACGTCTTGCCGAAGTAGTCGCGGAACTCAATCGCACCCGTCCAGTCCGTCACTGCGCCCGCATCGAGATCGATGCGCGCCGTCAGATTCGTCGCCGGACGAACCGCCGCATGGTAGCACGTTCCCGTCTCGACCTCCAGCTTCGCCGCCTTCGCCCCCAATGCCACGGCACTGCACAGGCCCAGGCAGAATAAACGTCTCATCTCCATCACCTCGTTCTTCATCGCTGTTCACACGCCTTCACCATGTCAACCGAACTGGGCCAATGAGGCCCGACGGCAGGAGCGGATCGGTGGGCTTGTAAGTGTTTGCGTTGGTCTTGGTCAATCGTTGCGCCGCAGGCAACCCGGCGTCGTAGATCAGCCGATTCGGCCACAGATTCGTCACGTGCACCTCAAGTTCGTTTCCGGCCGCCTTCGGCACATCAATCGCCACCGCGAACGGCTTCGTCCAGACGACCCCGAGATTCCTGCCGTTCAAAACGATCTCCGCCAGGGCATTGACCTCGCCCAGGTCGAGCGTAACCGGGGTGTTGGGCTGGTAGTCCTTCGGAGCATCGAACGTCGTCCGGTACACGGCCGTACCCGAATAATGGCGGATGCCGGGATTGGCATGTTGCGTCCAGTCAACGAGCGCGGCGAACGTGACAGCGCCTGTGGGGCCGCCCCAGGCCGGATCGAATTGGACCTGCCAGGGGCCGGGAATCACATCCTGCCGAGCCCGAACGACACCAGAGATGTCGTCCCCCACAAGCGGAGCGCCAGCATTCCCGACGCAGAAGACGGAACCGAACGCGGGGAGAGTCAGATCAAGACGACCGTTCTTCGCAGTGACCTTCTGGCGAGTGCCATCTACGGGATTCCAGAGTTCGACCGTATTTCCGATGTCGCGCAGCGCGAGCGAGACCTTCAGGACTTCGTCCTTCTGGTTGGAGATGAAGTAGACGTCGCCCGAGTCGAGCCGACGGTGGATCCAGTCGACTGGCTGGTCCACGACGACGTCCGGACGGATGAGAGCGCACGCCTCGGTGGCGTCCTGGAGGACAAGTCCCTTCCCAACCACGCGCCGGGCGGGCTGCGTGGATCCACGCGGTCCCCACAGCACGTTCGCCGCCGCATGGTAACGCTCACTCGAATCGTTCATCGAGGTCGGTCCGTTCGGACGCGTCCCCACGAGGGTCGCCCCCGCCTCGACGAGTTCGCGGATCTTCAGCATCGCGTCCTCACGCACGGTGATCTGAACAGGCGGGAACTCCTTAACCTCGATCTTCCCCGGACGCAGGTTCTCGTTCGTCTTCGGGTTGCGGTCGCAGAACTTGAGCACCTTGTACCGCACACCGCTCGGCAGCACGATCTCGCCGTTCTCGACGCGCGCCCGCAACAGGAGTTCTGTCGGACAGATGTCGTAGTCGTATCCTGCGCCCAGACCGTCCTTCGGCGTCTTCATGCCGGCGAACACGTTGATTGCGTCGCTCGCGTAGAGAAGACAGTCCGCGGACGCCCGTCCCCGCGAGAGCATCCACCCGCAGCGGCTCAAGTAGAGGTTGAACGCCTTCGACTGCTCGAACCACGTCACCTGCGGATTGTAATGCATCCCCCACTCGCGCACCATGCCTGGTTTCGCGTCGAGCCACGGCGAAAGCTTCATGCCGTGGTAGCAGACGCGCGTGAGTCCGTCGCAGAACGCGCGGTCGACGCAGGGCTTCATGTTCCGGGGATAGGTCGTCCAGGAGGTGCGTCCCGTGAATCCCTCCGCGAGCACCTCGGAGATGCCGTAGACGTGAGCCGCATTCGCGGCGTCACGCAGCATGAAGCGCTGCGGCGGCGTGGGACGGTGCGGCGACGGCATCCAGAATTCGCCCATCGCCACGTCACAACGTCCCTGCATCCGCCGCACGTCGCCCTGGCGTTGGTGCGGACCCGCCGCCTCTGCGATCGAGAGCAGTCCGTGCCGGTTCGCCACCTCCTTCTGGTAGGCGTAGTGGTTCTCGGCGATGAGTTCGCTGACCGTCTCGCCGAAGTCACGGACGAAGCGGTTCATCTTCGCGGGCGACTCGAGCTTCACGCCCGCCTTCACGAGCAGCCAGGGCGTGATGTCGTAGCCGCGGCGGTGCCTGAACTCGTCGGCGAAGGTCTCGGTCCATGAAACGGTCCCCGCCTCCCAGCTGTCGCACATCACGCCCTTCAGCGCCCGACGCTCACCGGCGTCGAGAACGGCGAGGAGCGGATCCATCGTCCGCTTCCAGTGTTCGTCGAACGCCGCGCGGCTCATGTGGTCGATGTAGCAGCCGCACCAGCCGAACACCTTCGGCACATACCCGAATCGGACGATCCGCCATTCGCCCGCCGGCGCATCCGGCCACACGAATTCGTCCGTGGTCCGATCGAGGAAGCGCGACACATCCCGGACCTCTTCCACCTTCGGTAGGGTCGGCGCTCCGTCGCCGACCGCGGCCACCGGCACCGCGAGCGTCACGATGTCCCAGAAGAACTTCGGCGTGCCGTCCACGTTCTTCGGCGTCTCCTTCACGCCCGTCTTCGGGAGCTTCAGACGGATCGTGCCGCCACCCTCCGCCTTCAGATGCCGGAAGACGAGATCCTTCTGCGCGTGGCGCGGGTCCGTCTGGGGATGTCCGCAACCGGCCGAGCCGATCATGATCACGCCATCGAGTCCGAGGCGGCCCGCCTCGTGGAGCGACCACTTGACCTTGTCGATCCACTGCGTGCTCGTCGCGCTGCCTCCATAGACGTGGAAGCCGCTCACACCGACGCGCGCGAGGCCCTCGAGGTCGCGCGTGATCGCCTCCTTCGGCGCGCTCTGGTCGAACCACCACCACACCTGCGGACGATACGCCTTCGGTGGTTGCACAAAACCATCGAACAGCGAGTCGCCAAGGCCCACCAGCGCCATCAGCGCAAACGCTGCCAGGCCTCCGATTCGTGGAACATTCATTGCTTGCCCCCCTCGCCCGACCCGATTATCGGGCTGATTTGACTTCAATCGTCGTCGTGGTCGCGGCATCGCCGAGGCGGGCGCGAATGGTCAGCGTGCCAGGATGGCCCGCTGACCGGACCGCGATTTGGCAGAGTCCGTTGAAGAGCTTCCGCCTCCAGGGCGCAGTCATCACCTCGTCCTCGTGCGAAACGGGATTGCCGTTCCCGACGCCGATGATCTCTCCCGCGCCCTCCACCTCGAAGACCACGAGCCCGTCGGCATCCGGAACCTCGCGTCCCGCGGCGTCGAGCGCCATGAAGTTGACCACCGTCGCGTCCGCGCCGTCGGCCACGAGCGTGGTACGATCCGCCACGGCCGAGAGCTTCGTCGCCGGGCCCGACGTCGCCATCCGGAACTCGAGGTCGCGTCCGCCGCGACGCCCCTTCGCGACGACCTCGCCCGGCGTCCACGTCACGGGGAAGTTCAGATGGTGCAGGCGGTCGCCCTTCCGCCGTCCCACGCTCGTCCCGTTCACGAACAGTTCCACCTCGTCGCAATTCGTGTCGACGACGAGGTTGGTTGTCGGCGCGTTCCAGTGCGGCGAGACGTGCAGCACGTCCTCGTCCGTCCAGTTCGCCCGGTAGTACCAGTACTTCGCCTTGGCGAAGCCGCAGAGGTCCATCGCGCCGAAGTTGTTGATGAGCGCGGGCCAGCGGGACTCGCCGCGGTAGTCGAAGCCGGTCCAGATGAACGGACCCGCGAACCACTCGCGCGCCGCAGCCCAGTTCCAGCACTCCTCCGCTGTCGCCACCCAGGGGAAGGCGACGTTCTCGGCGCGCGTGTCACCGTCCGGCCAGACGCCCGGCGCGGCCGCACGGCTGCCGCGCGTCGCGAAGGCGGAGGATTCCTCCGATCCCCAGACCGGCTGGGCGGGGTGCGCGGCGTGGTAGCCGTCCGGACACTCGAACGCGTTCGGGCCCGAGATGTTCTTCGAGCCGATTCGGACGTAGTTGACACCGAGCACGTCAACCACGTCGTTGACACCCGTCCAACACGAGCCGTTGTTGCCGCCGTAGGTGATCGCGCGCGTCGGATCGAGCTCCTTCGCGACCCGGTACATCCGCTTCGCGATCCGGTGTCCGAGCGCGTCGCCCTGCACGTTGTGCTCCTCGTTTCCGAGCGACCAGGCGATCACGGAGGGATGGTTGCGGTCGCGCAGCACGAGGCGGCGCAGCTGGTCAAGTCCCTCATCGGAGGCCGAGAAGAAGCGCTGTTCGTCCATCACCAGAATGCCGTGACGGTCGCAGGCGTCGAGGAACTCCGGCGTCGGCGGATTGTGGCAGGTGCGATCCGCGTTCACGCCCATCGCCTTCAGGCGGCGCACGCGGTAGTCCTGGATCGCGTCCGGCACGGCCACGCCCACGCAGCCGAAGTCCTGGTGGCAGCAGACGCCGTGGACCTTGACGGGGCGGTCGTTGACGAAGAGCCCGTGCGCCGCGTCGAAGCGGATCGTGCGGATACCGACGTCGAACGACTCTTCGTCCAGCACCGCGCCGTCGTCCGCGACGAGTCGTGCGGAGAAGCGGTGGAGGTTCGGCGCGTCCGGCGACCAGAGCTTCGGCGAGTCAAGCGTCAGCTGGTCGGTGAACGTCTTCCCGTCGAGCACGAATTCGATGCGGCCGCGCCCGACCTTGCGCGCGGACGCGGCGACGGTCGCCTTGCCATCCCCGACGGAGACCGTGCGGAAGAAGACGCTGTCGGGCTCGAGGTGATCGGCGCGCTTGAGGATCAGCTTCACATGGCGGTAGATGCCGGCACCGTCGTACCACCAGCCCGAGGTGCGCGTGGCGTCGACGCGGACGACGACGCTGTCCGGCTTCGAGTCGTAGTAGAGCACGTCGGTGACGTCGAACCGGCGACCGATGTAGCCGGAGTCGTTGCGTCCGAGGTAGACGCCGTTCACCCAGACCATCGCGTCGCGGTAGATGCCGTCGAACTGCAGATAGACCTTGCCGCTCTCGAAGCGGCCGGGCAGCCGGAAGGTCTTGCGGTACCAGCCGATCGAATTCTGGGGATGAGCGGGTCCGACGGCGCGGAAGCCGTTACGTCCGCCCTGCGAGACGGGGCAGCCGAGCATCCAGTCGTGCGGGATCGTCACGGCACGCCAGACGTCGTTGGACGCGAGCACGTCGGGGATGCCGTTGTTGTTGCCGCCCGGACCTAGCCCCGACTTGCAGAAAGTGAACCTGAAGTCGCGCAGCGCGAACTCCCACCCCTTGTCGAAATTAGAGACTCCATAGTCGTACGTCTCCTTTGACGCCGCTGCCGCCGTCGACTGCGTGGCCACCTTCTTCCCGCCCGCGTACAGATCCAGAGCACCCCCACCGACATCATCGGCGCCGACGACGGGGAGCGTGACCACGCCTGCAAATAGGAACGCAAACAGTCCCGGACGGAAAGAAGGCATCTCCATCTTCATACGCCCTCCCGACGCATGCTGACTTCGAGCTGCGGCAGCGGGATCTCGATGCCGGCCTTCTCGCACGCCTCCGTCACGACAACCTGCGCGGCCGAGTGGACAGCCCAGTAATCCGCGCAAAGGGCCCACGGACGCACGTTGATGACGACCTCGGAATCGTCAAGCGACGCCACCGCCACGGTCGGCGCGGGCTCCGCCAACACGCCCGGTACCGTCTTCACCGCCTCAAGCGCAATGCTGACCGCCTTCTTGAGGTCCGTACCGTATGCGACGCCGGTCTGCGTATCAACACGCCGTTTCCCAAGCGCGCTGAAGTTCGTGATCGCGCTGCCCCACACGGAGCTGTTCGGAACAGTCATCTTCTTGTTGTCGGCCGTCGCGATGACCGTCGCCATCATGTTGAGCTCCTTCACAACCCCCTCGGCGCCGCCCGCAATCACGTAGTCACCCACCTTGAAGGGATGGTTGAGCGCGATCATGAGCCCGGCCGCAAGCGAGCCGAGCGATTCCTTGAACGCGAAACCGAGCACGACGCCCGTCACGCCCAACGAGGCGACAAGCGGACCCACGTCCACGCCGAGTCGGCCCAGCGCGATCACGAACAGAATCGCCCAACCAGTCTTGGAGGCGACACTGCAGATGAACGTACGCAGAAGCTCGTCAACCCGCTTCGATTTCCCAAGGGCCTTGCCAATTCCCGCGACGATTCCCTTGACGATCAGTCCCCCCACAATCAGAATCGCCAACGCGGCAACGACATTGACGAGGAACGAGACACCATTCTGCGCAAGCCACCCCATCACCTGCTGGAGCACCTGCTTTCCCTGAGCTGCCTGCTGCCCGAACGAATTCGCCATCTGCGACGTCACCTGAGCGGCGGCATCCGTCACCGAATTTGCGACACCTGCGACGACGTTCGTCACGACCTCGACCGAATTTGTCATATTCCTTATGTCCTTCCTTTAGGTTAGAAATTCGTTTAGATAGTTTAGCGAAACTCCTTATGGTTGTCCATAGGGAATGTCGACATGTCATGGCGACCACATCCGGAAACGGCGAATATTCCACCGGCGGGGTTTACAGTCGAAGGGAATTCGGGTAGAATATGCTTAAAAAGGAAAGCGGATAGCATGATTGACTTTCACTGTCACAGTACCTGCTCGGATGGAACACTCACCCCCGAGGAGCTTGCGGAGCGCGGAAGAGCGTTCGCAGCCTTCGCGCTCACCGACCATGACACCTGCGCAGGCGGCGTGCGTTTCCTCGCCGCCGCTCGGCCACACGCGGGACTCCGCCTCGTTGGCATCGAACTCTCCATAGAACCCGGAGACGCCTACGACACGTTCCATCTTCTCGGACTCGGCATCGACCCGACCGCTCCACGCCTGAACGCGCTTCTGGAGGACATCCGCGCCGGACGCGTCGAGCGGAACCTGAAGATCATCGCCAATCTCGCCCAGCTCGGTCTGCCCGTCGCCCTTGACGAAGTGCGAGCCCATGCCGGTGGCGACATCATCGCCCGTCCCCATATCGCTCTCGCCCTCATGGACCACGGGTGGGCGGTGAACGTCAAGGATGCCTTCGCCCGCCTCATCGGCCATGGCCAGCCCGCCTATGCACCCCGCTATCGGCCCTCGCAGGCCGACGCAATCGCCGCCATCCACGACGCCGGCGGAATCGCAATCATGGCACACCCCCACCACTGGGCTCAGGATTCCAATACGCTTCGGACAGGACTCCGCCATCTCAAGGACCTCGACCTCGACGGGATCGAGGCCATCTACCAGGCCAATCCACCCGACGTGACGATCGACCACCTGCGCGCCGCACGCGAACTCGACCTGCTCGTCACCGCCGGCAGCGACTTCCACGGCGCCAACAAGCCCGACATCCACATCGGCATGGCCGTCGACGACGAGGAGACCTTCCTCGCCCCTCTTCGCGCCCGCCTCACGGCGCGAGCACAAGCCGTCGCAGGTCGCGCGGCGACTCCCGTACCGCCCCCGCGCTGAACTCGGGCACGTTATACGAATACATGCGCCGGCGGTGCGCCGACGGTTCCTCGACCGGCAGGATGAACGGCTTCGAGAAGCGTCCCGTCGCCGGATCGAAGGCCGCGAAGTACGGCCGCGTATAGGCACCGTCGTCCCGACGGCTGCTGAAGACCATCCAGCGTCCATTCTTCGAAAAGCAGTGGTAGCTGTCTGCGTCGGGTCCGTTGATCTCGACCAGACAGCGCGCCGCGCCCGTCGCGAGGTCGAGGAGCCAGAGATCGGCGGACTTGTGCCAGACGTGGAACACGCCGAATGGCGCCGCCGTCAGCACGATCCAGCGTCCGTCCGGCGAGACGCGCGGAAACGTGACGCTCATCTTCGACGCAGTCCCGTCCACAAGCGTCTTCGGCTCGGAGAACGTGCGCCGCGCACGGTCGAAGGTTCGCGCGACCAGATCATAGTGCAGATTCGTGAGGCTCGCGAACGCGGCCGGGTCGCGCGATTCGAAACGCGCGCGGGTGAGCTCGCCCCCCACGCGGGCTCGGCAGCTGAAGAGCGTACGCCCCGCGGGATCCCACGAGGGGAAGCTCTCCAGCTCGCCAGGCGCGGCCGAAACGGGCAGGACCTCGTCCGAGGCGAGGTCGTACAGCATCAGCTCGCTGCGGATGTCCGCGACCTCGATCTTCTCCGGCGACGTCTCGTAGAACACCTGGAACGTCTGGTTCGCCGAGAACGCGACGAAGTCCCCCGAGGGATGCCATGCGGGATAGGTGCACGCAAGGCCGTTCGGCAGGCGGAGATCGCGTCTGCGCATCCCATGCTTCGCCGAGACGATCTGCGTGCCGTGGCGCTCGAGACGGGAGTGGAAGAGGTAGGTCGACGGATCGGACGCGTTGTACGTATGGCAGTTGACGCATTGGCGCGGAGACACCTGCACGTTGCGGTAGAGCGGACGCTCCTCGAAGCACGTCAGGTCACGTTGCCAGATGCCAACCACGTCGAAACCCGTGTAGCCCGGGCGGATCAACCGGTAGGTGAGATGCGAGTCGAACGGTTCGCGCGCGATCCGGTTTGTCGCCGCGAAGGTACGCACACCATCCAGCTCGAGAGAGATTTCGTAGGATTCGCCCGCATGGCGCCCGAGAAAGGACGTCCAGTCCTTCGCGGACCAGCGGACGCATGGTCCATCCGCGGCAAGTTCGTCTCCATTCGAGGCCCGCATGACGGCATGTACCCTCTGCGCACCCGAGACGTCGAAGTTGAGCGGGGCGACGTTCGGCGGCACGTCAATGCCGAAGTAGTCGGGGCTGGCCGTCGCCCCCGGCGCTGCGCACGCCGCAATCCGCACGGCGAAGCATGCGAGAAGGAGACTCACACGCGTCATGGATGAATCCAGGCGAGGTCGTCCTCGAGCGCCTGGCGCCGATCGGCGGCGAGACGTTCCCAGACGTCTGGCGTGAGCGGCACGCCGGCTGCCGCGAACTGGTCGATCAGATTCTTCCGCCGCCATTCGCCGGACGCGCGCTTGCGCGCCTCGTAGTCGTCGCGAAGGCGCAGGGTCTCGTCAACGGTCCGAAAGCAGAGATTGCCGTTCTCGTCGATGCCGGGCACCATCTCCCCCGTGTCGCGATAGGCCTCCACCGCGTCCCACGAGGCGGCGTCCATCGCCTCCTGCGCATTGCGCGCGTCCTCCGGCCAGTCCTTGCGTTCAAGCTTCACAGTCCAAGGTCCTTTCGCATGGCCGCCGCACGGGCGGGATCGATATTGGATACTTCGCCGTTCCTGCGCCAGATCAACCGCTGGACGGGCGGAACGGCATCGAAGACAAGAAGAGTATCCGCGAGCGCCGCAAAATCACGCAGATTCTCGCGCGAGCGGGCATAGCGCCGCACGACATCCGCCGTGGGCACGTCGTGCCCGCCCTGGAGCACGCGATGCCGGATGCGGGCAGGCAGAGCCGCCACGGCGGGAAGCCAGAGGTAGTAGAGATTGACGGCATACCCGGCCTCTTTCGCACGGGCCAGCAGGCGAAGATGCCCACGCCCCGAAAGCGTCGTCTCGAAACCGAAGGAGACGCGTGACTCGATGAGCGCGGCAATGCGCTTGAGCGTGAGACGTCCCGCCTTGATCGCGGAGAGGCTGATGTCCACAGGGGAAAGTCCCTGCGCCAGCAGATCGGGATTGACATACTCGATCGACCCCGCGTACTCGGGGAGGTACTCAAGCGCAAACGTACTCTTGCCGGACCCGTTTGGACCGGCCACGACATGGCAAACTGGCTTCTCTTCGCTCATCTTCTCAATTCGCGTGGGGCTCCCCCACGCACCCGAAATTGTATCAAATCCTTCCCTGCCGCACAATCCCTTCCGCCCTTACGAGGTAATGCGTCACTAATCGGCGTACCTCGTCCTCTCGGGTCAGAGTGGAACTCC
>R26__coassemble_740_pt1 | contig 18612 bp, 8 predicted proteins | sample R26__metabat2_high_PE_030 | metagenome-assembled genome bin R26
GCACCGAACAGTCCGCGGGCACGAACGTCCAATGCGGATCGTCGATCTGCTTGATGAGCTCGTAGAACTGCCCGTCGGCACGCTGCGTGTCGAGGATGAAGTCGAGGAAGCTCGTCACGTCCGATTCCCAGTGACAGTAACCCTTCATCTGGTGGACGTGGTCGCGAATCCAGTTGAGCTGGCAGACGAGATACCGGCCGTCGATCGCGACGAGACGGCGGTCCGCCCACACGACCTTGCGGAGGTTCCAGATCGCGTCGCCGAAGTCGTGTTCCTTCGTGGTGAGCAAGCCCGGACAGGCGAACTCCCAGTTGTTGTAGGTGCCGCACGCGGCCTTTCCGCAGCGCTGCCGCGGCAGCGGGTTCATGAACTTGATTTCACGCCCCGCGTTCATCTTCAGCGTCGCCGCGTCCGGCGCTGCCCGCGGCGGCATCTTCGGCAACGCCGCGAAGGTCTCCATGGCCAGCGCCACGGCAACAAACCCTGTGATCGTCATCTTCATTGATTTCCTGCCTTTCCTTCAAAGTCATCTCCGAACGATCTCAGTTCGTAAGGTCCCAACTTCCAATCGCTACCTCTTCAGGTAATCGGGCGCGATTGTCGCAACTGCGTAGAGCGGGACATCATCCGTCAGCGGCCCAACGGAAAACTCGGAAAGCGAGGTTCGCAGGCACTTCGGGGGAGAGAATCGATCCCGATAGGACTTCAGACTCTTCGCCTGGAGATTCGTCTCGGCCTTCACCTCGACCGGATAGATCGACGTCTCCCCCTGAACGACAAACTCGACTTCCGCCATGCCTTCATCTGTTGACCAGTATGACGGAGAGACACCTGATGCAATGAGTTCTTCAAGAACGTACTGCTCGGTGAAAGCTCCTTTGAAATGCGTGAAGAGGGCATTTCCCTGAAGCAGCGCCTGCTGTGGAAGATCACTCATCGCGCCGAGGAGTCCGACATCATGGGCATAGAGCTTGAATGCCGAGAAATCCTCATAGGCTTTGAGCGGCATGCCCGGACGCGTGACACGACGGACCTGATGGATCATCCCGGCGTCTTCCAGCCACTGCAGGGCCGTCTCGTATTCCCTTGCCCGCGCCCCCGCACGGAGCGCAGTATAGATGAACTTCTTGTTCTCGCGCGCGAGCTGGGACGGAACGGCGCGCCAAAGCAGACGAATCTTCGCCAGAAGCGCAGCCGGCGCATGTTTCGCGAAATCCTTGTCATAGGCAGTCAGAATCTCTTTCTGGACATTCCGAACATCTACCAAATCATGTTCGCGTGCATAAGTCGCAACGGCCTCTGGCATACCACCGACGAAATAATACTTCTTCAGCAGATCACAATATGACCGATGAAGCGCCGACACTGTCTGCCAAGATCGTTCTTCCAGACGTCTCCTTTTCTCCCCCTCGCCAATTGCGTCCAGAAACTCCGCAAATGTCATGGGTGGTACTTCCAGGAACGTCACCTTGCCTACAGGAAAGGATACTTTCTTCTCCGGAACCCTTTTTCGTCTGTCATCTCGCTTGAGCGCCAGTCCCAGAAGAGACCCTGCCGCCATAACGGCTAGATCCGGTATTTTCTCATTGAAATACTTGAGACTGGTCAATAAACGCGGAGATTCCTGAATCTCATCGAGAATCAACAAGGTCCGTCCCGGAATAATCTTTCTGCCTGTCGCCGTGGCGATAATCTCAAGCAGACCGAGCGCATCCGCACGACTGTCTTCAAGTGCATCACGAAGAAGTTCGTCATCATGTAAATCCACACAGACCGTGTCATTTGGATAACACTCATCCGCGAACGTCTGCATCAACCAACTCTTCCCGACCTGACGAGCACCCATCAAAACGAGAGGTTTTCGTCTGTTTCCAGACGAATTCCACCTGTTTATATTCTCAAGAAGATTCCGTTTCATAGATGTTGTCCTCCTCGCCGCACCGATATGATATCAAATCCCATCACATTTTCGCAATGACTTTACGGAGAAATCTTCACATTTTCCAAAGGACTTTTATATCTACCTTACACATTTTACAAACGACTTTCAATACATCCTTACACATTTTCGAAAACAGTCAGGGCACCCTGACGAGCCGCAGCTCCGCCGGCCCCAGAACCAGCTTCTTCCAGGTACCGTCCTCCAGATAGGCGACGGGCTGACGCTTCTGCGTCGCATTGCCGAAGACGTACGCCCGCCGTCCGTCGAGCGACTCGTAGGCGGCGTGGAACACGGTCGGCATATCCGTCTTCGCACGCGCCTCGCCGCGGAAGTTGAAGTCATACGGCACACGCTCGCAGCTGTAGCGAAGCGGACGGATATGACGCCCGTGCGCCAGCCAGTCGCGTCCTTCGCCGTGGTAGAGGTTCACCCACGCCTTGAGGAACTTCATGTACTCCCGACGCGTCTGCGTGAAGGCGGGCGTCGTGGTCCCGTCCTTCGCCACGACCTGCAGTTCGAGGTCGTCGAGCCAGACGCGCGTGTCACCCATCGCCCAGCAGAGCAGCCTCACCTGCATCGCGCCATCGGGCACCGTGAAGTCACCGCTGATTGCCCGCCAGCCCTCGCCCGGCTTCGGGAAGCGGACCGATGCGCCGCCAAAGCCCTTGTTGTTTCCGTCGATGAAGACGAGCCGCAGTTCGTCGCCCTTCGCGACCTTCTCGGTCTTGGCCCAACCCGTCAGGCGCAGCTTCGCACCCGGACGCATATATTCGCAGTCCTTTCCGAAACTCTGCGCAACGAGCGGATTCCCGTCGATGCGCCGTTCGATTCGAAGCGAGGACTCGCCGCCGTGCTTCTCCATCCGATCGACATGCTGGTTCACGGGGCCGTCCCACCGCAGGAACCGCTCGCGGCCCCCGGCCGTCGTCACCTCCTCGAAGCCGGCGTTGGCGATCGCCGGCTGCGCGCCGAAGCAGTCGGACGGCAGCAGCCGCGCCGCATACGGCACGTGTCCCTCGACCGCGGCATGCGCCCACCAGAAGCTGTTTCCATTGACGACGTCGCTCTGGAACGGCGCGACGTACTCGTGGTAGAGATAACCGAAGACGTCCGCCCACTCCCAGTCGAAGAGACCGCCCATCGCGAAGCGGCAGTTGCGATGGTCCTGGATGAAGAGCAGGTCGTTGAAATGTTCGTTCGGCTCCTCGAAGGTAATGATGAAGCCCGGCTCGAGCTTTCGGCATTCCGCAATCGTCGACCGGAACTGCTCGTACATGTCGGCCGTCTTCCAGAGCCCCTCGCCGGGCGCGTGGCCGTGTTTCGTCGACCAGCACTCAGGCACGTGCGCGCCCGTGTCCTGGTCGCTCTGAATCATCTCCGCACCACGCTTGACGAGTTCGAGACAGACATTCTTCGTCCAGAAATCGCGGGCCATCGCCGATCCGGGACAGAGGCACGCGCGGCTCCCGCCTCGGAGCCAGCTCGTCCGGCTGTCCAAATCGACCTGGCCGTCGCGCGCAAGACAGCAGAGGTCGGGACCGCCCATCGCCTTGAACCGCTCGCGGTCGTCCATCGCGAACGTGCCGTCGCCGTTCGGATTTCTCAGAAGCGACCAGTAGTGTCCGCTCGGCCACGGCCAGGGATGTGCGCCGTACTTCTTGATATCCCGAAAGGTGGCGGAGGTGACTTCGTCGGACGGATGCATCGGGAAGTAGTCGATGCCGATCCACTCGCCGTGCTTCTCCCAGCCGACCAGCGCGGTCGCCGTCGGCACCCCCGGGAAGTTCTTCAGCCAGTAGTCGTTGAAGAACCTGTGGATGAGATCGGGACGCTCGATCCACTCGGTGTAGAACGCGAGCATCGCGGGCGCGTCCTTCGTCCAGGCCGGCAGATCGGCGCGGAACTTGAGAGGCGTGCGGCACCAGTGCTGGGTGAGCGCCCATTTCTTGTAGAGGTCCGCGCCGTCATACCAGTCGACCTGCCGCGTCGCATCGCCGTCGAAGGTCGCCATCACGATGTCGTAGTCCTGGGCGTCGGGCTTCTCGGAATACGAGAAGCGACTCCAGCCGAACCGGAAACCGCATTCGCCGTAGACGAAGTCGACTTCCTTGGTCCAGCCTCTGCCGTCCTCGGCGGCGGTGTAGAAACCGGCCGTCGCATCCCAGAACGTCAGGAACTGCGCGGCCAGGGGCCCGGGCTGGCGTCCACCCGTAAAACGCCGTTGCCAGCCAGCAACGCGCTCTTCCATGCTCCAGATCCGGTTCCACCGGGGCGCGGAGGGATTCCGCTTGATGCCGGCATGGCCGAGGCCGGCCAGAACGGCGTCGTCCGCCCCGGTCTTTCCAATCGACTCCGTGAGCCGCATCTGCGGGAAGTCCGTGCGATACAGGGCCCACCCCGCGGACGGCGTCGCCGACAGGCGCCAGCGCAGCTTTCCCTCGGCCCGATCGGCCCGCACGTCCACAACGACCTCGCGCACGGGGCCGATGTCGGAATAGACGATTCTGAGCTTCCCGCCCGCCTCCGTCAGCGTCACGCACTTCGCCGCCGCCGCCGTCACATTCGTCTCCGCCGTGAAGTCGTCTGGACGAACAAGACCGATTTTCCACAGCGGCTCGGGCCTCGCCATACGCATTTCCAGGAGATCCACGCCCTTCGCCGTCACGATTCGCTCCAGCTCGCCATTCCCGTTGAAGATCGCCTTCGCCGTTCCCGAATCGACCTCGACGGCTCCGGCCACCATCCACGCTCCAGCGGCAAGTCCACCCAGAAGGAATCCCCTGATCGCACCGTTCATGTCCGCGTCTCCTACTTCCGCACGACGACGTAGTCGTGGGCCGGAACGAGGGTTCCATCCAGCGTCTCCGGCGCATCGTTGTAGTTGACGAGCATCTTCGCGCCGTTCGAGTAGGAGATGCGGACGAGCCCTTCATGTATGAGCTCATGCCGGTCCATGAAGGCGAACTGGAGGTCGCTGCGCCGCGCATACTCGTCGAAGCCCTCCTTGACCTTCGCGACGGAGTGCCGCAGCTCCTCGTCCGTCGAGCAGACGAGGTCGAAGTCCATCCCGCCGAACTTACGGTCGTCGCGGAAGTTCGCGTACCAGTAGAAGGTGGAACGTCCGCCGAACTCGGCCAGTTTGAGCATCATCCGCGTCCGGTCGGGATCGAGCGTGCAGTTCATCGTCGAGCGGAACGGCGTGGAGAGGATGATGCCGTGGTAGACGAGCTGCCAAAACGGCACGTAGCGGTCGACGAGAGCCGGCGTCTTGCCGAACGGCTGACACCACTGGATGGTGAGGGCCGAGTCGTAGGCGTCGCCGGCGAAGTCGAAGGCGCCCTCGGAGGCGCTGCCACCGAAGACGCGCGTCATCTCGCGGCCGATGTTCGCCTCCCAGACCGCCCGCTGACCGTTGTTGAGCGGATGGCGGCGGTCGAAGCACGGGAACAACGAACGCGAGGTGTGGACGTCGGAATACTGGAGTCCCCGGAAGCCGAGGGCGCGCATCTCGGCGCACTGCTTCACCACGAAGCGCTCGTAGGCGCGCTGCGGACAAAGCGTGTACATGCGGCCGCCGCCCCAGGTCGGACGCGTCGTGCGGTCGAGTGTACCGTCCGGGTTCTTCTCCATCACGTACTCCGAATCAAAAGTATCTGCCAGCAGATAGCAGTCGCGGAAGTTGCAGTGTCCGACAATCTGGTATCCCGCGCTCTGCGCATGGCGAATCGCCTCCCTGAGCTTCACCTCGCCGCCCAGCGCCGGTTCGACGGGGAAGAGCTGCGGATACGCGCCGTCGTGTCCACCGTAGTTCCAGCCCACCAGGCACAGCTCCTGTCCGCCGACACCCTGCCGGCGGCACTCGTCGACGATGTCCTTCACGCGGTCGAAGGTGATGACCGGCTTCACCTTCGGTTCCGTGCCGCGGACCTGCTCCGGCACGGGCGAGGGGACGGGCTTCCACGCGAGGCGCATGCGCACCTCCAGGTTCGTCGCCGCGTAGGCGAGCTCGGAACGCTCCCGCGCGCGCTCGGCCAGCGGACGCACGGCGCCGCGCGCGAGCTGGTACCGGCGGTAGCAACGCGCGACGGCGGAGTAGTCCGATTCCTCGGCCGGCAGGAAATGGTACTCGATCGCCAGATCCTCGTACGGCGCCTCTTCGATCCGCTCGCCCGCCACGACGCCGTTGAAGACGAAACCGACGGACATCGCATATTCGCCGTTCTTCGCCGTCACGGACGGCACGTGCGAATACGGCATGCCCGTCACAATCGCCGCGAAGGCCGTCCGCGGCGTCTTCATGCCGTGCACGGCCATTGTCGCGCCCCAGCCGAGCGAACGGGAACCGTTCGCGCCCGCGTGGAACGTGCCGTACGTGTTGTCCGGCAGGACCCAGTAGCCGCTCTCTCCCCCCTTCGCCCTGGCGAAATCGGGTGTGACCTTGACCCGTTTCACGCCCGCGGGCACCTTCGCCTTCGGCCAGACGAAGCGGACAATTCCATCCTTCTCGGGAACATCGACACGTTCCACGGTCGTCTGCCCGTTCGGGCACAGCGTCTCGACGGTGAAAGCCGCCGCCAAAAGTGGTGCAAACATCATCATCTTCAGTTCCTTTGATTATCCATTAAACAACTGCCATTGTGACAGCGATTGACTGAACATCTATTTCAACAGACTCGCCGCGTCGACAACGGCGTCAAAATAACCAGTTCCCTCCACCGATGGATCGAGTTAACTCGACGGCAGTTTGACGCGTTTTCAATCGGCAGTTTGACACATTTTCGGCTCTGCGAAGTTGATCTTCGGGAACCGCCAGGGAACTTTTGACCTCCTCTTTTGCCACAATCCAGTTCTTCGCCGCCAGGGTGAGCGTGCCGTCCGCCGCGAGCCGAACGTTCGGACCCGACAGAACGCAACTGAGGCCCGCCGGAATCTTCACCGTCACCTCGCCCGCCGAGATGTTGACCGCCGTCACGAACGACGACCCGTCCGGGAGCCGCCGCCGATAGGCGTAGACCTCGGCGGGACGCTCCGTCTCGAGGAATTCCGTCGGCGCGTCGAAAAGCGCGGGGTGCTCGTGCCGGAGCTTCGCGAGCGCCTTCACGAGCGCGAGGCGGCGCTCACCCGTTTTCGTGAAGGCGGCGGACCAGTCGATGCCCCATTTGCCGTGGTCGCGGTCGGACCAGATCGAGTGCGGCGCGGTGTCGGCGATTTCCTGGCCGTTGTAGAGCATCGGCACGCCGTCGAGCGTGAAGATCGTCGCGAGCATCGCATCGTTGGCGTCAGGTCCGTAGAGCGCCTCGTAGCGACGGACCCCAGGCGCACAGTTGGCGAAGTCGTGGTTCTGGAAGCACCGCATCCAGCGATAGCCCTTCGGATACTTCGCCAGGCCCAGGTTCACGACCGCGTTCGAGAGATTGGTGGCGCTCCCGACGCCCTTCAGCATGTCGCGAATCGCCCACTGCATCCGGTAGCAGTAGTCGAGGTGGAAAGCCGCCTGCTGATCGCGGGGATCGTGGCCCTCGTCCAGCATCACCACGTCGGCCTTCACCTCGCGGTTGCGACGGAGCGCCTCCTCGCGGTACCAGAGCGGCAGCATCTCCCCCACGTCGCAGCGGAAACCGTCCGCGTCGAACTCGGTGAGATACCACTTCATGTTCTCGAAGAAATACTCGCGCACTTCGGGATTCTTCACGTCAAAGCGCGGAAAGGCCCACTGGCCGAGGTCGAAGGACCCGTCCGGCTTGTGCAGGACCCACTCGGGCCTGTCGCGGAGGAACACGGCGTTTGGCCCGCAGTGATAGTAGACGAGGTCGAAGTAGACCTTCATCCCGAGACGGTGCGCCTCGGCGACGAAGTCCTTCACATCCCTCTCGTCGCCGTACTCGGGGTCGACGGCGAAGAAGTCGGCGATGCGATAGGGATTGGCGGGGTTGTCGAGCCGGCTCGCCTTCTGGCGCGCGCTCCAGAACCGACGGTCTTCGCCGCGGTCGGCCCGCACGACGGGACAGAGGTAGACGATGTCCGTGCCGAGCGCACGCACGAACCCGAGCCGTTCGCGGGCGGCCCTGAGCGTTCCTTCCGGCGTGAACATCCTGAGAAAGAGCTGGTACATGACGGCCCCCTTCAGGTAGGCGGGCGACGCCTGCGCCGTGCAGTTCGTGAACACCCATTTCGAGCGGTCGGCGCGGTACTCGGGGTCTTTCATCACGAGGTTCCGCGCACGCGGCTCCTTCGCCCCCGCGATCGCCCGCGCACGCGCCGCACGTTCGGCACTTTCCGTCGTGCCGTCGAGCACGCGGATGTCGTAGCCCTCGTTCGCGAACGTGTAGACGTTCTTCTCGACCGTGGCCCTGTCCTGCAGCAGCGGCTCCGCGCCAAGTGTGCCGGGCAGATCGACCCGGGCGACGAGCGGCTTGCGGCGCAGGTTGAAGACGCAGGCGAGGCGCCGGCCGTCTGGCGCCGTGCGCACGAACGCCGCGACCTCGTCGGGACGGTCGCTCGCGAGCCACTCGACCGTGCCCTCCGTGAGCGCCGGTTCGGCGGCACGGAGCGCACAGAGCTTCGGCAGCACCGCGCGGCAGCAGCTTTCCTGGCCAGGCGATAGGACGGGAATGCCGTCCAGCGCAAAGACGAGGGCGATCGGCACGGGGTCCCAATGAGGCGAGCCGCGCAGGAGCGGACGGCCCGCGGGACGGTTCGCCTTCATCTGCGTCCAGAGCCGCGTGAGGTCTGAGACGGACTGCCGCGCCTTGAGGATGGCCTCGTACGTCCCGCTCCACTGACCGGTCGTGTCCACGCCGTAGAAGTCCCAGGCGCTGCAGGTCGCCGTTTCGTCGCGTGCGACGCGGTAGGGCGCGACGACCCTAAGCCCGGCCGCCCGGGCCGCGGCGACGAAGCCGTCCGGCACGTCAGGCACGTAAAGCGCGACGACCGTGATACCCGCCTTCGCGAGCACAGGCAGTTTCGCCGCGGCCTTCGCGTAGTCATTCGAGACAATCCCGACATGCGCCACGACGCCGGTTCTCAGCCAGTCGGGCGCTGTCACCCCGCCGGCCACCAGAACCGCGCCAATGATCCCGAGAGAAACGAAACCCTTCACGAACATATGGCCTCACTTCACATCTACAAGTCTCATGGCTTCCTGACCGTCGGTCCCCTTCCACGAAAGGCGATACCGGCCCTTGAAACCACGGAAGGTGATTTCGGAGCCGGAGGACGCGGCGCGAGACGCTTGAGAGCGAACCGTAAGATGAGAGCGCCATTCGCGGTTGATGAGGTCGTCCATCACGTACCAAACGCGCTTCTTCGTCATGTCGCGGTTGAACCAGCCGCTCGACATCCGCTCGTGCTTCGCGCCGACGCCGTCCACCAGGTTCCAGTAGGTGATGCGCTCGATGCTGGGCCACGAGAACCAGAAGCGGTAGTAGGCGCGCATGACGCGGGCCTGGATCTCGTCCGCCTCGGCGTCGGTGAGTCCGTTGAGGCCGCGCGGCGAGGGGATGGTGATCTCGCTCAGGTGGATGGGCCGGCCGAGCGTGTCGAGCTCGGAGAGCCGACGCGCGTCGTCGTCGAGGTCCCATGTCTGCGAATTGGTGAGGCAGGGATAGCCCGAGGCGACCGTCAGCACGTTCGCGGGACGGAAGATGTGCTTCTGGAAGCCAACGACGTCGATCTTCGCGCCTTCGCGCATCAGCTTCCTGACGAAGTCCGGGTAGGCGTTGTTCGCGATCGACCAGGCGTCGTTGATCGCGAGCCGGACGGACGATGGAAAACCCTTCGCCGCCACATCGAATGCGTGCCGCGTCAGTTCCTTCGGCAGCACGAGGGATGGACGCGTACCGCGGTACCAGTTGTCCGCATCGTCGGGATTCGCCTTCGTCGACTTCCGGTTCAGACTCTCGTTCACGACGTCCCACTGCGGCACGGCATCGCCATACTGCGCGGCGATCTCGGCGACGTGGCGGTCGTAAAGCTCGCCCGCGCGCTCGGGCGTCGTGCCCTTCTCGAAGAGCCACGCCGGCGACCAGGCGACGTAGATGATCGCATGACCATGCACGGCGACGCCGTGCTCGCGGCAGAACGCGAGCGGACGATCCGGCGCGGGACGCCGCCACTCGACGAACTTGTAGGGATCGTCGTTTTTGAAGTCGAAGGCGTTCCAGAACTCCGGCAGGTCGCGCGGTCCCGACCGGTAGCGCGGCCGCCCCTCGACGGGCTCGAGCTCCTTCCAGTAGAACGCCAGGGTCGCGGCGTTGAAGAGGTTCGTGAACGCGGCGCGGTATTCGGCGTTCATCGCGTCGGATCCGAGCTGGTCGAAGTTGAACATGTTCGAACCGAAGAGGAACTTCGAAGTCACCTGGTCGACCTTCACCTCGGTTCCGGCCGGCGCATCGAGCATGACTACGGCGTCCGCCTTGCGGCAGCGCTCGATGCGCGCGTCGATCTCCTTCTCCCGCGCGGGCGACCACTGCTTCCGCCACTCGGGTCCGAAGGGATTCCAGTCGACGCGCGAAAGTCCCTCCCACGAGGTTCCGATCGGGAAGAGCTTCATACGCTCGGCCTCGCCGCCGTTCGGCTGGTGGAGCGTCAGCTGGAGCTTGCCGTCGAACGTGCGGAACAGCATCCCGTGACCGCCGTCGCCGCGGAAAAGCGGCGTGAACATGTGCCAGGGTCCGGTGATCTTCCCGGTCGCCGACTTGCACTGGATCACGCTGTAGCCGCTTCCCTCGAGCATGTTCGACCAGATCATCCGCAGTCCCACACCGCGTTCATTGTAGAGGAACGGACCGTCCGTCACGGGACCGGCCCCGTGCAGCGTGTCGGCCGCGCGGAAGAGCTCGATCGGCTCGGCCGTGAACGTCGAAAGGTCCGCCGAAAGCGGCGCGGCCATCATGCGTCCATTGCCCGTCTGGCACCACTCGTGGCAGAAAACCATCCAGGGTTGACCATCCTCGACGTAGAGCGTACCGTCGAGGCACATCCACTCCCGCGGCGTCACGGGACCGGCCTTCACCGGTAGAAATGGTCCCTTCGGGCTGTCGCTTTTGAAAATCCACACGCCGCGGGGCTCGAGCCTACCGCCCTTGAAGCCCTTCGCGAGCATGGGACGGATCGGATGCGCGGAATCGCCTTTCTCCGTGAGCGTCGTGAAGAGCCAGTACTTGCCGTCGTACCTGTGGACCTCCGGCGCCCAGACGGCGGTGCAGACGACGTTCGAGGGCACCTTCATGACCTCCGCCCGTTCGCTCCAGGTCTCGAGGTCCTTCGAGGTCCTCACGAAGACCTCCTTGCCGCCGAACCAGGGCTTGGATTCGTAGAGGTAGTACGTGCCGTTCTCCGGCAGCACGAACGGGTCGCGGATGCGAATGTCTTCGCGCGCGAAGGTGGCGGCGACCGCCGCCGCAAAAAGAGTCGTGAACATCGCCATATACAGCTCCTTAAATTGGTTATTCAACCACCGCCATCGTGAACGCGATTGGCGGCAGGGCGGTTTCAAGTTCGCCATTCGGCTGCGGACGCGGCGCGGGGCCGAAATCGGCCTTCTTCACGTTCGTGACGCGTATACCGGACAAGGCGACATTGGCGTTCACGGCGTTGGTGGTGCAGTTCACCGCGAGCAGCCAGGTCTCCCCATTCCGCTTCCACGTGCGCACGGCCAGATCCTCGGTCGGACACGCGACCGCGGGACCGGGTTCGGCGAGCAGCACGTCCTCGTACTTCTTGATCCCCTTCGCGATCGCGCACATGTCCGCCCAGGTGAATTCGTCGTCGTTGTTCTTCGTGGCGCGCGGCTCGACGATGTGGTGATAGGCGTAGTAGACGAGTCCGTTCGCACCTCCGGCGATCGCCTGCCAGCTCATGTTCTCGAGTTCCGCGCGGGTGGGACTCACCATCTTCGCCGTCTCCCTGCGATGGAGCCAGTTCCAGCCGAAGGCCTGTGGCACATGCCACACCGCGCGCGTGCCGAAGGTGTCCTTGTCGCTCTGGCGCATCGTGTAGATGCAACGGCCGATGGGCATTCGCCGGCCGACCGGATAGGGGTCCATGCCGAGCACGTCGTAGGTGGGCAGATAGTGCGAGAGCTCGGTGTAGACGTCCTGCACGCTCCACGTGGGATGGTCCCGGTCGAGCTCCTCCACCCAGTTCTGACGCATCGTCAGCTTGGGGATGTCGGTGAGCGGTTTCTCGTCGTTCGTGTACCAGGCGAGCAGCGCGGGATGGTCCTTGAACTCAGCGATGCGCGCCGTCACCCACGCCCGGCCGGCGTCCTTCTCGTGGAAGCAGCCCTGTAGATTGTAGATCACCTTGAGACCGTGCCGCGCGCAGAGGTCGAACTCCGTCCTCTCGGGACGCGTGTACGGCATCAGCACGTTGAACGGCGCCTCGCAGTAGTGCGTGAGATTGGACTCCGTGACCCTGCGGGAGTACATGCCGAGCGGGAAGAACGGTTTTCCGTCCACAATCGTGCGGAGATTTTCGTCGATGTACACCCGGCGCGGCGTGGGCGCGGCAAGACGCGCGAAACGCCCCTTCCCGCGCCCAAGTTCCTTCCCCTTGAGGGAGAGCGCACAGACAACGTCGTTGGTGCCGTAGGCGAGGTCGTCGACATTCAGGTTCACACAGGCGTGCGTCCCCGAGACCATCCGGCCCGGGACCGTCTTCGGCGCGCCGTCCGCACCCGTGTAGATGAAGGCGGCCGAATAGTCTTCGAGCCGGTTCGCCAAGGTGTCGGCGTTGAGCACCGCATGGAAGACGACGGGGCCGGAGACGGCCTCGCGGCGGTACTTGTCCGAGTAGACACCCTCCACGGGCTCCATCTCGTATTCCTCGAGATAGACGTTGTCGATGATCGCGCGGCCAAGTCCGTTGCCGCTCACGTACGGCTGGATCTGCGCCCGGACGAGGTCCGCCGGCACTTCGCGCGTCAGGCCCTGCACCTTCACCCAGTCGCGGCTCTTCCCGCGTTCCATCGGCATGGTCTGCGCACCCCACACCCACTTGTTCGTGGCGTTCCAGCCCTCAATGTAGAGTCCGATGCCCTGGGACGAGCTCTTGCGCTCGGTCGCCAGTCCTTCGGCCTTCACCAGCGCGGAGAAGAGGTAGCGCCTGCCGGGCACGAGCTTAACGTTCTGGTACGGACGCCCCCCGCGGCGCTTCGCCGCGTCCGTGCACTCGAAGACGTATCCGCCCGAACCATTGTGCCCGGCGCGCTCCGCATGCCAGTTGGGATGCCTGCTCCAGCCAACCGGCACGCCTTTCTCATCCACCTGCTCGAAGGCGGAATTGACCAGTTCCACCGGTTTTCCCGCAAACGCCGCCGCACACAGGGCAGCAACCCAAAAGGCACAGTTCTTCTTCATACCGTCAATCCTTCCTTTCACCGCCACAATCAAACATCACCTCGAAATCAACGACACCATTCGCGGCGACGTCGCAGTCGAGATAGCGGGAGGCGTCTTCGGCCGAAATCGTGAAGGACTGCCTCTCGCCGTTGACGAACAACTCCTCCACTTCCACGCCCGCGGGCAGCAGCAGATGCGCCTTCACGCGCTTCGCCGGAGACTCGAGGCGATAGCGCATTCCCTTCGGGGTGATGAGACCACGGCAGTCGACTGTCCTGCCGAACGCCTCGTAACCGGTCAGATAGCGGATGTTGCGGTACGGCGTCACCGGCCAGCGCGGCGAGAACACGATCTCGTCGTAGCCGAAGCCCGTATTGACGATACCGGCAAGGCCCTCGTCGATCGCGTTCAGCAGGGCCGCCGCGCCCCAGGCGCTCGGACCAATCTCCGCGCTGATGGACTTCCCGTCCTTCGGGTTGTAGAGGAAGAAGACCTCGCCGTCCTCCTGCACCTTCTTCATGAACCGCTCGAGAATGTCCCAGGCATACGCCTCGCGTCCGCACGCAAACGCACCGCACGCGAGCTCGCCCGCCGTGAACGGCGAGATCGCGCCGTTCACGTAGGTGCCCGCCGCATGGCTGGCGAACTTCGGTTCGTACGGCGGATCGATGGAAAACCATTCCGCGAACGCCTGCGTCGTCTTCCGCCGCGCCTGATATTCGTCGACGACGCCGCGGCACTGGTCCTTCGTGAGGATGCCGCGGTTGAGCGCGTAGGCGTCGGAGAGCGACAGCCGTACCTTCTCCTTGTCGTCGAGCCCCTTCTCGCCGTTGAAGAACTTCTGGTGGATGAAGTAGCGTCCGTTCCAGAGATGCCTGAAGATGTTCACCTTCAGCGTCTCGGCGCGCCGTTCCCAGTCGGACGCCTTTTCGGCACGTCCCAGCGCGCGGTTCATCGCCGCGAGCTGCCGCATCGCCTGGTAGACGCCGGTGTTGTCGCCGTGCATCGCCGGCATCGGCTCGCCCGGATGGATCCGCCGGTCGTGTCCCGTGTAGGGGGCGGGCGTGAAGTCCCAGGTGTCGATCGTGAACGGACGGATGCAGAGTCCCGCCTCGGCGTTCCAGTGTTGCGGATCGCTCGTCTGCCAGTCGATCGCCTTCTCGAGACGGGGCAGATACTTCGCCAACCACGCGTTGTCTCCGTTCATCCGCCAGTACCGATGCGCCGCTTCGACGGCGAGGTACTCGACGTCCGCCTCGAGGTCAAGCCTGACCATCGACATGTGATCCTCGGGGAAGTCGACGCGCGAGGAGGCGTCGACCATCCGACGATGGCAGTCGTCCATCTGCTTGACGAGCTCGTACACCATGCCGTCCGCCCGCTGGTGGTCGAGCAGAAACTCCAGGAACGAGACGTTGTCGCGTTCCCAGTGGCACCAGCCCTTCATCTGGTGGGTATGGTCGCGCAGCCAGTTGTGGTTGCAGACGAGCGTCCTCCCCTCGATGCGGATCAAACGGCGGTTGCGGGCGACCGTGTCGCGGAGCTTCTTGACGAAGAACCCGAAGTCCCTCCCGCAGTCGGTGAAGAACCCGGGCATCGCCCATTCGGGATTGTTGTTGACCGAGCTACTCCGCTCCAAGGTCGGAAGCGGACGCGTGAACGGAATCCGCCGGCTCCTGTTCATCGCGAGCTTCTCGGGCTCGATCTTCAGCGGAGGCGTCGGGAAGTCCTTCTCCGCGCCGACAGTACACATAGACGCGCACACCAGCGCCAAGATCGCGACAAATCTCTTCATGTTCTCGTTCTATCCCGCCCGAAAAACAATCGCACAACCGAAGATCATTTCAACGGACGATGAGGAGCGTGCTGAGGCGAGCCGGCCCCACCGAGAAGTCCGTCACAAGGAAGTGCGGAGTCGACATTCCGTCACTCGTCCCGACCGCCGCCGGACCGATCAGGACCTCGTCGCCCCAGATGCCCGCCTCGAAGACGTGCTCGCCGATCGGCGACCAGCGCGAACCGTCTGCGGACCACATCAGGCGGAAGTGGTCGTCCGTGCGGACGATCCGCAGCCAGCCCGAGGTGATTCCGCACGGGGTCCAGACCGTCTCCGCGTCGAGGATGCCCGTGTTCCGCGTCATCCGCCGCGCGCTGCCCATGTGGAACTGGCCCCCCGAGTACCGGTACACAGGCGCCACGAGCGGCGCCTGCAGATCCAGCGCGGAATAGACCAGCAGCATGCATTTCTGGCTGCCGACGAGGTCTGAATCCAGCGTCACGTGCATCCTGCAGTCGAAGTTCCGTCCCGTGAACCTCTGCCACAGGTAGTGGAAACAGGTGGCCTCACCGTAGAAGTTGCCGCCATTGCCGCCGATGCGGATCGCGCCTGTCTCGGCGTCGACCGTCGCGTCGCCCATGCGCTCCGAACAGAACGTGCGGTTCCCCTCCCAAGGCGCAGGCAGCACGGGCGCGGCGGGGATGAGCTGCGTGGACGGAATCTCGCCCCACTCGACGCAGCCGCCCCACAGCACCTTCGCGTAGGCGGTTCCGGTCCGCTCGCAGTAGTCGACGCGAATCGGATACGTGCCCGCCGCGAGGTGGATGCCGTTGGTCACCGGCTTGGTCGCGCTGGTGGAGTACTCGTTGTAGACGTCCCGTCCGCCGATTTTGAGCGAAATGAAGTCGTCGGCCTGCACCACGAACTTGTAGTCGCCCTCGAACGGAATGACGATCGAGCCGCTCCACACGCCGCTCACGTAGTTGGAGGAGGAGGCGACGCCGGAGATGATCTTGTTCGTGCTCCAGTTGACGTCGAGTTTCGAGATGAGTCCCGTGACGACGGACGTCGGGACCTGCGCGCTCCCGTGCTCGTACCTGTGGCTGTAGATGGACGTGAGGCCCGTGCCCTCGCCCGGCACGTACGGGATGATGCGGAAGTCCTCGGTGACGGACTCCTCGTCCCCGCGGACGGACACGATGCGGTAGGTGTAGACGTGGCCGTCATACTGGACATCCGAATCAAGCCAGGTCGGCTCCGTGACGGTCGCGACCACATCGAAGGTCGCGGCGTCGTTGACGGCGCGCTCGATGCGGTAGCTCTCCGCGGCGGAGACGGCGGCCCAGTCCAGCCGCACGCCGGACGCGATCGGCGTCAGCGTGACGTACTCCGGGGCGTAGAGCGTCGCCGCGCGGTCGCTCTCGCTCCAGCCGTAGAACTCGAGTTCGCCGAAGTTGCAGAAACCGTCCTTGCCCGGCTTGCGCAGCCAGAACTTGCGGTAGGTGCGCGCATTCGAGCACGTAACGAGGTTCCAGGAATTCCCGCTGAACGACGTCTGGGTCGTCGAGACCTGCTCCTCGCCCGACCAGTCGTCCAGCGCCGTGGCGTTGGAGCCATAGAGGTAGTGTCCGCTCGCGCGAGTGGACTGACCGCTTCGCGGATAGGCGCGGAAGAAGCCCACGCCGTGCGGCGCGCCGAAGTCGAGACCGCCCTTCACGGTACCCTTGTCGGACGAACCATCCGCCTCCACGACATCCGCATACGTCGACACGTTGCCGTCGAAGAGCTTCGCCGCCGTGTTGCCGCCGTTGTTCCACGCCTTGACGTAGGTGATGGGCGTGAAACCGGGCAGCAGCGTCGCGTTGTCGCTCCAGTCGCGCCCCCGGCGGCGGCAGCGGCGATAGGGCACCGCCGCGCTCGTGGCGGAACCCGCGAGCAGCGTGCCGCCGGAGAGCGTGGCGTAGGAGAGGCGGTACCAGTATTTCACGCCGACGGTGGCAGAGGTGTCGACGAGGGAGAGAGACGTCGGCGGCAGCGAGGCGACGAGATTCGTCCATGGTCCGCCCGCGCCTGTCGCCCGCCAGACGAGCGTGGAGGAGACGCCGCTCACGTCGCCGTTGGACCAGCTGAGCTTCGCGTGGCAATTGGTGATGTCGGTGAGGCTGATCGCAAGCCCCGTCGTCGCGGCGACGGGTCCGGGCGTCGTGTCGAACTCGACCTCGGCGATGTTGCCGAAGCCCTGGTTGGGAGACAGGAACCGCGCGTAGCGTCCCTGCACGGGGGCGTCGAAGACGACCGCCTTCACGTCGTACGCCGCCGGCCGTTCGGCCGCGGTCACGGTGTAGACGGTGACGGCGTCCGAGAAGTCGGCCGCATTGGCGATCTGGAACTTGCCGCCGTCCAGGCGCGAAAGGTGGCTGCTCCGCCCCACGAAGCGAAGACCGGTGACGGTACGCGTGGAACCGAAGTCGAGGCCGGTCCACTGGTCGTTTCCGTAGAGCGCGTCGTAGTACGTCGTGATGTCGCCGTCGAACGCGGCCGAGCCGACACAGTTGGCGTTGGTGGCCCAGGACCCGGGCGTGCCAATCCACGATCCCGACAGCGGATAGGTCGCGTCGCAGGACACCATGACCCACTCCGACGTCGCGACGGGCGTGCAGGACCGGATGCGGTAGTCGCACGCCACCGAGGCGACGGTCTTCGCGGTGAACCACGGGGTGCCGGCGGCTGTGACGGTTCCCTCGCACCGGAACGGCGAGAAGTCCGCATCCAGCGCCGTCCGGCGCTGGACTTCGTAGAGCCACGCGTCGGGGGACGCGGAATACCTGAAGTTGACCGTCCCGTTGATGACGCAGGGATTGGAAATCGTGACGTCCGGCGCCGGCGCGGTCTCGGGCACGTCGCATCCGTAGAGCTCCAGTTCCGCGCAGTTGCCACAGCATGTACCGGCGTTGACATCGGTCGCGCCCGACCGGGTGTTCGGGTAGGGATTCGGGCCGATGATCCGGAAATACCGCCAGGGCTTCAGCATGGCCGGCGCACTGCAAGTCTCCTCGCGCCAGCCGCTGCCGGCCCAGTTCCCGATCTTGATCTGGTGGATTGTCTCGGCGTCGGAGAAGTCTGGCGTGTTGGCGCCCTGGATCAGACATTCGTTCATCCGATTCTGGTTGCCGGGGCGGGCGCAGTACTTGACCTTCAGACAGATCTTCGGCGCGGTCAGCTCGATACCCGCCCACGCGCCGCCGGCCTTCGCGTCGGCGTCCGACGGATCGAAGAATGTCGAGGTGACGCCATCGAAGACGGCCGCCTTGGTGGTGGTCGCACCATTGTTGTAGGACCCTTCGGTTCCGAGCACGACGATCGCACCCGTCTGTTCGTCCCGGACGGCAAAGTCGTTGAGCTTCACCGTCGTGACGGCAAAGGCCACCTGCGTGCAGGTTCCCAGCAGCAAAAACAGACTCAATCGGCGAACATTCATGTCATCCTCCGGTCTTTACATTGGAATTACCCCATTTTTTCTAGGGGCCTTTCCAGCGCGTAGTGTAGCGGAT
>R26__coassemble_804_pt1 | contig 17517 bp, 11 predicted proteins | sample R26__metabat2_high_PE_030 | metagenome-assembled genome bin R26
GGGGTTCCTGTGCCGACGGTCACGCCGTGAAACAAAGTGTGCTTACTACCCCCACACCTTCCCGCGCCAACAGGGGCAACCGTTGCGGGGTAGTACCTTTGCCGAAAAATCAAATGCGGGCGTTGCGGGCTTTGTAGGCGTTCTCGTTTTCTATGTTGAAATTGCCCGCCCAATTTAACGCCGCCGATTCTTTATCACGCAACGCGGCGCAATACTTCACACCGCCCGCCGTGGGCGGTTCCGTTCCCTTTCGCCCGCCTGTTCGCTCCCATAGTTCCCACCCTTGAACGATTCGCGGGCTATACCGTTCGCCGTGGCATTTGCCGCCGTAATGTTTGAGCAACGCCGAAAATGCGGCTTGCGACATACCAACGCGCCGCCCCCGTTTCTTCACAACCGCCGCGCCGACAGGTTCGGACGGATCGGGGCGACAGGGCGACAGATTCGCCGCCCGTGTCGGTTCCTGTGCCGTCACCGTGGAAACCGTGGCGACGGGTTCGGACGCGGGGACAGGATCGGGGCAACCGTTCGCCACCCCTTGCAATTCGCGCAACAGGTCACGAAACCCCAAAAGCACCGCCGCCGCCTTTACGCCGCCGCCCCCATATTTCGGGGCGTTGCTTTCGCCCGTGTTCAAATCAAAGTATTGCTCTTCGCTAAATTCGCAATCATACAACGCGGGCATTTGAACATATCCCCGCCCCGCTTCTACCCTGTCCCGCTCTAACCATTCGCGCATTTCGCCAAATTCGGGCAACCCGCAAGCGGTCACAAATTCGCCCCATGTCTCACGCAATGAAACCGCCGCAAGGTTTAGACAAATAGGGAACATTTCAAAACGCGCCCGCTCAAGTGACATACCCCACGGCGGCGTAAACCATTCGGAAATAACGCGCCCGCTTTTGTCGGCTATGTTGTCGGCGTATTCTTGAATTGTTGATATAAACCATTCCCGCGTTTCGCGGCTCCCCCCGCCCTGTAAGGGGTTCGGGTTCGGCGTTAAAATTTGCCGCGCAACCTGTGGCGGGTCACTTGCCAAACATTCAAACGCCCGCAACATTTCGGGGCGGGTCAGTATCTCATCAAAACCCGCGCCGCCTTTGATAGCCGACAAAAAACCATAGAGCGCACAACTTCGCGCAACCCGCCACCGTTCAAAACTCGCCGCCCCCATTCCCGAAAGTTCCGCGCCGTCCCATTCAAACGCACGGCGGTAAAATTCCCCGTCCGTCTCGCCGTCTTTTCGCCCGCACCATTCGCGCACGGGTTCGCCCTGTTCGCCTGTGCCGACAGGATCGGACGGCGACGGGTTCGCCTTTTCGCTTGCGGATTCTTTCGGGGTTTTCTTTTTCATGATTCGGCAATCAATAGGGACGGGGCAACCGTGCGCAAGTTGCCCCGCCCGATTCGTTTACAGGTTTTCCACCTCCACGAAAACGCGGCAATAGCAAACGCGGGGATAGCGGGGACGCTCAAACCCGCGCGGGGGCGGCGTTTCGGCGTTTGTGATTTCGCAATTATTCACCGCCCATTTCAGCGCGTCGCCGTATGTATCAAAACATTGCGCCCGCAAAATGTCGGTTGTTTCGCGCCCGTCTTCTGTGACATACACGGGCAACGGTTCGGGCGGCAACCGTTCGCCGATTGCGACATAATAGCCCCCTTCATAAAACGCCGCCCGTTCGGGCTTCACGCCGTACCCGTTTATTTCGTGATTGTGGCGGGCGTAGTCTTCGCCCGCATTGTATAGCGCAAACCTTGCGCCGTTGTCTTTCTGTGCTTTCATGGCTTTCTACTTCCATTCGTGCAAACGCCCCGCCCCCTATCGGGTAGAAAGTATGCGCGGGACGCATAGACCGACAAGGGGCGGGGGAAATGGTTATTCTGTCCCGCGTTTTTGTTGTAAACCGTTCGGGCTTTCTACTTCCACTTGAACGGGCAACGGGGCGAATTATACCACAACCGCCGCGCCGTTTTCAATACCCCGCCGACAGATTCGGACAGGGCGACAGGATCGGGGGAACGGTCACGCGCCGACAGGGCGACAGGGACAGGGCGGCAACCGTGCCGCGCCCCGCTTCCCTTGCGCCGCCCTTGCAAGGGCTTTTAACGGGCTTTGAAATGGGCTTTGAAACGCGCCGACAAGGCGACAGGATCGGCAACCGTGCGCCACACGCGCCACAACCGCCCGCCGTGGCGTTCGCGCCGTTCGGACGGGTCACGGCAAGGGGCAACCGTCCCCGCGCCCCTGTGCCGTCCCCGTGGAAACCGTGCCGACGGTCACACGCCGCCGACAGGTTCGGACGCGGCAACGGATCGAACGGGGACAGGGCGGCAACCGTGCGCCGTTTGGATCGGATCGGGCAACCGTTCGCCGTCCCCTGTGCCGACGGATCGGGGACAGGGCGGCAACAGTTCGGGATAATTCGCCCTGTGTTCGGGATAATACGCCCTACACGCGCCGACAGTTTAGGATAATCCCGCCTAAATCCCGCCTTGTCCTGTTTATCCCGCTAAAACTTTTTTCGCGCCCCGCCGTCTAGGATAATCCCGTTTCCTGTGTCCCGTGTCCCGCTTATTTCGCCCCGCCGTCCCATTTAACGCCGTTCAACAGGCGAAAACGGGGGCGGCTAGTCTCACTTATCCCGCCTATTCGCGCCTAGTCCCACATATTCGCGCATACGGGGGAAACTCGCGCCGCGCCACTTGCCCGCCCTTGCCTGGCTTTGCCCGTGCCGCCTCCCGCCCGCCCTTGCGCCGCGTGAAAATACCACTAACGCCCACACGCGCCCGCCGCGCCCCTTTGTTTATTGGGTTCTATGTTTTATACCATAATTCTCAAAATGGCGCGGGCCGCCATTTTGAGAATTATCATGTGGAGACCTAAAACTGTATGTTTGAATGCAGGAACCAATGATTCCGCAAATTAGCAGCGCATATCAGACATTAGGGATTTTTACGGAATTGCAACGCGGCCGGACAGTCGTCCTGTGCGCCGAACCCGGAGTAGACCATGTTGCGCCATTCGACCGAGCCGTTCCCCTCGTAGACCTTCGTGTGCGGCATGTTCTTGCAGAACCGGCACTCGGAGACGAGCATCCGCCCTCCCTTGGGCTGGCGGATGATCGTGATGCCGTCAAGGCCGAAACCCTTGTTGTTGAAGTACGCGCACCCGAGCAGACTCGTCTCCCAGCCGTTGATCTCGAAACCGGTCTTTCCCGTGTCCGCATAGCAGTCGCGCAGAATCGTCCCGCCGCCGCAGATGCGGAAGTTGACCGAGTCCTTCAGCATCTCGCGCTCCTCGCCCGGCTTCGCGGGCGGCAGCGGACCTCCCCACACGTGACAGCGCGTGAAGCGGTTCGCCCCGCCCCGCACCTCGTTGACGCCGATCGTGTAGTCCACCACCACGCAGTCCGTGTAGTGGCTGTCGCCGCCGTTGATGTACATCGCCGAGTTGCCCGCGAGCCCCGGAATCACGCACTTGAAGTAGAGATTGTTCGCGATCATCTCGTAGCCGCCGTCGACGCGCAGACCGCAGACCTTGCCATTGAGGAAAAGCGCGTCCTTCATCGTGAAGTGCGGGAATCCGCTCACGCGCACACAGGAGGCGAGCCCCATCGCGTCGATGCGTCCACCCCGGAAGAAACGGTTGAAGTCGTCCGGGTTACGCCGGTCGTTCCGGCACACGATCTCCATCACGTACGACATCGGCTTCACGGCGACGAGCGTCGCGCTCTTGTTGAGGTCGAACGAGCAGCCGTTGTCGACATAGAGCGTGGACGAAATCTCGTATCGTCCGCGCGGCACCGCGAGCACCGAACCGCGGCAGGCGCGGATGGCACGCTCGAAGCGCGGGGTGTCGTCCGTTTCGCCCTCCAGGCGCGTGAACTCGTCGAGCGAGCGGTCGCGCGGCGGCTCGAGGCACTCGGGCGGCAGTTTCACGTACTTGATCGACGCGATCTCGAAACCGTGCGCGCTTTTGAGCGTGTCGCTGCAGAGCCACTTGCCGAAGCTGATGTGCATGCAGCGGAAGGCCCCAACGTTCGGGAGTTCGTCTGGAAGGACGGCCGGATGCCCCTTCCAGTGCCGGAACGGCGACATCTCGACAATCGGCAGCAGCACGTCGCTCCACTCGCGTCGAATGGAAAGTCCCGTCGAACCCCACGTCTTGCCGTCCGCCTGGTGGAACCCGATCTCGACCGCGTGCGTGTCGTCGTCCGTCGCGCGCACGCGCATCACCACGGCGCCCTGTTCGCCGTGGTCGACGAAACCGTCGAGCGACACGGGGTACGTCGCCGACTTGTAGTCGGGATTTCCCGCGAATGCATTCGGCTCCGCCTTCAGGACGTACGGCTCCTTCGCCAGCTGCGGCACCAGATCCACCACCGCGGCCTCCACGGCCACAAGCGCGCCCGCCAGAAGGACGCATCCCGACATCACTGCACTGTTCATGATTTCACCTTCTTTCCTTACTCCGGGTCGTAGACACGCACGTAGTCGACCGTGAATTCGTCGCCTGCCTTCCACGCCGCCTCGAGATGCGGAGACGCCTTGCCCGTCATCTTGTTCTCGCGGAAGGACTGGCACTCGGTCGAAATCAGAATGAACTCCGGCACGCTGGAGACGGCCTCGCCCCGCGCCGTACCCACGCGGTATCCGCTTTGGACGCCGTCGATGAAGACCGTGTAGCCATCCGGCTCCCAGAGGAGGCCCATCGTCACGAAGCGGTCCGTGCCCACCGTCTTCTTGTAGACCCGCAGCGCGTTCTCGGGCAGGCCCTTGTAGCGGCGATGCGAATCAAAGCCCTTGTAGTCCGCGCCATAACCATTCATGTGGTAGCAGTGGAGAATGATCTCGCCGGGGAAGAAGCTCTCCATGATGTCCTGCTCGACGCCCGCCTCACGCGGGTCGAGCGAACAGCCCTGCGTCTCGGTCTGCATCCAGAAGGCGCTCCACCAGCCCGGCATCTTCTGGAGGCGGAAGCGCGCCTCGTAGTAGCCGTACTTGTGCAGGAACTTGGCCGGCTTGCGACGTGGCAGCGGCCAGAACCCCTTGGCGTTCTTGTCCGCGGGGATGTCCCACATCAGTTCGCCCGTCTGCAGCTGCGGGGAGACGAACTGTCCGTCCGGCTTCTTGACGACCTTCAGGTGCACGCAGCCGTCCTTCACCTCCACGGCGCCGTCCTGCGGCTTCGCGAACCAGTGCGCGTCGCGTCCCCAGAAGTTGACGCGGTATCCCCACTTCGTCGTGTCGAGCTCGGTGCCGTCGAACTCGTCGTGCCAGACGAGTTTCCATTTACGCCCCTCCGGCAGAAGACTCGGCGCGTGGTTGGCGACCGTCTCGCGCGGGATGCACCCCAGGCGGGGCTCCTCGCCCACGCGGCGCAGCGACCAGGCGTGCGGTACCGGCTTCGCCGCCATACGGACCTCGTTGTACAGACGGTCACAGTTCGCCTCGACCTCGTCCAGCTTGTCCGCGTAGTCCAGGTACTGCTTCGCCATGTAGCCGAAGAATCCAAGATTCTTCCCAGGCGGATAGTTCTTCTCGAACCAGGCGCGGTACTTCTGCAGGTCGTCCACGGGCACGTTCGAACCCTTCTTCCAGAGACGCCACATGCGCACGTCGCGTCCGTTGACCTGCTGCTTCCACTGCGCCGCGTTCAGCTCGCGCACCTTCTGCGCCTGCGCGTATTGGGGCGTCTTGTCGTTCATCGCGAGATTGACGCCGGCGGAGAGGTCCTGCGTGAACCAGCGACCGACGACGACGCCGTCGATCGTCAGTTCGTAGAGGCCGGGTTCTAGGCCAACGACACGAAGCATCTCGCGGTTGAGATCCTCTTCGATCGGCGCGTGCGGACAGGCCTTGCGCGTGTCGTCGTCGAACGGATAGGGCAGAGCCTTCTCGAGCGCCGTGAAGGCGAGATTCGTCGGCGAGGAGGCGAACTGCGTGATGACGGCGTTGCGTACCTCGTTCGTGCGCCCGAGGCCGGCCTCGAACGACAGATAGGCGACCTCCGCCGGCGCCCCCTGGTCCTTCAGGAACTTGTAGGCGAAGAACTGGTGACCGAACGGACGAGGGTGGATGCGATCGAACCAGCCCTTCCCGAGGCGCATGAAGCTCCAGGACGGATCCTTGAGCTGCTCGCGCAGATTCAACTCGCGCAGGAAGGTCTGCAAGTCAACGCACGTCGACTGGTCCTCGTCCGCGACGCGGCGGATCCAATTCCCCATGTTGGCCAGGCCGTCGTTGCAGACGATGTCCGCCGGCTTGCCGTCAATGAGGCAGCTCTGGTCGTACGGCGAGGGCGTGACGTAGACGATGCCGGGATTGCCGCACGCCGCGCGCACCTTCGCGACCAGAGTCTTCATGGCGCCCTTGTAGCCGGCGAAGGACGCCTCCTGCCTCTTGACCTGCTCGGGCGTGCAGCCCGTCCGCGGCCAGTTGTCTCGTCCCACGTCGTTCATGCCGAACATCACAGCGACCTGCGTCGGTTTCCGCGATACGACGTCGTCCGCCAGGCGGCGCAGCGCACTCGCGGCGCTGCCACCCGACTCGCCCGCGTTGAACAGGCGAATGTCGCTCTCGGGGAAACGCGTGGCGTAGTAGAGCGAGATCAGCTCATGGTAACGCCCGTGATGCGTAATCGAGTCGCCGTAGAACACCACGCGGTCGCCGTCCCTGAACGGCGCCGCACACGTCACTGCGGCCATGAGACCGCAGACTGCCCAGCAAGTCGCTTTTTTCATGGCGTGTATTATACCATATCCCAGGGCGTCTCACTCGAGTCCGTAGGACCCGTCGGCGGCGCGACGGCCACGATTGGAAAGGCACATGGGATGTTCGATGCCCTTCGCGTCGGCGAACACGAGCCGAACGCGGCCCTCCTTCGTCTTCAAGACCGTCCGAACCCTTGAGGCTCGAGATTCGTCCCAGACAAGCGGCTTCTCGCCCGGCAGCAGCGTCCGCAGGTCGAACGGAACGTCGACGGATTCCAGGATCTTCCCGTCCGCATCCTCCGCGAAGACGCGCACGCGATAGTAGTCGTGGAACATCTTTGACGTGCCGATGTTGGCCAACGTGAACGAAACCTCGGCGCCGGACCCGTTCCGAATGACCTTCGGACTCCCGAGGACGATGCGGTAGCCGAGCGTCGCCATCGCCCGACGCGTGTTCGCGCAGATCTCGTCGCTCGGCCTCACGTCCGTGCGCGGTCGACTCCCGAGCGACGGGTCCGGCGCCCCCTGCGTCGTGTCGATGATCGTGAAGTTGTGGATGGAGAGTCCACCCGCATGGCGTTCGCGGAACTGCTCGCCCAGCGTCGCATAGGGGAGGTCGTTCTTGTTGCTGGTCCGGATGAAATAGGCGAACTCACCCGTGACGTAGGCATTCCCCCAGAGGTGGTTGAGACGGCAGTCGCCCAGCGTCTCAAGCTTTCCGTCTTCGCCGAACAGGACATGCTTGTCGGTGGGCAGATGTGAACGCGGTTCCCAACAGTCGATGAAGAAGCCGACCTGCCCCGCGCGGTTCCGCGCGTGGAACATGCGCCCGACGTGCTTCATTGCCCGCACGGCCGGCGGATTCGTCGGATTCTTCAGGTAGGACTTCTCCTGCGGCAGGTGCAGGGCCTCCTGCGCCGGCGCAATGAGCAGAATGTCGGGGAACGCCTCCAGATAGGTGTCGATGAATCCGTCAAAGCCATCCGTGACGGGATAGAGTCCGCCCTTCACGGCCCCTTCGCCCCAGTAGCCGAAGTAGCGTAGCTCGATGCCGTAGATGAGATCCCTGCGACGGATTTTCGTTCCCGTCACGGGCTGCTCGATCCACTGGGCGAAGGCCTTCAGCAGCGCGCGGAAACGTTCAAGCAGAATCGGCGAATCGTAGTCCGGCGTCAGGCCGCCGCCGAAGGACGGATCGTAGACGAGCGGATGGTCGCTCGCCTTCAGTTCGTCGTAGAGATAACGCGGCACGGCACACCAGTTGCCATCCGCCTGCCACACGACGTTCGTGTTGCCGCGCAGGCCGCCGCCGCACATCCAGGCAAGCCCCAGGATGATGCGCGCACGCTCCTCCACGCAGTTCTTAAGCATGGGCTCGATCGTCTGGTCGAAAAGCCATTCGCCCTTCCCGCGTTCGAGGACGTTCCATCCGCCGCGCCAGTAGCGCAGGGCCGCGAACTTCTGATAGGGCGACTCCTCGTAGACCTTGGTGATGCGCTTGTTGATGCCGCTCTTCCAATGTGCCCTTGGAAAGAACCGGTAGATGCCGCCGTTCGGCACGCAGACGTCGTCATCCAACATTGGCGGCAGCACATCGGCGGCCCACGCCCCCCCCGAAACAGAACACTGTACCAACCAACAACAAACATGAACAAATCTTCATAGTATCACTTCTCACTTATCTGGCACTTGTCACTTTAGACCTGTCAACGAACCGTCCCACAGCGCGACACGCGAGAACGCGTGCGGTATGGTAACGCTCACCGACCAGATGGTGTACGCGAATTGCGCAGATAATAGATGTACCCGTCCATCGCGCCGAAGACGAGATCGGGAACGCCGTCTCCGTTGAAGTCGCAGGCCGCGGGCTGCGGATCGTGCGTCGACAGCTGGCGCCGCGCGACCGGCCCGATCGACTCGAAGGTCCACATCCCGTCCTTCGCGGCGATCTGGCGGTAGACCTCGGCATTTGGACCCCCATTGCAGATGATGTCCGTCCGCCCGTCGCCGTCCCAGTCGCAGACCGTGAACTTGCGGCGCCCGCAGCCGATGCCGCGGTTGAACCCGCACTGCAACCGAAGCGGCTGCCCGTCCTTGCCGAGGAACACGCGCCGCGGCGACTTGACGATCCGCCGCCCGTCCTTGTCCTTCGCCTGCGCGAACAGCGCGAGGTACCCCTCCTGGTCGAGCATCATCAAGTCCATGAGGCCGTCGCCGTTCCAGTCGAACATGACCGGCGTGGTCCGCCACTGCGTGAGCAGGTCCTTCGGATTCTTCTGCAGCTTCGGCTTCTTCCACCCCCAGGCGAGCTCTGGTTGCTCGCCGTCCCATTCGACCTCGACGCGACGGACGAAGTCGAGCTTCGGCGCCGTGCGCGTGCCGATGTTCCTCCACCACATCACCTCGCCCATCGTGTTGTTGAGCATGACGTCCGGAAGACCGTCGCCATCCCAGTCCGCCACCGTCACCGTCGCGTAGCCCCACTTCCACTCGCACGCGCCCTGGATCGAGCCGCTCGGACCCGCCATCGGCCACACGAGCTTCCCGTCCGGCTCCGTCAGATACTTCGGTGCCGCCCACTTCGGCTTCTCGACCCCGGGTCCGGAGAGGTTCTCGATGAACGCGACCTGTCCATGCGAATTGCCGACGATCAGGTCCTGATCGCCATCCCCATCCCAGTCGAACGCGCACGGACAGCTCAAAGCTCCGAAATGGAGCCCATCAGCCTTCTGGCGGAAATAACGCGGCTTCTCGAAGACCGGCATCCCCTTCTCCAGCCGTCCCGTGTTGCGGCACCACGCGACACGCGAATCCTCCTCGGCGAAGATGATGTCCGGCAGTCCGTCACGGTCCCAGTCGGCGGAGATCGCGGACGGCAGACAGAGGTCGCCATGCAGACGCCCTCCGTCCGGCGTGCGCAGGAAGCGTCCAGAGGTGAATCGGGGCTCCGTCTTCGTGCCGACGTTCTCGAAATAGGTGATCGAGTCCATGAAGTCGAAGAGGATGAAGTCGAGGTCGCCATCCCCGTCGTAGTCCTCGACGAGGGTCGAGGATCCCCCGTAGACCTCGAGCGGAAGGCTGTTCTCCAGGTACAGCATCTGCGGCTCGCCATAGCGGTTCCCGCCCAATCCCTTCAGCATGTAGACGAAGCTCCGCAGCTGGACCTCCTTCCAGTTGCCGCGCGCGTCGTAGCAGTCCTGCCAGGCGTTCATATTGCGGTCGCCGGCCCGGATGAGCAGATCCGGGATGCCGTCGCCATCCAGATCCTTGAGCTGCCGGTCTCCGCTCTGGGAGGCACGACCCTGCCAGAAGTCGCCCTTCTTGTCGGCCGTGTAGTGGACATCGCCGATTCCGCGGCCGTCGGCGAACGTGCACGCGGGCAGAACGGGCGGCAGCGTGTCCACCTCGATCATCTTCGCCTTCGGGAAGACGGGATCGGTCTCGCGCGTACCCTTCGGCGTGGGGTTGCGGTAGAGGTAGGTGCCCGCCCACGGCCAGTCGCCCCAGCCGCAGCGGACGACGATGTCGAGCTGGCCGTCGCCGTCGTAGTCCAGCACGCGGACCCACTCGGAGGAGAACCCGGCCTTCAGGAAGACGATCTCGTCCGGATTGTTGAACGACATCCGCGTGAAGTCGGAATCGGGATTGGCCTTCGGCGTCGCATAAACGAGCGGCTTGCCGAGCTGACGCTGTCCGTTCCTGTAACAGGACATCACGCGCCACATCTCGCCGTTCGTCGCCTCGGTGACATTGACAAGCGAACAGACGCCACCGACCCCTCTCGCGCCCTGCTGAGCACCATCACCGTTCCAGTTGACGCGCCAGACAACACCGCTCATGAAGTCACCGGCGAAGACGTGCTCCGCCACCATGCAGGCGCCGATCATGTTCTTGAACAAGCCAGGCTCCCCCATCAGCGTGGACTGTCCGCGGACGAGATCGACGACTTCCGTCCGCCGTCCCGGCACGACGAGCGTCGTACCGTGGGGCCAAGTCATCTCCAGCGCGCCCGTGCAGCTGAACACCTCGATTCGTCCGACCTTCTTCGCCTGCCGTCCCGCGACGTCGTAGACGTGCACGGCGTTGTCGCCGCGGCAGCCTGCGTAGAGATAACCATCCGCACCGAACTTGAGACCACGTGGCTGCGCATCGGAGGCCACATACCGCGTCCCCTTCCCCGTCGCGAGATCGTAGCGGTAGATGCCCGTCTTGTGACTGGTGAGCGTGGAGACGTAGAGCCATTTTTCATCAGGGGAGACGCAGAGCTGGTCGGGACGATATCCCGTCTCCGTCAAGACGCCCAGGTCGGTCCCGTCAAGTCCATACCTGCGAATGCGTCCCTCGCCCGTCGCATCACCGACGTAGAGCACGCCTTTCGAAGTAACCGCAAGACCCGTATTCTGGACTCCGCTTTTCCGCCCGTCCAGAAATACACCCGCACGCGTCCACACCCCCTGGCCATTCTTCGGCGACGTCCACCGCTCGATGCACGCGTTCTCCCGCGAAACGAGAATCGTGCAGTCCTCCTCCACCGCCCAAACGGCACCCGCTGCCAGAATCACCAGCAAAAGAATTCGTCTCACGTGAGGCATCCTTTGTTTCAACACGTTAAACCTGAATGTTCGCAAAATCGGTTTCGGCCCCCAAGATCAGATGTCCAAGGAACTGGACACCGAGGAGATCGGCGGCGGCTTTGATGCTCTGCGTCAGCTTGATGTCATCGGCACTGGGCGTGAGTGAACCGCCGGGGTGGTTGTGCGCGACGATGAACCGTGTGGCCCCCGCCTTGAACACCTCGGCGAAGACATCCTGCAAGCGAATCGAAGCCGCCGAAGTGCCGAGCGAGACGAGTGCCGGCATGGACTTGGGGTGCCCCGTTTCGTCGAGCGGCAGCACAAAGAAGCCCTCGTTGTCTCCAACCATCGGCAACGCGCCGCGGAACAGACGCGCCGCGTCATCGGGCGTCTGTACCTGAAAATCGGCAAGTCGGGAGACGTCATCGGCGGTGCTGACGATCCGGGCAAGGTCGTCGGGCATCTGCCACATGCCGACGTTGCCACGGCACGGGATCGGCTCGTCGAAACAGACGACCTCGCTCAAATCCCACCAATACGGATAGCCCTCGTCCCATGGCTCCACTGGGACAACGGGCATCCTGCCCGTTGGGGCCCCACTCCACTGGGACAACGGGCGTCCCGCCCGTTGATCGGTGCGCCGCCTCAACGCATAGTCGACGCAGCCGACGATCTTGCCCGGCCATTCCTGCACATCGTTCCACGCCGGGACGCGTGCAAAGTCTTCGGGTGGCAGCGCCAGCGACGCCCACTGAATGAAAGTGCCATACTCTTCCTTGCAGAACGACTTGGAGACACTCACCGCGCAGCGTCCCTTTTCCGGCGACGGAATCGAATGACGATTCTCAGTACGCTTGATTCCAAGCATGATGAGAATCGCATACGGTCCAGTGCAGGTGAAGGCGTTAGTGGTCATCGCAACCAGCACTCCCTGACATTATATTGAAGAGTATGAGTCGGCCCATCTAGCTCGACATACCAACCATCAACCGCAGAATCATGCAATCCGTAGGACATCTTCTTCTCGGCAATCTCCGCCTCGATCCATGCTTCAGCAGCTTCCCTCTTCTCAAACACTTCCACATCAAGCTCGTCTGAATGAGCTGAGGTCATCTCACTGATGGTCACGACATACACGGTCTTAACTCTCTCACCAGACATATCGATCCGTCCTAATCTGGATGTCAACAACATCAAACCATAATCTGAGAGCTCAGCAAGCTAGATCTAACGGCAGATCAGAAATATCTTTCAACCGTTTTCCATCAATCATCGATTCAAGCTGTTCAAGAATGTCTTCTCTACCTTTCAACGCCTGTTCCTTGGCCGCCTTTAATAACTCATAAAGGGCAAAATGATAGACACAATCTATATCGCCAGTCCCCAATGCCAACGACATAAGTCGTGACGGCAGCGGTTCGCCCGTCACAACCATAATATGCGGCAATCTTCCTTTCCGGTCACGGATTAGATTCAAGGACTCTGTACGACTATTTTGCGCCCGATCACTTCTGATTGTCCATTTAACCGAAATCGAAGCATGAAGGATCGGGCGCCCCCCGTTCGACTTACGAAGATCTGCTTTTAAACAAACATGATCATCAATGTAATACCGAGGATGATTTATCTCTTTATCTTCGTATAAATCCCGAGAGATAACTATATCAGGAGCGATCAAATAACCATTGCCGAGCGCTGCTGCAAGTTGAGGATCCCGTTCAACTGCCTTCTGCAAAACATGTAGATGTTCATACTGAGAAAAATCTGCAGTTGTCAATCTCCCACGATTACCAAGTTTAATAACATCCCACTTACCAGGGCGTATCTCCGACAACTCCGTGAATGTTGTGGCTACAAAATCACAAACACACTGCTCAAAATTAGAACCAGACGTCTGCCCTTTTTGTTTTGTTCCACTTTCAGCACCCAACTGAAACGCAATGGATCTGGCAATGTCCTTGGATGGAGAATTTCCACGGTCAGCATTAGATGCGACACCTTCCTCGTCTATGGAAAGAATGCCTTCCGTTATTAAACGTTTATGAAATGACTTCCTCTCTCTGGAAAACAAAGCCTCACACTTTTTCATGACCAAGTACCTTTCTTAACTGAATACCTACAGCTTCCGCAACTGGGGGAGGAAATGCATTACCAATCATTCGGCACGCCGAGGTCTTTTTCTTTCCAAAATTCCAAGACCTCGGGAAGCCCTGGATAACGGCTATCATGTCTTTCGTCAGTTTCGGATTACCAACAAAATCCGGCTGTGGTGGCTCATTGGCAATACCTAGACCATCAACTCCGAGTTCCGCCCATGCCCTTCTTGCTCGTGTGGGACCTAAATCAGGCCCACCATGCTTCTTACTTCCACCAACAATTGTCGGAGCGACTTTATTGGCATGAGCGACCCAGTTTTCAACACCGCGCCAACCATTAACGCTCATCAAATCACGCAGTGCCTCACCTACGGTTGGTGCCGCGTTTTCCTGGGGATGAGGATATGAAAATGTTCGTTCCTGATCTTTTCTTATGCCAATTATCACAACCCTCGGACGAATCTGCGGAACACCATAATCACTCGCTTGCAAGAGCTTTATCTGAACATCATAACCGAGCTCGTCAATGCGACGAAGAATCGAATTACGATACGCATCAAATTTTGGATCGAGTAACCCACGAACATTCTCTAACATCACCGCACGAGGCTTGATTTCTCGAATTAAACGAATCGCCTCAGGGAAAAGATCCCTCTCGTCATTTTCCCCCAACTGTTTTGACGCCACGGAAAAAGGCGGGCATGGGACCCCACCGGCCAGCAAATCTACGCCACGATAAGGATGTCCATCGAAATTATGAACATCAGCACAAATCACATTCCAACTGGGGTTATTCTGTCTCAGAACTTCACAATATTCACTCTCGTATTCCACAAGAGCAACATGTTCAAATCCAGCCCTTTCAAGTCCAATTGCCTGACCTCCAGCTCCGGCGCAAATCTCAACACAAGTCAGTCGTCCTTTTGTCCTAGATTCAGAAACTAACGACAAAGCCCTTTCCTCGTGTTTTTTCATTTCCTCGGAATCTAATAATCCTAAGAAATCTAGTTGCACCGCCGCCTCGCACACACGCAGAACTTCGCGCGGGAGCTGCGTGAGGATCTTGGGGACGAGTTTCGCGGCGGCGGGATCTTTGCGATCTTCTGATTCAAGATATTTCTTGATCTGCTTGCGGATCTTCGGCGCAGTGGCAAAGTCGGCAGAACGGACGATCACCGCCTCTGCAAGCCCCGACGCCGGGTCGTAGATCTCCGTGTTGCTGATCTTGTAGAGCAAGTAGGTATCGCCGTGGCCTTTGCCCTTGGCCGGGTAGGCGAACTGCTTTTTGAGTTGCTCGCGCGTGAACTCGCCGATAAACTCCGCCGCGAAGAACCGTCCATCCTTCGCCGCCTGGAAAAGCCAGATCTCGTTGACCTTCTTCGCGCTCTCGACGTCGAATTTGTCCTTTGCGGTCAACGGATAGTTGTAATATCCGAGCCACTCCTCAAGCTGATTGCCCCTATACGTACCGACCAGGACGGTCTTCTTGGCCGTCTCGACGGGGTTTTTCTTCGGAGTGACTCGATGTACCTTCTTCTTCAAAAGTTTCTGTGCCATGACTGTGGATATTATATCAAATCACAGCGGGCGGCACAGGTGGAAATTCACTCGCCCACGGTGATCTGGGCCGTGGTCGGGGACAGACCCTCTGCCGTGAAGGTCACGGTGATCGTTCCCTTTCTACCGGGTTTCGCCCGCACGAGGGCGGAGAGAAGACCGTTGAAGGTCTTGCGCGTCGGGTCGCGGAACCAGGTGAAGTCCGTCTCGTCGCCGTTCTCGGCGGAAAGGAACGTGCCGTCGCCGGCAACCGAAATCTGCACGGGGATCTTCGCCGTGGGACAGAAGTTCCCGTCCTTGTCGACCACCTTGAGCGTCACGTAGCCCACGTCCTCGCCGTCCGCGGCGATCGCCGCACGTTCGGGCGTGGCGACGAGACGCGCCGGTGCGCCGGACGTCTTCACGGTCTCCTCGGACCACTTCGCGCCATCCTTGTACGCCACGGCCTTCAGCTCGCCCGGCTGGTACACGACGTCGTTGAAGCGGAACCGCCAGAGTCCCTTCTCGCGTCCCCTGCGTCCCTGCGAGACGCCGTTCACGAACAGCTCGACCTCGTCGCCCGACGAATAGACGTAGACGGGCGTCTTGAGTCCGATGCGGTTGGACACGACCTCGGGCGCCCGGTCGTCGCCGTACGCCTTCTGCACGCTCGGCGTCGCGTCCCAGTTCCAGTGCGGCAGAACATGGCAGCTCGGCACGTCCGGGCACCACCGCGAGAGGTAGAGCCAGCCCTCGTCCTTGAGAAGACCTGCCAGGTCGAAGACGCCCGTGGGACACGAATGGATGCCGCCCCGCACGCGTCCGTAGCGAGTCCGGTCGGCCATCGCCGCCGCCTGCCGCGCGGGATCGCTGTAGTAGGGCTTCTGTCCGCGCAGAATCATCACCGCGGGCGAACCGAAGTAGTCGAAGGCCGTCCAGGCGAAACTGCCCGCCACGAACGGGTTCGCGTCCTGCTGCGCCCACTCGTAGTCGGCAGGCGTGATCGCGTGGAGGCCGTAGGAGTTGGAGAGGAAATCGACGTAGCAGCGTCCGGATCCCGGCACGCCGAATTTTCCGTCCTTCGCGAAGTCGGGATGGAAGAAGTATTCGCCGCGGGAGGTCTGCACGCACATCGTCTCGGTGCCCACCACGGGACGCCCCGGCCAGAGCCGACGGTACTCGGCGTAGCAGGCCGGACGATAGTTGAATCCCCACACGTCCTGGAACTGCGCATACGGAGAGCGCCAGACGTTGACGTTGTCGTTCGCGGTGGTGGTGGGACGCGTGGCGTCCTCCTGATGCGCGATGCGGTTCATCTCCACGCCGTTCCTCTGGTAGAGCGGCCAGTGCTCCTCGCCGTGGCGAGACTCCCAGATCTCGTTGCCAAGCGACCAGATGACAATCGAGGGATGGTTGCGGTGGCGGCGGATCATGCGGCGCAGATCGCGTTCGTGCCAACGCGGGAAGAGACGATGGTAGTCGTTGTAGAGCTTGCCCTGTCCCCAGGCGTCCGTGAGCTCGTCCATGACGAGGAGTCCCAGCTCGTCGCAGAGCTCGTACCAGTCCACGGCGTGCGGGTAGTGGCTCATGCGGACCGCGTTCATGCCCAGTGCCTTGGCCTTCTCGAGCCGGCGGCGGATGGCCGTGCGGTTCGCGACGCTGCCGAGCGAGCAGAGATCCTGGTGGAAGCAGAAGCCCTTGATCTGCACGCGGCGTCCGTTCAGATGGAACCCGTCGTCGACGGTCCAGTCGATCGTGCGGATGCCGTAGCGATAGGTGTTCCCCTCGACGTCGACTTCATAGAGATGGGGATCGGCGACATCCCACAAGCGCGGATTCTCGACCGTGAACGTCTTCTCCTTCGCGCCGCCCGCGCTCATGCGGTAGACGACCTTGACCGTGGCGGAGTCGGCCTTCGGGGTCTGTCCCTCTAGACGAAGCCCCTTCACGGTCGTCGTGATCGCCACGCTGTCCGGCACCACGTGGTCCTTCGGCGCGGACTCGAACCAGCACCGGCGCGTCAACCCCAGACCCGTGTGCCAGCGTGCGTAGTCCTCGGGACGGTACACGCGGATCGCGAGAACGTTCTCGCCCGTCTTCAGGAACGGCGTGAGGTCCACGCGCCAGGGCATGTAGCCGTTGGGCCAACCGCCGACGAATGCGCCGTTGAGCCACAGCATCGGAAACGCCATCGCGCCGTCACAGTCGAAAAAGAGCTTTCCGTCCTTCTCGACCTTCACCTTCCGCCCATCAGGCAACGCAACCAGGCAATCCGCATCTTCAACTTTCAACTTTGAACTTTCAACCTTGAACTTGTACCGATACCACGCCGTTCCCGTCCCGGGCAGATACCCGTCGAACGGGCGCAGATCGGGCGAGAAGGAATACGCGATGCCGGCGTCGTGCGGCACCCGCACGGGTTCCCAGCTCGCGTCCTTGAAACCAGGTGCCAGGAACGGATGCCAGGCGCCAGGCTTGCAGTTCACGGGGAAAATCGAGGCCGACGGCAGTTCAAGGAGATCGCGTCCCTGGTCGTCGAGCATCTCCAGCATCGAGGGAATGGAGAACTCGCGCAGCGTCCCCAGCGCCTCGTCC
>R26__coassemble_905_pt1 | contig 16231 bp, 10 predicted proteins | sample R26__metabat2_high_PE_030 | metagenome-assembled genome bin R26
GCGATGCCGTACATCAACGGACGGCTCTGGAGCGTGCCGCTCGTGAGCTATCCGTACGCGAAGCCGTACGCGATCACGCTGCCGAACGGGCAGGCGCGGACGGAGAAGTACGGCCCGGTGACGCCCCCGCTCTCGCCGATGTGCCCGGCGACGCAGGCGTGGGACGACACGCTCAACGACATCGCGCGGCGCGTGCTGGACCTCGGCGCGGGCTCGCTCTTCATCGACCAGATCGGCGCGTGCGCGGGCGCGCCGTGCCACGCGGCGGGGCACGGGCATCCCGTCGGCGGCGGATCGTGGTACTTCGGCGGATACCAGCGCATCCTCGCGCGGGCGCACGCGGCGTACGCGGCGAAGGGCGCGTTCCTGACGACGGAGGGCAGCGGTGAGACGTGGATGAACGTCGTCGACGGGTATCTCAACGTGACGCAGCGGCGGGCGGACGACGTGCCGTTCTTCCACGCGGTCTACTCGGGGTACACGACGTACTTCTGCAGCCCGGAGAACCACGAGGACGACGACCGCTCGTTCCGCGCGGCGCAGACGCGCGAGCTGCTGTGGGGACAGGCGCTCGGGTGGTACCATCCGCTCATCCTCGACAAGCCGTCCAAGTGCGCGATCGTGCGCGGGCTCTGCGAGTTCCGCCAGGCGCACCTCGACTGCTTCGCGTACGGGGCGCTGCTGGGCGAGGTCTCGTTCCTCGACGCCGTGCCGCAGATGGACTTCACGTGGCTCGGGCGCAAGCCGTTCTGGGCGTGGCGGCTGCCGGACTATCCGCTCTCGCCGACGATCACGGGACGTCTGCCCGTCTGGTACGGATACGTGTGGCGGAGCGCGAAGACGGGCCGCGAGACCGTGTTCCTCGCCAATCTCGAGGAGAAGCCGGCGCGCCTGCGCTACGTCTGGCGCGGCGTGGCGCGCACGGCCGAGCTGCCGGCGAAGGGCCTGGTCGCCATCGAGCTCTAGGGAATGACCGAGGCGGACAGATACGGCGGCTACACGGCCGCGCGGGCGACGAGATTCTACGTTCCGCTGCTGCTGCAGGCGTTCTCGCAGTCGCTCACGTACCCGCTTGTCGCGTCGATCGTCGCGCATGGTCCATTCGGCGTGAAGACCCTCACCGCGTTCGCGCAGGGGCAGACGGTCATGTTCATGATCGGGGCCCTCGGCGGCGGGCTCGTCATGACCGGCATGGTCTTCGCGCGCACGCTTGCGGGCTACCGCGCCTTCATCCGCCTCAACACGTGGATGATGGGCGTGCTGCTCGCCGTCCAGACCGTCCTGGCGCTTCCGCCGTTCGATGCGCTCATCTTCCGGGGGCTTCTCAATCTGCCGCCCGAGCTCGCGTCGATCGCCCAGCAGACCATGCTCTGGGGATTCATCATGAACGGCTCGTTCTTCCTGCGGAACGTGCCGCTCGTCGTGCTCTTCAACAACCGCGCGAGCTTCGAGGCGAACATCGCGACGCTCGTGCGGATCCTGCTCACCGCGGCTTCGCCGTACGCCTTCATCCGCCTCGGATGGACGGGCGCGATGTGGGGGCTCGCCGCGACAACGGTCCCGTGTCTTGTCGAATACCTGCTCACGCACGCCTTCGCGCGGAAGTACGTGAAGGAGCTTGTCGCGCGCGCCGAGGTGCCGGGCGACGACGTCCGCGCCTGGCGCCAGTTCCGCTTCACGCTGCCGCTCTCGCTCGGCGGATTCCTGCTGGCGGCCTCGCCGTTCATGATCGCCGCGTTCGTGGGACGCGCCGCGGACGGCGTCGCGATGCTCGCGATCCACTATGTGACGATCGGCCTCGCGAACCCCGTCGGCTACGGCGCATTCCGGATGCAGGCCGTGGCGATCCAGTTCCCGCCGGAGTACAGGGGCGACCATCGGCTCGTGCGCTATGCCGCGTGCGCAGGGTTCGTGCTCGGGCTCATCCCGCTGTTCACGGCTCTGCCGGGTGTCGGGGACTGGTACTTCCACGTCGTGCAGAACGTTCCGGAGGGGCATCTGCCGCTTGCGCGCACGCTGATGTGCTGCTATGCGGCCTGGCCCGTCTTCCAATGCGTGCGCGGGCTCGCGGAGGGGCACGCCGCGTGGCGGAAGCGTCCGATGGTCGTGCTGGCGGGGCAGCTGAGCCACCTCTCGACGCTCGTCGTCGTGCTCGCGGTCTCGCTCGCCTGCGGTCTGCCGGGCTGGCTGATGGGCTTCACGGCGATCTTCTGCGCCACGCTCGCGACGATCGCGACGGTCTTCGGCGCGCTGGGAGGGCATTTGCCCCAAGTTTCGCATGGACATGCGGACGAGAATGCGCTAAAATAGTCGTGTTCTGAAAAAGCCGTATCTGATTTGATTTGCAAAAGGTTAAACCCATGAAGAAGAAGACGTCGAAGCTCAAGTACAAGCGCATCCTCCTGAAGCTCTCGGGCGAGGTGCTGAAGAACCGCGAGGAGGGGGACTGCATCGATGCGGGTCGCCTTGCGTTCATGGCGGAGCGCGTGAAGAAGATCCACGCCCTCGGCTGCGAGGTCGGCATCGTTCTCGGCGGCGGCAACATCTTCCGCGGTCTTTCGGGCGCGAAGAACGGCGTGAACCGCGTGGTGGGCGATTCGATGGGCATGCTCGCGACGATCATCAACGGCCTCGCGATGATGAACGCGCTCGAGCAGATCGGCGTCCCCACGCGCGTGATGACCTCGATCGACATGCCGAAGCTCGCCGAGCCGTTCATCCAGCGGCGTGCGCTGCGCCACTTCGAGAAGGGGCGCGTGTGCATCTTCGCGGGCGGCACGGGCAATCCGTTCTTCTCGACCGACTCCGCGGCGGCGCTGCGCGCGAGCGAAATCGGGGCGGACGCGGTGCTGAAGGCGACGAAGGTGGACGGCATCTACACGGCGGATCCGATGAAGGACCCCAAGGCGAAGAAGTACGGCTCGCTCAAGTACGAGACCGCACTCGAGAAGCGCCTGAAGGTGATGGACTCCGCGGCGTTCGTGCTGTGCATGGACAACAACATCCCGATCATCGTCTTCGACTTCTTCGACGGCGACGCCCTCGAGCGCGTCGTCCGCGGCGAGGCGGTCGGCACGCTCGTCTCGTGATTTTTCGCATGGCGCGTTCTCCCTTTTTATGATATAATTCTCCCAATCTAACCCACAAAAGGATTTTCAATGGAAACGGTTGCTGAAGTTCTGACAGATACGACGACGAAGATCGCCAAGTCCTTCGACGCGCTGAAGGCGCAGTTCGCGGGGCTTCGCACGGGCAAGGCCTCGCCGGCCCTTGTCGATGGCGTGCAGGCCGAGGCCTGGGGGTCGAAACAGCCGCTCAAGAACATCGCCACGATCTCGACGCCCGAGCCCCGCCAGATCAAGATCACGCCGTTCGACCCGTCGACGATCGACGGCATCGTGAAGGCGATTCTCGCCGCGAACCTCGGCGTCACGCCGCAGTCCGACGGCAAGGTCGTGCGCATCACGATTCCCGAGCTCAACGAGGAGCGCCGCAAGGAAATCGTGAAGATGGCGAAGAAGCAGGCCGAGGACCAGAAGATCGCGATGCGCAACGTGCGCCGCGACGCGAACGACGCGCTGAAAAAGCTCGAGAAGGACAAGAAGATTTCCGAGGACGACCTCAAGCAGGGCCTGGACAAGGTCCAGAAGGCGACCGACGACGGCATCGCGAAGATCGACGCCGAGCTGAAGGCGAAGGAAGCCGAAGTGATGGCCGTCTGAGGTTTGACGTTTGAAGTTTGATGTTTGAGGTTTGACGTTAGAGGCTAGAGTTTTTCAAGGAGTTGAATCATGGCGGATGATGTTGAAATGACCCCGATCTCCCCCGAGGAGGGTGGAACTGTACCTCCCAAGGTCGCGCCGTTCACGGCCGCGCCCTCGGCAGCCCCGGCCGCTCCGGCCGCGGGTTCGACGATCAAGCTCAAGCCGGTGATCCGCAAGCCGATGATCCACAAGCCGACCATTGGCGCGAAGCCGCCGGCGGCTGTTCCCCCGCCGGCCCCCGCGGCCGCGGCGAAGAAGGCGACCCAGAATCTGAAGTCCGTGACGGGACCGATTCCCGTGCAGGCGACGCTCAAGAAGACGGGCATCATCGCCGAGGGCATCATCACGCCCGCGCAGCAGCAGGCGGCCAAGTCGAAGACGTCGCGCATCTCGCTCGAGAGCGCGATTGGCGTCGCGCCCGTCAAGGAGGGCCCTGCGCCGCTCAAGACGATTCGTCTGCGTCGGCCGACCGACATCAAGGCGCCGACTCCGCTCACGCCTGCAGCCCCTGCCCCGGCGGCGTCCGCCCCCGTCAAGGACATGGCGCCCGCCGAGGCGCCCGCGGCCGAACCCGTGGCCGCCGCCGAGCCGGGCGAAGTGGCCGTCGAGCAGAAGAAGACGCTCAAGATCCAGCGCCCCGGCGTTGGCATCAAGCGCCCGACGCTCGGCATCAAGAAGGACGAGCCGGCGGGGCTGGAGCCCGTGGCCGACCTCGGTGCGACCGGTTCCGACGTGCCCGAGATGAAGCCGCTCGCGCCGATGGACTTTGGTCCGGCCCCCGCGAAGGCGGAGGGTGGCGTGCCCGGTTTCGTGGCCGCGCTCTCGCTGGTCGTCTCGATTGCCGCGCTGGTCGTTGTCGGCGCGATCATGTTCTACCTCTGGAAGGAAGGCGTCGCGACGGACGGCGCTCCGGCCGGAGCCAACGAGATGCAGTTCATCCAGATGTAGGAGGCGGCGCGAAATGCGTCGGTTCCTGGCACTAGCACGTTCGGCCACGCTTGAAGCGTTGGCCGAACCTGTTTCTGCGATTCTGCTGCTCGTGGCGCTGATGACGGTCCACATTGCGCCCGTCTTCCATTTCCACGAGTTCGGCGAGGCGGGTCGGCTGGCGCGCGAATGCGGCTTCTCGGCTCTGCTCGTCTTCGGTCTCGTGTTCGCGACGGCGTCGGCCGTGCGCGCGATCGGCGGCGAGATTTCGTCCGGCACCGCGGCCGCGGCGCTGGCGCGTCCGGTCCCACGTGGACTTTTCTTCTGCGGGAAGATATTCGGCGTGGCCGCGGCGTTCGCGCTTTTCCTCGGCGCGGTGGCGTTTGCGACCGTTCTCGCGACGTATGCGTCCGCGGAGGGCGCGCGTCTCGCGACCCTTGGGGAGGACGGCGTGCGGATCTGGACGCCCGGTCTCGCGAGCGGGACCTGCTGTACGCTCGGCGCGTTCATCCTGGCCGCGCTCGGCAACCGCTTTCTCCGCACGCGCTTCTGCGTGGGCGCGTGCGTGCTGATGGCCGTCGCGCAGCCGCTGGCCCTGTTCGGCGTCGCTCCGTTCGGCGCGGAGGGCTTCACGGCGACATGCGGGCAGATGTCGTGGGCGATTCTCCCGGCGATGGTCGTGCTCGCGAGCGGCTGCTGCGTGTTCATCGCGTTCGCGGGTGCGCTCGCGGTTCGTCTGAAGCCCGCGCCGACCGGCGCGCTCGTGGCGGCGGGCGTGATTGTCTCGTTTGTCTGGCCGTTGCGTGCCGTGCTGCCCGAAATCGGGAAGTTCTGGCTGGTTGAGAGCCTGGCGGATGGCGGATGCATGGCGATGGTGGATGCGGGGCCCGCGCTGGGCGCGGCCGCCTGCCTGACCGCGCTCTGGCTCGTCGTCGGATGCGCGCTGATGCGCGGAAGGGAGCTGCCGTGAGCGAACACGTGATCGAGATCCGCGGCCTGCGGAAGACATTCAAGGACTTCTGGTTCCGTCCCGTCGCCGAGGCGGTGAACGGCGTCGACCTCGTGGTCGAGCGGGGCGACGTGTTCGGTCTGCTCGGGCCGAACGGGTCGGGCAAGTCGACGACGATCAAGATGATCCTCGGTCTGCTCGCGCCGACCGCCGGCGAAGTCCGCCTCTTCGGCCTCTCGCCGCGTGCGCGCGCCGCGCGTGCGCGCCTGGGCTATCTGCCGGAACTCTCCTATCTGCATCCGTTCCTCACCGCGCGCGAGACGGTGCTCTACTACGCGGGGCTCTCGGACCTCGATGGAAAGACCGCAACGGCCCGTGCGGACGAACTGCTGGAGCAGGTCGGCCTGGCCGCGCACGCGAATCGTCCCGTGGGTGGCTTCTCGAAGGGCATGGCCCGACGCGTCGCCTTCGCCAGCGCGCTCGTCTCGCGTCCGGAGCTGCTGATCCTCGACGAACCGACCTCGGGGCTTGATCCGATCGGCACGCGCGAGGTGAAGGAGCTCATCGGAAAGCTCGCGGCGGACGGCCTGACGATCCTCGTCACCTCGCATCAGCTCTTCGACATGCAGGACGTCTGCTCGCGCGTCGCGATCCTCTCGCACGGACGCGTCGTCGGCGGCGGGCGCGTCGCGGACATCGTCGCGGCGGCGGCCGACAAGCGCCACGCCCTCGAGGACTACTTCGTCGAAAGGCTGAAGGTCGGATGACGGCGGCCTTCAAGCTCGGCTGGCATGCGCTTGTGCGCGGGCACGTGCTGACGCTGCTGCTCGCGGCGACCGCGCTCGTGCATCTGCTGCTGCCACGGCTCGTGCGCGGGGACGGAACGTCCGCCGGCTGGCGCGAGATGTTCGTGCGCGCGGTGCCGGGGGCGACGTTCGCGATCACGGCGCTCGCCGTGCTGGTCTGCGCGTGCGGCGTCTTCTCGCAGGAGCGCGCGCGGCGCCGCCTCGCGCTCACGGTTGTGCGTCCCGCCTCGCTGTTTGGCGTCGCCGTCGGGCGCTGGCTCGCGTTCTGCGCCGTCTCGGCCCTCGTCTGCGTCCTCACGGCGGCGTGCACGGCCTTCCGCGTCACGGACGCGCCGCGCTGCATGCACCATCACGCGTCCACCATGCCGCCGCCCGTCGAGGTTGCCCGCGTGATCATGGCGGACTACCTTCAGCATCCGGAGACGATCGAGGACCCCGTGCTGCGCGCGGTCGTCACCAATTCGCCGCCGGCCGCCGTGCTGCGCCTCCTGGCCAACAAGGAGCTCGACCGCTATGACGTCGTCGCGCCGAACGTGACGGTCGAATGGCCGTTCGACCCCGCGCTGGCGGATGTGCCGGAGGCCTTCGTGCGCGTGCGCTTCGCGACGCAGCTCGACCTGAGCTCGACCTTCGCGGGAACCTTCACGCTGGCGGGCTGGAACGCGTCGATCTCGAACAGGACGCAGTCCGTCCTCGACGTGCCGCTCGAGCGCGGGGTGGTCGGGAAGGTGACGGGGCCCTGCGTGCTGCGCTTCACGAACACGGGCGACAAGACGGTGATGCTGCGCCCGCGCCGCGATCTGGAGGTGCTTGTGCCGGCGGATTCCTTCGTCGCGAACCTTGCGCGCGCCGCCGTGCAGATGTTCGCGATGTTCGCGCTGCTGGCCGCATTCGGCATCTTCCTCTCGTCCGCGCTGTCGCGTCCCGTCGCCGTCTTCACGGCCGTCGTCGCCCTGATCGTCTTCCTGATGGCGCCGAGCGTGATCGACAGCTTCCCGGACGGAATCACGGTCGCCCTGGTCGACCGAATCGGACTTGTCCTCGCGCGCGGGTCGGCGCTCCTGACGTCCGTCGCGGGAGAGACCCAGCCAATTTCCGACCTGGCGACGGACACCTGCATCGAGTGGGGTGCGCTCGCGCGCGGCCTCCTCGTCAATGCGGGTGTGCTGCCCGCCGTCTTCCTCTGCCTCTCCGCGCTCCTCGTTCGGAACAAGCCGCTCGCCGATCAGACCTGAGCGCGCGCGGTCGTTCTTCTTGGCAAGATGTTCTGACTTTGACACTTGTGCGAAGGACGGGAATCCGCTAAACTATCCATTGTTTGCTCTTCTGGGAAACGAGATCGTTCCATCAGAGATGAAAGGGTGGTGAAGATGAAAGGGTGGTGAAGATGGAGGCAATGTTCCGGTTCAGGCGATTCAAAGGACTTTTCGCGATTCTTGCCGTGACGGCGGCGCTGTGCGGGCTGGCGGACGGTCCTCTGCCGCTCACGTGCTCGTTGACGGGTTCGCAGGCGGATCTCGCGTTCGCGGCGCGTCCGACGGCGCGTGCGCTCTATTTCGCCTGGGGCTCGGCTGACGCCGGCGGCCGCACGAACGGCTGGGCGCACGTCGAGAAGCTCGCGGACGTCGCCTCCGGCGCCACGGCCGCCCAGGCGACGCTGCCCGGCGCCTTCGACGCCTCCATGCAGAAGGGCCGTTTCTTCCTCTACGACGTCTATGACATCACGTCCTACGTCCAGGACGGTCTTGTCGTCCACTACGACGCCATCGACAACGCGGGCACGGGCGTGCACGACCCCGCCGCGACGCTCTGGAAGGACCTCAAGGGCACGAACGACATCTCCCTCGCCGGACTCGCCTTCGACGGTACCCGCGTGCTCTTTCCGGTCAAGGGTCGGGCCTCGTTCAGGCTTCCGATGCTCGCCGACTACGCCGACAAGTCGGTCGAGGTCATCGCCGGGACCGACGAGACGTTCACGAACGACGGGGGCCGCGTCGACTTCGTCAACGTCGGCTACGACCTCTGCCTCGCCTACCGCCACGACACCTGCTTCTTCATGGCGATCTTCGCCGACCCGGACGTCGCGGGCGCGACCGCGCGCAGCGCGAAATACCACTACAGCGACCAGCTCGGTCCCGCGACGATCCCCGGCGGCACCTTCGCCGACGTGAAGGGGCTGCGCCATTACGCGGCCGTGCAGCAGAGCCACGGTTTGCTGCGCGTCGACGGTTCGTACATCATCGGTTCGGCGACCGGTCCCAGCTGGACGAGCACCTCCTTCAGCAAGCACGACACGACGTTCCGCATCGGTCTCACCCAGGGACGCTCCATCTTCTCCTGCCTGCGCCTCTACGACCGCGCCCTCACGAACGCGGAGATGGAGCACAACTACGCCGTCGACCGCACGCGCTACTACGGCGCCGAGCCGCGGCACGTCGTCTCGCCGCTCGTCGGCGCTGGCGCGGGGGCCAGCGCGTCCGCCTTCCGCTACGCGACCTGGAACATCGGGCACTTCGCGTGCGGCACGAACGACGTCTCGCCGTTCACCGCCGCCACCGCGCCGGCGATGCGGACGGCCTATGGGAACTACCTCGACTCGATCGGGGCGGACTGGTTCGGCGTGAACGAGTATTCGGCCGCCTTCACGGGCGACGGGTCCGTTGCCGCGGCGGACGCGGTCTTCGGGCGCTATCCCGTGCAGATCGTGGGACCCAAGAAGGGCTACCAGTGGAACGCGGCCTTCGCCGCCCCCCGCTTCACGGTCTTCGAGACGGTCACCAACTTCTTCGGCTACCACAAGCAGAACGTCTACTACGTCGCCAACCGCGTGCTCGTCGACGACGCCTACGAGGCGTGGCTCGTGCAGACGCACCACGACTGGGAGAGCGAGAAGCACCGCATTCTCCAGACGCAGGTGATGATCCACGACTTCGTGGACAAGCCCCGCGTCGTCATCTCGGGCGACTTCAACATCGGCCGCAATCTCGGCGACGGCAAGACGCTGACGACCGAATGGACGACGCTCGCCTACTTCCAGAAGGCCGGCTACCACACGGTCAACACGGGCTCGCGCGGCACCTCGATCCCCAATGGCGTCACCATCATCGACCACATCCACGCGCGCGGCTTCCTGGTCGACGCCGGCGCCGTCTACGACGCGACCGGCCTCAGCGACCACAACGCCGTCGCCTGCCGCCTCACGCCGACGCTGATCCCAATGGACGGCAAGACGTCCGTCAGCGTGCCGGCGAATCCGCCGGACCAGGTCTACACGGGCGGCGCGCTCACGCCGGTCGTCACCGTCGATCCCGCCTACACGGTCACGTGGTCCGGCGACCGCAAGGCCGTTGGCTCCTACACCGGCACGGCGGCGCTGGCCAACCCCGGAACGACCTGCTGGGCGGACGGCACGACGGCCGACAAGACGCTCACGTTCCGCATCCTCAAAAACGTGAACTGGTGGAAGACGGCGCCGTCCCTCTCCGTGACGAACTGGATCTCCGGCGCCGCGGTCACGCTGAACGTCGGCACGCCCGCGTTCGGCACGTCGCTGCCCAACTACACGGCCGACATGCTGGCCGAGCGTCCCGCGGGATCCTACGTGCTGCATCTGACCGTCGCCGCTACGGACAACTTCGCCGGCCTGACCTACGACATCCCGTTCACCGTGCGCGCGCCCCTGCAGGCGACGGTGAGCGCGGTGACGGCGGAAGGGGACGCCTGCACGGCGTCGCTTGCGTTCGCCCCCGCCGACGTGGCGCGCACGGCGACGCTCGTCTACGACGAAGCGGACCAGGGCGCGACGGACGCGGGGTGGGGCCACCGCGTCGTGCTCGGCACGGTGCCGGCGGGCGCGACGAGCGCGTCCTTTACGCTGCCGGACGAGATCGGCACGCGCTTCTTCGCCGCGCGCATCTTCCTGTCGACGGCGGGCTATGACTCCACCGCGTACGTGCAGGACGGGCTCGTCGTGCAGTACGACGCCCTCGAGAACGCGGGACGAGGCGTCTACTGCGCGACCAACGCGGTCTGGAAGGATCTGGTTGGTTCGCGGGACATCTCCTCCGCGAACTACGAATTCTGCGGGAACGAAGTGTATCTGCCGAAGGGGAAGACCAAGTCCGTCAACGTCGGCACGACGTGTCCCGCGGCGAGCGCGAAGTCGCTCGAGCTCGTCGCCCACACGGACGACACGTTCGACGACGCCGCGGATGGTCGGTTCGACGTGGGCAACATCGGCAACGACGGTGTGATCGCGTTCCGTGGATCGGGCGGCTACTACGTTCTCGGCCTCTACACGCACAACGCGACGCGCTTCACCTATTATACCTACAACAAGAGCTCGTCCTATGCGAACGAGCGGCAGCTGCACGTGTCGACCTCCTATTCCGGCGTCTTCGAGCCGGATGCCAAGAACTCGTCGCTCCTGGTCAACGGCACGGTGTTCACGACGGGAACCAACACGGCGGGCAACGTGAACTTCTATTACACTGCGAAGAGCGGGTTCACGCACAGCAACAGTCTTTCGATTCCGGCTGGCAATCGCGCGAGCACGTACTATTCGTCCGTGCGCCTCTACAGCCGGGCGCTCACGGACGCGGAGCGGGCGCAGAACTACGAGGTGGACCGCATGCGATTCCTGGGCGGCGACCCGCTGCGCGAGGCGACGCCGGCGATCACGGTTCCGATCGCGTTCACGGCGTCGATCAACCGCCGCGCCGCGACGGCGGACTTCACCTTCACGGCGACGAACCTCGTCCGCTCGCTCTGCGTGGCGTGGGGCGGCGGCGACCGTGGCGGCGCGGCGACGAACGCCTGGCCGAACGTCCTGGACCTCGCGACGGTTCCCGCGGGGACGTCCCTGCAGGCGGACGTCGCGCTGCCGCGGGTGGTCGTGTCGTCGGCAGGCGCGCGCTTCTTCCTCGTTGACGTCTATGACTCGACTTCGTACGTGGCCGAGGGGCTGAAGATCCACTGGGACGCGTTCGAGAATGCGGGGCGCGGGCTGTACGACGCGTCGGCGAAGGTCTGGAAGAACCTCGCCGCCGAGACGAACAATCTCGACGTGAAGACCGGAACCTTCGCGTCGGACCATCTCTTTCTGCCGAAGAACGTGCGTCCGTCCCTGACGGTCGCGTCGACGCTCTTCCCGCGCAACCTCTCGAAGACCGTGGAGGGGGTCGTGTGGATGGACGATGCTTCGTTTGACTTCGGAGTGAACTCCCGCGTCGACCTCATCAGCGTCTGCAACGACGCGGTCATCATCACGCGCGGGCCGGCCGACACCTACACGGGCGCGATCTTCGTCGGCCAGGACGGCCAGGCCAGCTACATGCGCGGCAACGACCTCACGCGCAACAGTCCGGCCTTCCTCGCCGCGCCGGCGACCTATTCTCTTGTGAACCGCACGCAGGCCAGCGAGTCGACGCTCCGCGTCAACGGAGCTCCGTACATCCGCGGCAACGCCACGACGAGCGGGACCTCCGTTTTTTTTATGTTTAAGTCGACCACCTTGTTCTACACGACGACCGTTCGGATCGGCAACGACCGCGGCACGGCGAAGATCGGCGCGGTGCGCATGTACGACCGTACGCTCTCGGACGCCGAGCGCGACCGGAACGCGACGATCGACCTCGTGCGCTTCTGTGGCCAGACCGCGCCCGTCTTCGCGACCGAATACATGAAGTTCCCCAATGGGACGCTGGTCTTGCTTCGGTGACGACAGAGGAGAATCGGATGAAAAAATCAGCTTTGTTTCTTGGTCTCATTGAGTCCGCCCTCGTCGTCGGGGCCGCGGAGTGGCGCCCGGTGGCGGTGCCGTCGGCGGGGGAGACGCACAACGCGTCGTTCGCGCCCGAGAAGATGATCGACGGCGACCTGAACACCTATGCCTGCTTCCTCGACGACACGCGCACCGGACGCGACGCGAACGCGCAGCCGCCGTGCGCGGCGGAGCCGGTCACGTGCGGCTTCACGCTCGATCTCGGCGCGATTCGCCCCGTGCGCGGCCTCCGCTTCGTCGCGCGCAACGCGTGGATGAGCACGATGGCCGCGAACGTGACCGTGTGGTCCTGCTCGGACGCGGCGGGCATGCGGGATCTCGTGCCGCTCGCGGCGGACGTCGACCTGCCGCCCGTCGTGAACTGCGGCAGCGCGTTCGTGACCTGGCGCATGGCCACGACGCGCTACCTGAAGGTGCGCGTGAACGACGCGAACCGCAAGCCCGCGCGCTGGCCCTGGGCGCAGGTGGTGCACGAGTGGTGCCGCCAGAACGGCGATCCGCTCGGCGACGAGGGTCCGTTCTTCAACTGCCAGATCGCGGAGGTGACCGCGTTCGACGCGGAGCCGGACGACATCCGCCGCGCGAACCGTCCCGACGAGGCCTTCCCCCGTGAACGCCTCGTGCGCGACTGGGTCTACCAGGACTTCGGTCTGAGGGGTTGGCCGAAGTACGTCGCGATGACGCCCTCCGAGAAGTCCGCCTACGAGGCGAAGTGCGCGGCGCGCCGCCGTGAACGACTCGCGAAGATGCGCGCCGTCTCGCCGCGGTTCGTCTACGCCAAGCACCACGTCTTCGGCGGCGAGCAGGGTCTCGTGAGCGCCTACGACCAGTGGGACGACCAGGTGAAGACCGAGCTCGGCAACCACACCGGCATCGCACGCAGCCACGCCGAGTCCACGGACGGCGTGCCGATGACGAAGGCGGGATCGCAGCTCTGCCTGGGGACGATCCTCGAGGACGGTTCGATCAGCCACGAGGTGCTGCTGGACCGTCCGAAGGGCTGCATCGCCCACCCCTCGATCTCCTGGGACGGCACGACGCTCGCGTTCGCGATGCGCGACGACTTCGACCACGACTGCATGTCGCTCTACGTGATGGACCTCGCCTCGCGCCGCGTCACGCGCATCACGCGTCCCGAGAAGGGCGCGGACGGCCGCGACCTCGCCGTGACCGACACCGAGCCCGCCTGGCTGCCGGACGGCGACCTCGTCTTCACCTCCACGCGCATGAGCCGCATCTGCGACTGCTGGTACCGTGCCGGTGGCGACATCTACCGCTGCCATCCGGACGGAACGGGTATCCGCCGCCTCACGGCCGACGAGCTCGTGAGCGACCTTCCGCAGGTCACCGAGGACGGCAAGGTCGTCTTCACGCGCTGGGAGTACAACGACCGCTCGGCCCTCTACGAGCATCCGCTCATCTGGATGAACCCCGACGGCACGGGCCAGACCGAGTACTACGGCAACAACTCGATGTTCCCGAGCTCGATCATCTACGCGCACGGCGTGCCGGGCTCGACGAAGCTGCTCGCGCTCATCGCGGGCCACCACGCGCCGTACAAGGGCAAGCTCGCGCTCATCGACCGCAGCGAGGGCACGCAGGGCGGCGAGGGCTTCGAGTTCGTGGCGGGGGCGGCGCCGGACCGCACGCCGGGACGGAAGAAGATGCTCGTGAAGCCGCGCGGGCTCAACGACTTCAAGGTCGACATCTTCGGCCAGGATGGTCCGCAGTGGGCCGGCTGCTTCGCCTTCGACGAGATGGACTACCTCGTCTCCTACCAGCCGGAGGGCTGCTGCCGGATGTACGGTCCCTACGAGCCGCCGTTCGGCGCCTACTGGCAGAACGCGGACGGCGCGCGCGAGCTGCTCGCGTTCGACTGGGACCAGTGCGCGGGCGCGCCGGTTCCGGTGATGCCGCGGAAGAAGCCGCCCGTGCAGGTCGACCGCCGCGACACTTCCAGCAACTGGGGCAGCTGCTACGTGCAAGACGTCTATCTCGGTCCGGGGCTCGCGGGCATTCCGCGCGGCACGGTGAAGAAGCTGCGCGTGGTCGGGCTCGAGTACCGCACGGCGCGCGTGGGCTGGTGCGGCAACGGCGGCGAGTGCGAGACGGGGCTCAACCAGACGCCGATCTCGCTCAACTCGGGCGCCTGGGACGTCAAGCACGTGCTCGGCGAGGTCGACGTGGAGGAGGACGGCAGCTGCGCCTTCGAGGTGCCCGCGAACCAGGCCGTCTACTTCCAGCTGCTGGACGCGAAGGGGCACTGCGTGCAGTCGATGCGCAGCTGGGCGACGCTCATGCCGGGCGAGAAGTTCGGCTGCCTCGGCTGTCACGAGCCGAAGCGCGACTCCCTCGCGGGCGCGGCGCCCACGATCACGCAGTCCGTGAAGAAGCCGCCGCAGAAGCTGCGTCCCTTCGCCTGCGGCACGAAGGAGCATCCGCTCGTCGCGCGCTACCGCACGGAGAAGTGGGATGGCTGCGTCGCCAACTACCTCGGCCTCAACGCCCCGCGCTCGACCGATTCCGAGGCGCCCGTGGAGGGCTTCAGCTACCGGCGCGAGATCCAGCCGATCCTCGACCGCAGCTGCGTGAAGTGCCACGACGCGAAGCACAAGACGCTCAACCTCACCGGCGAGCGTTTCCCGGACGACAAGGTCTGGCGGATCTCGCCGACCTACTACAATCCAAAACGCGCTTGGACGCAGAGCTACGTGAACCTCACGGCGCACGGCAATCCGGACAAGAACAAGTGGCTCAAGTGGCTCAAGCCGCGCAGCCGCGCGATGATGCTGCCGCCGTATCACCTCGGCGCGTGCAAGAGCCCGATCTTCACGCTCTTCGACGGCGCGCACCACGGCGTGAAGCTCACCGAGAACGAGAAGCGCGTCTTCGCGTGCTGGATCGATCTGCTGTGTCCGTTCAGCGGCTCCTTCGCCGAGGCGAACACCTGGACCGAGGAGGAGAAGAAGACCTTCCTCCACTTCCAGAACAAGCGCGTGACCTACGCCGAGCACGAACTCAGGGAACTGAAGAAGGACAGAACGGCCGGTTCTGAAGAGTAGAACTCCGTGGACCGTGACTGGCGAGAAAGTGTTCGCGAACAGTTCGTATTTTTTCTAGGGTTTTGAGAAAATCTGTGATATTATCTTCTCCATAAGAGGGGAAGGTCTGCCCAGATCATGAATGACGCAAAATATAGAATGCTTGTCGAGACGCTCAAGAGCAACATCCTGAGCGGCAAGTACGGGAATGTCAATCCATTCCCAAGCGTCCGTTCGCTGATTCGACGGTATGGCCTTTCGAATACGACCGTGCTCCATGCGCTTGACGAGCTTGTTCGTCAGGGACTGATCTCGCGAAAACAGGGCCGTGGCACGTTTGTGACGAAGAAGGGGTGTCCCCGGAAGATCGGTTTGATCGTGCCGAGCATCGCCGGATCCGAATCGTTCCCCGAGTTCGTCAGCGCGATTTCGCAGATCGCCCGGGACAACGACTATACGATTCTGTTCTCCGACATTTCATACTCGGATCTTCCAGAGTGTGTTCAGCGGACGAAGGCGTTCGCGCAGTCGCTTGTGGACGACAACGTCTCCGGCGTCGTCTATCTGCCGCTTGAGTTTCTGCCTGACGCGATGGAACGCAATCTGGAGATCCTGGACATCTTCTCGAGGGCGGGAGTCCCCATTGTGCTGCTGGACCGCGATGTGGTCCCCGTGCCCAATCGCAGCCCGTATGACGTGGTCGGCATCAATAACGTCAACGTGGGGCAATGCATCGCCGAACATCTTCTGTCGCTTGGCGCGCAGAGAATTCATTTCTTCATTCGTCCGAATTGCACGCCAATCTGCCAGAATCGGATTACCGGGGCGAAGATCGCCCTCCAAAACGCCGGGATCGACTACGACGGGAAACGCGACGTTCTGGTTGCCTTCCCGAACGAGGTTCAAGCCGTGGTGCGCCAAGGAAAGCTTGGCTGAACTAGTAGAGTGAAAGGAATCTACTC
>R26__coassemble_907_pt1 | contig 16168 bp, 13 predicted proteins | sample R26__metabat2_high_PE_030 | metagenome-assembled genome bin R26
ATGGCAAGAGGCACTGGTACGGATGGTCCGCCTCAAGTCGGAACTTGCGATGGAGGGATTCCCGTTTCTGTATGGCATGGTGCCGAACAAGCTTGATCTGGAGGGTCACCTCTATCCGTCGGGTTGGAGGGGGGCCAATCGCAATCGGGAGGCTGGTACCTTTCTTGAGCGGGCAAGGGAGAAGGGTATTGAAGTACTGAATCTCGCGCCAATCCTCGTGAAGACGCCCAAGGATGTCGTTCGGAATTATTTCAGGACGGATCATCACTGGAAGTTCCGAGCGGCGCTCAGGGCATCTGCGTTGGTCGCGGGTCGGTTGGCCGTTCTGTTGAAAGAGCCACACCTCGCAAACTGCTCAAATCTCAATCCCGAGAACTGGGAATGGCATGTCAAACGTGCCTTCTTCATTGGTTCGCAGGGGCGCCGGACTGGAAAACTTTTCTCGGGAGCCGACGATTTCGAATACGCCTATCCAAAGTTCAGGACACAATTGTCGCGAACCATTCCGTCCCGCAAGTTCAAGGTCTCGGGTGATTTCAGAAAGTCTGAAACCCTGCTGCGCTGTCTAAAGTCCGGAAATGAATATCTCAGTCGCTATGCATTCTACACGGGGGGGGATGTGGATGTTCAGGTCCACACCAATGCGAAGGCACCTTCACGCCATCGGGTGATGATCGTGAAGGATTCCTTCGGGAATCCGCTTTCGGCGTTTCTGGCGACCGTTTTCCGCTCGGTCATTCAGGTTGATCCACGTAAACTCGCACCTGGCGTGTCCGTGCGCGACTTGGCGAACCGCTATCGGCCAGACATCGTCGTAGAAGTGGCGAATCCGGGACTCCTGCTTGGACAGGTCGATGGGCTGCGTTACGAGGAACTTAGGTGAGGGGGCAACCATGCTGTTCACAAGCATCGAATTCATTTTTCTGTTTCTGCCACTGGCGCTGGCCGTGTACTACGTCCTACCCTTCCGCTGGAATCTGAAGAACTACTGGCTGCTGGTGGCGAGTCTTGGCTTCTATGCGTGGGGCGAGCCGAAGTTCGTCTTCGCGATGCTGGCGTCGATCGTCTTCAACTACGCGGCCGCGCTTGTGGTCGAGAGATTGCGACTGTGCGGCCGGACGGGATTCGCGAAGGCCGCGCTCGCGTGCGCCGTGGCGGGCAATCTGGCGCTGATCGGCGTGTGGAAGTACGCGAACTTCGTGACGGCCACGCTGCGCGACTGGTTCCCGTCCTGGCAGGGGGCGATTCCCCAGACGAGCTTCCTGTTGCCGATCGGCATCTCCTTCTTCACCTTCCAGGCGCTCAGCTACGTGATCGACGTCTCCCGCGGCGAGCGGGCGCAGCGCAATCCGCTGCTGCTCGCGCTCTACATCGCGCTCTTCCCGCAGCTGGTGGCGGGCCCCATCGTGCGCTACCTCACGGTGCGGGACCAGATTCTCTCCCGCCGCACCACCTGGGACCAGTTCACGCGCGGCGTCGCCCGCTTCGTCGTGGGCTTCAACAAGAAGATTCTGCTCGCCAACGTGATGGCGGAGGTCGCGGACAGGGCCTTCGCGGCGCCGGAGCTCTCCGTCTGCTTCGCTTGGCTCGGTGCCGTCTGCTACACCCTCCAGATCTACTTCGACTTCAGCGGCTACTCCGACATGGCCATCGGCCTCGGGCGGATGTTCGGGTTCGAGTTCCTCGAGAACTTCGACTACCCCTACATCTCGAAGACCGTCACCGAGTTCTGGCGGCGCTGGCACATGTCGCTGGGCACCTGGTTCCGCGACTACGTCTACTTCCCGCTGGGCGGCAGCCGCGTGGAGACGCGAACGCGGCTGTGCCTGAATCTCGCCGTGGTGTGGTTCCTCACGGGCCTCTGGCACGGCGCGAACTGGACGTTCATCCTGTGGGGCTCGCTCTACGGCGTGCTGATCGCGGGCGAGAAGCTGACGGGCTGGGTGAGGCGCGTGGAGGGGTCCGCGGCGCTGCGGTGCGTCTACCAGCCGTTCACGCTCGTGATGGTCATGCTGGGGTGGGTGCTGTTTCGGTCCGACTCGATCGTGGTCGGCGCGCGCTACGTCGCGTCGATGTTCGGTGGCGCGTCCGCGCCGTTCTGCGACGGCAACGCCGTCTTCTGGAGCCGCGAGGTGGTCGTGCCGCTCGTCTGCGCGCTCGTCGGCAGCGCGCCGTGGTGGCGCCGTCTCGTTCATCCGCTTTGGCAGATCCCCGGCTACGCGATTCAGTTCGCGTTGTTCGTCGTGAGCGTCTCGTGCCTCGTCATGAACGCGCACAACCCGTTCATCTACTTCAACTTCTAGTGGCTATCCCTATACATCGCGGAGATGTTCTGCTATAATGGATTCCAGAAAATTTCACCTGCATGAATTCGGATTCTTCACATGAAGCCCAAAGTCTCGGTCATAATCCCCGTCTACAACGTCGAACGGTATCTTGGTGCGTGCCTGGACTCCATTCTCGGGCAGACGCTCCGGGAGGTCGAGGTTCTATGCGTGGACGACGGTTCGACGGATGGCTCGGCTAAGATACTCGCCGACTTCGCCGCGCGCGACACGCGGGTTAGGGTGTTCTCCGCCCCGCACGCCGGCGCATTCCGTGCGCGCGAGGTGGGCGTGCGCGCGGCCCGAGGGGAGTACATCTACTTCATGGACGCGGACGATCTGCTGAAGCCCGAGGCCTTCGCCGAGCTGTGCGGGTTGTGCGACCGCGAGAAGCTCGACCAGATCGTGTTCGCCTCTGACGTGTTCTGCGAGGATGACGTTTCCGCCAATCTGCGCAGATGGGCGGGCCGCATGGTGCGCTATTATACCGTGAAGCCATTCTGCTGTGGACGGGTGATGACGGGCATGGATCTGCTGCGGACTCTCTTTGACGGCGACTGTTTCCACGTGAGTCCCCCGCTGCGATTGATTCGGGCCGAGACGATTCAGGAACGGGACTATCCCTTCCCGAAGGCGACGTCACGGGCCGACAATTATTTCACGGTCCTCTCCCTGTACTACGCCGGGCGTGCGATGGCGGTGCCGTCGCGTTACTACTTGCGGCGGGTGCGGAACGGGTCGATCACGACCGAGGCGGGTTCGTCGGTTCGGCACTGCGCGAATCTGCTTGACGTATTGCTGTCGTTGAGGCGTTTTGCGCCGTTCAGGGACGAGTGGCTCGACCCCCGGTCCGTTCTTTCCCGGTTCTGCACCCAGCTCATGGTGGCGGTGCAGGGCAAGTCGAAGGCCTGTGCGCCGACTGAACTCAACCAGCTGATCTGCACGGCACTTGCTGAGGCCAGCGACGAAGAGCGGGCCTTCATGCTTCAGCTGGGGCTGGCGGCCATCCAGGAGCTGAAGCGCCGTCCGACGATCGGGTGCCGGTCCCTGCTGACCGCGTTCCTCCGCACGTTGTGGCGGCGCCTGCGTGGCCACCGCGATCGGCCGTCGTTCATTCACTGATCAGGGGCGGGTCATGGCGAAGGTTTCCGTAATCGTGCCGGTCTTCAACGTCGAGAGGTATCTCGGCGAGTGTCTGGACTCCATTCTCGGGCAGACGCTGCGGGATATCGAGGTGCTGTGCGTCGACGATGGATCGACGGATTCCTCGGCGAAGATCCTTTCAGACTATGCCGTGCGCGACAATCGCGTACGCGTGCTTGAACGGGACGGGAAGGGGGCGGCCCGTGCCCGGAATCCGGGGCTCCGCGAGGCGATCGGCGAATATGTCTTCTTCTGCGACTCGGATGACTGGATTGACCGGGACACCCTCGGTTGGATGTATGGGGCCGCCGTTCGGCCAGGGGCCGATGTCGCCGTGACCGGCATGCGTTATTTCGACAGCGAGACGCGCCGTGAGCTCAGGGTCCGGAAGGCAGGGGCGGATGCACGGCGTCTGCCGCGGCCCTTCGCGCCGCTTCAGCTGGAGGGGGCGTTGTTCACCTCCCTTCGTGCCCAGACGGGAGGGAAACTCTTCCGGCGTGCGTTCGTACAGGCGCTGGAGCTTGAATTCCAGGACCAGGTACGTGCGAATGACATTGCGTTCGTCGCCACGGCCTTGGCGGCGGCGGAACGGATTGTCGTTGACGATCGGGCTCGTTATCATTACCGGAAGAACCACGGCGGCAATCTCTCTTCTCGTCTCAACCAGATGCCGGAGATGTCGGCGCTGGCCTGGATGCGCGTCCGCGAGAATCTGTCCAGGCTTGGAATCTTCGAGAAGTTTCGCAGTCCGTTCTCGCGCGCCGCGTCACAGGCTCTGGTCGAAGTCATGCAGGCACTTACCGACGCCGGGGTCGCACGCGATTTCCATCTGCGCATTCGCGGTGAGTTTCTGCGTGCCCTGGAGCTGGACGCCGCATCTTCGGTGCCGTTGGCGGGGGTGTTCTTCTCGGAGGAGGACCCGATGGCGTTCTACATGGCGGCATTGGCCGAGACGCGAGAACGGTATCGCAGGCTGAATGCGCGGATGAGTGCCTGGAGGCTGCACCCGCTGCGGACCTTGTTTGACAAGATGAGAGGACGTCTTTCATGACGGCGATGTTCCGGCAGATGTGTTTTGCGGCAATGGCGGACGACGCCCTGCGGAGGACGAGTTCCTCGGGAGGCGCCTTCACCCTGTTTGCCCGCGAGATTCTCGCGCGGGGCGGTGCCGTGTGCGGGGCGGCATTCGATTCCCGTATGAAGTGCGTCTATCGCGTGGCCTCGGATGAAGAGGGACTGGCTGGCCTGCGGGGATCGAAGTACGTCAAGGCCGCTCTTGGACCGGCCGCCATCGAGGATATGCGTCAGGTCCTCCATGCCGGGCGTCCGCTCCTGTTCGCCGGTACGCCCTGCCAGGTTGCGGCGGTGAAGCGCCTCTTTGCGAAAGAGGATGGAGACCTGTACCTGATCGATCTGGTGTGCAACGGCGCGCCGCGGCAGGACTGTTTTGACCGCTATCTGGAGGACAACTGGGGGCGGGATGCCGTCGCCGGGTTCGAGTTCCGCAACAAGTCCAAGGGGTGGCGGTTCGGGCATGCCCTGCTGCACGTGACGCTCAGGGATGGACGGGAATTCTGGCGCGACAGCAGCGAAGACGAGTACATGCGGGCGAAGGCCGCAAAGTACTCTCTCTCCGACGGATGCTTCAATTGCCCCTACACGACGGTGGAACGCGTGGGCGATATCACGCTCTGTGATTTCTGGCATGTCGAACCGCGTTGGGACGACGGGAAGGGGACGTCGGGGATTCTCGTCAACACCGCGAAGGGTTTTTCATGGTTCTGTGGCGTCAAGGCCTCGTTCGCCCGAATCGAGGAATGCCCCGTCGCGGACCTGGTTTCCAGACAGCCACGGCTGCGGACGCGCCTCGTGCCGCGTGCGGGATTCCTGGCATTCCGCGCGGCGTTCGCTGCAGGGGCCGGAGTCAGGGAGTCGGTCGAGAGGGCATCTGCCGATGTCTCAAAGTCGGTCGCGATCCTGAATTTCCACTGGGAGACCACGAACTTCGGGGCAGTCCTGACGGCCTATGCCCTGAACCGGGCCGTGAGCGCGCTTGGCTACGAAGTCCGGAACATCGATTTCAGGCCCGACCTGCCCCGGATCGCGGCCAAATCGGCGAATGCCGCCTTCGACGCGTTTCGGCGCCGCCATCTGCCCGTGACGGACCCAGTGACGTCCATCAAGGGACTCCGTGGACTGAATGCGCAGTATGGATCGTTCCTCGTGGGATCCGACCAGGTCTGGAATCCCGGATTGACGGGCTGGTTCAGGGACGTGTACTGGTTGTCCTTCGTCAAGCCGCACCGGCGTCGGATTTCGGTTTCGGCGAGTTTCGGCTGTGACCCTCTCCGTGCGTACGGACGGCGGACGCTGCGCCGTCTTCTCGGTGCCTTCGATTCGGTCAGCGTGCGCGAGGTCGGGGCCGCGTCCGCGCTGGAGCGGGTCCGGTTGACCGTTGCGCAGACGGCCGATCCGGTCTTTCTGCTGACGCGCGAGGACTGGCTGAAGCTGGTGCCGTCCGCTTCGGAGGGAGGGCGGACGCAGGGCCCCGTCTGGTACGTGGTCAATCGCAGCGGGGAACGACTGGTGATGGATTATCTGGGGCGGCAGAGCGCAGAGTTCCGGATGAAGTGCCACCGCCTCGATGCGCGGACGTCGATCGAGGACTGGCTGGACGAAATCGCCCATGCGCCCCTGGTGATCGCCGATTCCTTCCACGCGATCTGCTTTGCGCTCATCTTCAGGCGTCCCTTCCTGGCCGTCGGCGTCGGTGGAGGGAAGATGGATCGCCTGCGCGGACTGCTGGAGAAGGTTGGCCTCGCCGACCGCTTCTTCGTCGCGGCGGACGAGATCCCTCCCGTGGAGCGGCTTCTGGAGCCGCTCGACTCGTCCGCCCTTGGTCTTGAATTGGAGCGGTTGGGCGGAGATCTCCGCGCGTTCCTCAACCGGGCGCTCTCCTCGCCGGTGGTTGAGTCCCCGCGGCGGACGGGTGCCTGGCGGAAGGCGATCTGGCGGCAGATATCCTGGGCGTTCTGGATTTGCGCGCGCAAGTACGCCGCCCGATTCCTGGCACTCGTCAAATTGTCATTGGCGGGATTGCTGGGACGAGATGTCGCAGTTCGCCTGGTTGACCTGAGGCGACGCAACGCGGAATACGCTGGATATAAATCGGCCCTGCACAGGTCGGTGGGGGAGCTTCTGCGACTGAAAAGGATGAAACGTGCATGAAGTTTGACATTGACATCGTCTATACCTGGTGCAGCGACGCCGATACCGTCTGGCGGTCCAAGCGGGAGGATGCGGCAAGGGCATGCGGCATTGGACCGGATTCTGAAGGGAATGCAGAGTGCCGATTCGCCGACAACGACGATTTGAAGTATTCGTTCCGGTCTCTTGAACTGTATGTTCCCTGGGTACGAAAGGTTTTTCTGGTGATCGACGACGACATCACGCCGCCGGCCTGGCTCAAACTGGACCATCCCAAGCTCCGTATTGTGCGCTTGGGTGAGATCATTCCCAATCCGCAGAGACCCTGATTCTGTTCCGATTCGATCGAGCATCGCCTGGCGTTCATTCCCGATCTTGCGGAGCATTACCTTTATTCCAACGATGACTGTCTGTTTGGCCGGCGGCTTCGCCCATCATTCTTCTTCACGCGCAAGGGTTATCCAGTATTCCGCTTCGGGAAACTGCGCAGGGGCTACAATGAGCTGCCCTGCACCTATCTGAAGAACCTCGACATGGCCGAGAGACTGGTGGCCGCGAGGCATCCCCTATTGGGACGCGAACTTGATGAGGCGCTTCGCCGTTATCCGCATCATTGCATCGATGCCTACGTCAAGCGTGATGTGCTCCAGACCTACGAGGATTTCAAGGCGGCGATCGAGCCCCAGTTCGACTATCCGTTCCGCAGGGACTGCAATGTCCAGCGGTTGATCTATGCTCTCGACGCCATTGCGCGGGGACATGGACGTTTCCGCCTGGCGCGTTTCAGATTGAACGACCGTCCCTGGTACAAGCGGCTGCTGAGGCCGGGTTACGCCGATTCGCTTCAGTTCTATGGAGATGGCTGGCAGACCGCACTGGAGGCGCTCCGGCGTTTTCGGCCCGGGATGTTCTGCTTCAACGACACCGAGACAAAAATCGAAAGCGACAGAAGATGGCTGAGGGACCAGTACGAATCGTTGTTCCCCGCCGCCTCGTCCTTTGAGAAGGAGCTTGCCCGATGAAGCACGGCGTGTTGACTTGTCTCGGTCGTCCCCTCGTCAAGAAGGCACATGAGCCCTTTGCCCGAGAACAGGCCAGGAGATGTCGGGAGTTCACGGGGGGGTGTGTATGAAAAGACACGGAATTCGGGCTTTTGCCGCCAGATTCTTCAAGGCCTTTGGAAACGGTCTGCTGGTTGCGAAGATACGTCGACATCTGCTTCGCGTTGGATTTGTCCATCGAATGGTAGTCAGACGATTTGCGCGTATGCCGTTGTGTACAAACAAAGTTGTGTTGACGACCTTTGCAGGGACTTGTTCCTGTAATCCGAAGTACATTGCACTGGAGCTGGCGAGGCGGTGTCCGGAGGCTGACATCGTCTGGCTGCTCGGTGCGGCTGAATGCCGGGCCTGCAACGGGAAGCCCGTCGTTGGACGTGCTGTGCCTTACTGGACGCTACGGGCCTTTTCGGAGATTTCCACCGCGTCCGTCCTCGTGGACAACGCCCAGGGCCTTCTGATGTTGGGAATGCCGCCGAAGCGCGAAGGCCAGTTCTACGTCAACACCTGGCATGGGTCTCTTGGAATCAAACGGCTCGATACGGCCGCGAGCGAGATCACCGCGCGCATCGCGCGCATGGCCGCCTACGACGCTGTCCTGACCAACAGCGACTTCGAGGAGGAGGTGTTCCGCTCGTCGCTTTTCCCGAAGTCGAATCTCGTCCGCACGGGGCATCCTCGCAATGACGTGTTCTTCTGGCCGGACGAGAGGAAGCAGGAGATACGCCGGCGCGTGCGTGCCGCGCTCGGCGTCGCGGAGGACGTGCGGCTCGCCCTCTTCGCGCCGACCTTCCGCGAGGACGCTTTCGCCTCGCAGGACGCGCTCCCGGACTTCGACGCCTGGGCCCGGGCCTGCGCCGACCGATTCGGCGGCGCCTGGCAGGTGGCGCTGCGGCTTCATCCCCATGACGCCAAGGCCCTGGCCGAGGGGCTGTTCAAGCTGCCGGCGGGCGTTTTGGACTTCTCCTCCTATCCCGACATGCAGGAGCTGCTGCTGGCCGTGGACGTAGGCATCACCGACTATTCGAGCTGGATCTTCGATTTCATCCTGGGAGGGTGCCCGGGATTCATCTATGCGCCCGACAAATCTCGTTATGACGAGTCCAGAGGGTTCTACTATCCCCTCGAAGAGACGCCGTTCCCCATTGCGGAGGACGAGGCGTCATTGTGTCTCAACCTGCGGACGTTCGATCAGGAGTTGTATGGGCGGAAGTCGATGGAGTTCCTGAAGGCGAGGGGGTGCATGGAGGACGGGATGGCTTCGTCGCGTGTAGCCAAGATCGTCTGTGACCAGATGCCTTGTGGGGCTGCAGTGGAAGGGGTTGAATGAAGCACGGGATCATGACCTGTCGTGGCGAAAGCCTCGGGAAGAACATAGGTGACTATGTTCAGGCAATCGCCGCGCGGGTTTTTGCAGGGAAGAATGCGGTATTTCTGGAGCGTGAGGAACTGGATTCCTATGCGGGAGAGTCGGTCAAGGTGGCAATGAACGCCTGGTTCATGCACCATCCTGAACGGTTCCCTCCGTCATCTGCAATCCATCCGCTTTTCGTGTCGTTTCATCTGCGGCCCGCGGTCTACGATCGCTTCTTCACGCCAGAGAGCATTGCCTACCTCAGGAAGTATGCACCAATCGGCTGTCGGGACCTTGCCACGGTCAAGGCAATGAAGCAGCATGGCATCCCGGCGGTTTTCACGTCCTGTGTGACATTGGCGCTGGGAGAATGCGTGAAACGTGGGCACGTTTCCGGCCCTCCGGTATTTGTCGACCCGTATTCGTGCCGTCTGCCCAGAGGGAAATTGCATTTTCGCGACCTCGTCCGATGCCTCAGGGCGCTGCCGTATTTTCTTTGCCATGGGTATGCCATTGTCCGTCTGGCGCGAAAGTTGAAGGTCTTTCGCTACTGGCCACGGAACGGGAAGATACTCTGGAGATGGTATCATGCTACCGAATTCCTCCGCGGGTATTCGCCTGTGTTTTCCTCTGAGTTTCTTCTGTCGGCGGAATACGTCACACACAAGGTCTTGAAAAATGGCGAGGACGAGGAGGGCATGATACGCCGGGCCGAGGACCTTCTTCGCCGCTATGCCTCGGCTCCATTTGTGATCACCAGCCGCCTCCATTGCGCGCTGCCCTGTCTGTCCATGGGCGTGCCGGTCGTGGTCCCCTACCATCGGCGAATGTCGGAGGGGCGCTTCGACGGTAACCTGGACCTCCTCAACCACATCTGCTTCGACGAGTCCATGCGCCTGGTGCGACCGGACTGGCTCAAGACGCCAGACGGACGGATTCATTCCGCCGCCGACCTGCCCGAGCGAAGCGAATGGCGTCGTTTCGCGGAGAACTTGTCCCGAACCTGTCGAAGATTCTTCTCGGAGGGCGATTAGCGCGTGAACTCTCCATTTATGAGGCGAAGTACTTCGCGGTCATTGTTCTCGACCTGTTGGACGTCCGGGTGGCCGTTCCCTGCCGATTGAAGCAAGAATAGGCATGCCATGCTCTTTCCTTCCATGCCTGGGGAGAACCACGGTTCGTGTTCGCGATGTTCCCGTGAGTATCTCACGCCACATGGTGAACGCCCACAACCCCTTCATCTACTTCAATTTCTGATATGAGCGTTCAAGTTGCAAACCGCGGAACTGTTCCGTACGGCATATTCACCGTGGCGGTCCTGGCGTTCCTTGCCGTCTTTGCGGTTCTGCTGGCCTTTCGGATTGGAGGAAAGGGCGTGAAGTCCCTTGCGGAGGTATTCCCCGGGAAGGCGCTTTTCGTGAGATTCAACGGAGGGTACAATCGTCTTCTGGGGCGCCGCCTGTGCAATAACCGGGTTAGACTGCGCAACGGTGGGCTGACGTTCGCCGCCTGCCGAATCCCCGACGTCCTCCCCGCCGCCGCGAAGGAGACCTCGTTAGCCCGATGGCTGAAGGCTGAGGGAATTCCCTTCATCCACGTCCAGGCGGCGATGGGCGTCGATCTCGAGCGGACGATGGTTCCCGAGGGTTTCGATCTGGACGGAAACGAACAGGCGGGGGCCTTTGTCTCGGCATTGGCTACAGACGGAGTGGACGTGCTGGATCTCCGCGCGCGTTTTGCGCGGACGGCCAACCTCGTCGGGCGCTACTACTTCCGCACGGATCATCATTGGACGTATGACGCGGCATTCGAGGCCGCGGAGGAACTGTGCCGTCGTCTGCTGGACATGACGGGGGATGATCCCCGGTTGGCCGGGCGCCTGGACGCATCCAATTGGAAACGCCGCCTCCTGCCGCGGTGGCGGCTGGGAAGTCATGGTGCACGCACGGGGGCGTGGTTTGCGGGCCTGGACGACATCCCCTACTACGAGCCGTGTTTCAAGATGGAGCTCACGTGCGACGATTTTGGCGGAGGCAAGGGTATGCGGCAGCGTGCCGGTGGATTTAGGACGGTGACGATGGAACCTGACTTCCTGAAGGCATCCAGTTCATATTCTGCGAGCTGTTTCACCCTGCATCCCCGGATTCTGACCCTTGGACGTTTCCGGAACGCAAAGGCACCCGTGGACAAGAGAGTGCTTCTGATCGCGGACAGCTTTGGTCGCCCGTTCCCGGCCTATCTGCTGTCCGTCTATCGCAGAGTCGATTTTCTGGACCCGCGTCATTTCCGTCGACTGAAGATGGGCAGTGTGTGTGATTACATCAGCACGTGGCATCCGGACGTCGTGGTGATGCTGATGAATCCAACCTCCCTGGGCGCCGAATTCGGCGACAGGGGACTGGATCGAGGCGATCGGGAGCGCATGTTCGACTTCGGCACGCCGTAGACTCGGGGTGGCAATTTCACGATATTGCGATTGCCTCGGGATTCAAAATGTGTTAATCTCTTTCCAACTGTAAGAGGAGCAGTGGTGCCGAATTGGACTGTAGGATGAAACTCTCGACTTTTGACGCCTTCAAGCGGCTGCGCGCGGAGGGCTCGCACGAGCTCGCCGCGGAGGAGCTGCGCGCCCTGCAGCGGACCCTCGCCGGCATCCTCGACGACATCGTCGCGGTTTGCGCGGCGGAGGGGCTGCCGTACGCGCTCGGCGGGGGGACGGCGCTCGGCGCGATTCGGCACGGGGGCTTCATCCCGTGGGACGACGACCTCGACGTGAACATGCCGCGCGCCGCCTGGCCGCGCTTCCGCGATGCGTTCCGCGCGCGGTTCGGCGACAGGTACGTCGTGTACGAACCCGGCGCACCGGCCGACTATCCGCTCGCGTTCCCGCGTATCCGCCTGAGGGGCACGCGCGTCGTCACGCGCGAAGATCTGCTGTACCCGGAGTTGGACGCGGGCGCGTTCATCGACGTCTTCATCCTGGAGAACACCTACGACGGCGCCTTCGCGCGCCGCCTGCACGGCCTCGGCTCGCTCGTGCTCGGCTTTCTCTACTCCTGCCGAAAGCAGTTCGCCGAGCGGAAGTTCCTGCGCGCGTGGGGACTGAACGGCTTCGCGTTCCGCGTGAAGCGCGCCGTCGGCTTCCTCCTCGCATTTCGTCCGCTGGGGGCGTGGTGCCGCGCGTGGGACCGCTGGAACGGCCGCTGCCGCGACGAGGCGACGGGGTGGGTGACCTTCCCCGTGGGACGACGCCATTTCTTCGGCGAGCTCGCGGCGCGCGCGGACAGGGCCTTCACGCGCGAGGAGACGTTTGAGGGCCGCCGGGTGACGTGCCACGCGGCGCTCGAGGCCTACATGACGCGGCTGTACGGCCCCACCTACATGACGCCGCCGCCGGAGGACCGGCGCGAGCGGCACGTGGTGTTCGAACCATTGAAACTGGAGGCGACATGACGGCAGGCGAACGGGAATCGGTTCTCGTGACCGGCGCGACCGGGCTCATCGGCACGGCGCTCGTGCGGCGCTTCGCCGCGGAGGGGCGGCGTGTCTTCGCCGCCGTGCGGAACGTGGAGAAGGCGCGGACGGCGTTCGCGGGCCTCGCGCAGGTGGAGATCGTCGAATGGGACGTGGTGCGGAACGCGGCGCCGAAACCGGCTGTGCGCCCGGCGTGGCTCGTGCACGCTGCGGGCGAGACCGCGTCGAAGGCGTTCGTCGAACGGCCCGTGGAGACGATCGAGTCGGTGGTCGAGGGCACGCGGCACGTGCTCGCGTTCGCGCGGGAGGCCGGGGTGCGCGCGATGGTGTTCCTCTCCACGATGGAGGTCTACGGCGCCCCGCGCGCGGCGCGCGTGACCGAGCGCGACTACGGCGACCTCGATCCGCTCGCGGTGCGGTCCTGCTATCCCGAGGCGAAGCGCCTCGCGGAGAACCTCTGCGTCGCCTACGCGCACGAGTACGCGCTCAACGTGAAGATCGCGCGGCTCACCCAGACCTTCGGCGCGGGGGTGAAGTACGACGACGGACGCGTCTTCGCCGAGTTCGCGCGCGCGATCCTCGAACGCCGCGACATCGTGCTCAAGACGGAGGGCACGACCGCACGCTGCTACTGCGCGCTGGACGACGCGGCGGCGGCGGTCCGCCTGCTTCTGGAGAAGGGCGAGGCCGGCACGGCGTACACGGTCGCGAACGAGGCGACGTTCTGCACGATCCGCGAGATGGCCGAGACGCTGATCGCCGCGCATCCCGAGAGCGGCACGCGGCTCGTGTTCGACTTCGCGGGGGCGGACGCGCGCGGCTTCGCGCCGCCGTTCCGGATGAACCTCGACTGTTCGCGTCTGCGCGCGCTGGGCTGGGCGCCCACGCGGGGACTGCTGGAGATGTTCGACGAGTTGATGAAGGAGATGAAGCGATGAACGTGGCCCTGGTCTTCGCGGGCGGATCCGGCGTGCGCATGGGCAGCCGCATTCCGAAGCAGTTTCTGGAGCTGGGCGGGAAGCCCGTGCTCGTGCGCACGCTCGAGCTCTTCCAGGGACACGACGAGATCGACGCGGTCTTCCTGGTCGTGAACGCCGACTACCGCGAGGAGGCGGAGCGCCTCTGCGCCGAATACGGTCTTTCGAAGGTGATGGGGTATGCGGCGGGAGGCGACTCGGCGCAGGAGTCGATCTACCGCGGACTGTGCGCGCTTGCCGAACGTGTCGCGGGCGACACCGTGGTGCTCATCCACGACGGGGTGCGTCCGTACGTGACGCCCGAGGTGGTCAGCGCGAACATTGCCGCCGTGAAGGTGTACGGCAGCGCGATCACCTACACGCCCTGCTACGAGACAATCGTCCTCTCGAAGGATGGCGCACGCATCGACGCGATCCCCACGCGACGCGAGAGCTACACGGCCCAGGCGCCGCAGAGCTTCCGCCTGGCGGAGATCCTCGCCGCCCATGCGCGCATCCGGGCGCGTCCGGAGGGCTACACCGACATGGTGGACCAGGCCACGATCTGCTTCACGCTGGGGATGAACGTGCACCTGGTGCCGGGCAACCGCGGCAACGTGAAGGTGACCACGCCCGAGGACCTGGTCACGCTGGAGGCGCTGATGGCGTGGCGCGCCCGGAAGACGATTTGAGAGAGAAAGAAGAAGGGGGAAAGATGTTCGGTTCGTATCGGCAGATGATGTGCGTGGGTGCGCTGGCAGTGGCGTGCACGTGTGGTGCGGGCGAGGTGGTGACCTGGCCGGCCGTGGAGGTGCGCACGAGCGCGCCGCTGGCGGTGAAGGTGAACGGGAAGCCGGTGGACGTGATGATCCTGCCGGGCCCGACGCACTGCCTGAAGGGGACGGACGCGCAGCCGTACTCCGCGGTCTTCTTCGACGCGGCGGGCGAGGTGGAGGTCGAGGTCGCGGGCGCGCCGATGAAGAACGTGCGCATCCTGCCGACGTCGCGCGGGGTCAGGCCCGAGGTGACGGGCGCGACCACCATGCGCTTCCGCGCGACGCCGCCGTTCACGCTCGCCGTGGAGCCGACGGGACGCCACGGGGCGCTGGTCGTGAGCGCGAACACGCCGGAGGTGAATCCGCCGAAGGAGGGGGACCCGAACGTGATCTACTTCGGTCCGGGACGCCACCACCGCGAGGAGCCGATCCGCGTCGGTTCGAACCAGACGCTCTACCTCGCGCCGGGCGCGTACGTGGAGGCGCCGGTCGCTGCGAAGGGCACGAACATCACGGTGTGCGGGCGCGGCATCCTCAGCGGCGCGACGTGGCAGTGGTGCAAGGGCCCGAAGGGCGCCGGGCACTTCGTCAGTCTCTCGGGTCAGGACATCACGATCCGCGACGTCACGCTCATGAGCTCCTACACCTGGTGCCTCGTGTTCAGCGGATGCGACCGCGCGCTGGCCGACAACGTGAAGATCCTCAACGGACGCGTCCTCAACGACGACGGCATCGACGTGTGCCAGTCGCGCCGCGTCACGATCCGCAACTGCTTCATCCGCGCGCAGGACGACTGCATCACGCCGAAGTGGTGGTGCGAGGACCTGCTCGTCGAGAACTGCGCGCTCTGGACGGACGTCGCGAACATCTTCCGCATCGGCTACGAGTGCTGCGGCACGGATCATCCCTACCGCAACCTGGTCTTCCGCGACATCGACGTGCTGCACCAGTCCATCCACAAGACGCCGTCGACCGCCTACTGGGCGGAGAACGCGATCTTCATCCAGCCCGGGAACGACCAGCGCTTCGAGAACTTCCTCTTCGAGCGGCTGCGCTTCGACACGCCCGAGGCGGGTGACCTCTTCATGACGATCCGCACCTTCAAGGTGAACGACACGTGGCAGAAGCACAAGGTGGCGGGGCACTTCAGGGGCATCACGATCCGCGACGTCCACTTCCCCGAACCGCCGGCGGGGAACACGATGGGCGTGCGGCTGGAGAGCCACGACCCGGAACACCGCGTGGAGGACGTCGTCTTCGAGAACGTGACGGGGTGCGGTCCGCTCGTCGTCGCGGGCGACGTGCGGGACGTGAAGATCCCCGAGACGTCGTTCGCGCGCCGGGAACCCGTGACGGCGTGGGAGCCGGCGAAGGGCTGGAAGGTCGAGGGGACGACGCTGACGGCGGAGGGTCCGGCGGCTTCGATCAGGAGCGCGCGCGCGCCGACGAAGGGCGGCGTGGTGACGGCGCGTCTGACGCCGCTGAAGCCGCCGGTGGATCCCGCGGCCGGGACGACGTTCGGGCTGCGGTTCGCGGGTCCGGACGGCTACTGGGGCCTCTCCTTCTGGCGCAACATCGGCTCGGCGGGCGCCCCGGCGCCGCGGCGGTTCGAGTTCGAGCAGATGCGCGGGGGGAAGCGCTTCGTCCAGCGCCGGTTCACGCGGCTCTACACGCGCGCCGCCGTGGCGCCCTGGGTGTGGGGGCGCACGTATCTCTTCTCGCTGCGCGTGACGGACCGCGTCGTCGAGGCGGCGGTCTTCGACGATGCGTCGGGCCAGGAGGTCTTTGCCGAGGCGTACGCGATCGACGGCGCGGACGGGGACATGCTGGGCCGGCCGACCTTCTACACCTGGGGTGGCACGGTGGGCACGGTTGC
>R26__coassemble_912_pt1 | contig 16114 bp, 4 predicted proteins | sample R26__metabat2_high_PE_030 | metagenome-assembled genome bin R26
CGGCGACGGACGGGCTTTCGGACGCGTTCGTCCGCGTTTCCTGGAACGAGACCTGGGGGGCGGCCAGCTACGAGGTGTGGCGTGCCGAGAACTCCACCAAGACTACCGACGCCACGCTGCTCGCCGGGGTCACCAACGCGCTTGAATACCTTGATGTCACGGCTACGGCTGGCATTTCCTACAGCTACTGGCTGAAGGCGGTGAGCGACCTTCATACCACGGGCTTCAGCGCGTATGACAAGGGCTGGCGGTCGCTGCCCGCGCCGAGTTCGGTTTCGGCGTCGGACGGCACGACCTCCGCAGGTGTGGTCATTGAATGGAGCGCGGTCGACGGGGCGACCAAGTACGAGATCTGGCGCGGCAATGAGGCGACGACGAACGGCGCCGCCCGCATCTTCACCACCACCGATGCCTCCAGCTGCGTCTACACGAACACCTCGGCGGCGGCGGGCGTGAAGTATTGGTTCTGGGTACGGCCCGTGAGCCTTACTGGAACCGGCGTCTTCAGCGCCTCTGACGACGGCTTCCGCGCCGTCACGGCTCCGACGAACCTCAAGGCGACGGACGGCACCTCCTACGACTATGTGCGTGTTACCTGGAGCGCGACGGCGGGCGCGGAGTCGTATGAGGTTCGCAGCTCGGCGACGAACGAACTCTACGCGGCGACCACGAACTTCTACGGCGTGACCGGTACGTCCTTCGACGATACGAACGCCGTGCCCGGCGTCATCTACCAGTATTCGGTCAGGACGATCTCGACGTTGAGTACAAGCGACTATGCGGGACCGGACGACGGATACCGCAAGCTCCAGAAGATCAACGATGTCGTCGCGGGCGACGGCGTCAATCTCGATGCGGTCGATCTTTCCTGGACGGTTCCCGAGGGAGCGCAGAGGTGCCGGGTTCTGCGTTCGACCGGCAACAGCGTCGGCTCCGCGACCGTGATCGCGACGGTGGAAGGGGCGACCTACGCCGATACCGATGCCCTCCACGGCGTAAAGTACTTCTACTGGGTGAAGGCGCTTGCGGATGTGGAAGGGGAGGCCGGTGCCTGCAACGATGGCTGGCGCGCGCTTGTCTCGCCGGAGACGATTGCGGTGTCGGACGGCGAGTCCACGACCTACGCCGAGGTTGTCTGGTCGGTTTCGCCGGATGCGACCAGGTACGAGATCTTCCGCGGTACCTCGGCGGACAAGGCCGCCATGGTTTCCGTCAAGACCTTCGCCTCGGTACCGACCGACCTTGTCTGGGACGACACGACGGCGGTGCCCGGTACGCTTTACTACTACGCCGTCAGGGCTGGCGGAACCGGCGGGTTGAGCGAGCTCGGAGCGGTGGACGACGGTTATCGCAAGCTCTCCCCTCCCGGCAATGTCGTGGCCACGGACGGCAAGCTCGCCGGTCAGGTCGCGGTGAGCTGGTCGGCCGTGCCCGGGGCGACGCACTACCGTGTCTACCGCGCCGTCAGCGACAGCGCCGAGAAGATCGCGCTGGGTGGCTGGCAGACGGGGACCGGCTTCACCGACACGTCCTGCATCGGCTCCACGAAGTACTGGTACTACGTGATGGCGGCTGTCGATGAAACCGGGTCGCGGCCGAGTGGTTTCAGTGCCGGCGACTCCGGCTATGCGAAGGACGATGGCACGGGCGGCGTTCAGCCGGTCGATCTGGGCGGCGGCATCTCCTGGCCGGTGACGGACAACGGCGACGGCACGGCGACCACCAACGAAATCACCTATGCCTCGATCGAGAATGGCCGCCTGACGTTCTCCGGCGTCTCCGGCACGGTGGGCTCCACCACCGCCGTATACGCGCGGGTGAAGACGGCGCTTGATTCGCCGGCGGTCTACACGGTTCCGGCGACGCTGCGCATCGTCTCCACGGGTACGGCGGAGCTGGACCTTGGCGCCGTATGGGGTTCGCGTCCAGCGCTCTTTGTAACCGGCATCACCACCGAGGAGGGATCATCATTGCCATGATGCCCCTCTTCCACAATCCCACCCCCGACGCGGAGAGGACTCCGCGTCTACGGGTCGCATCCTTCGAAACCGTGGACGCGGTGTCCTCACCGCGTCATGTCGCCCCCGTGGACGCGGTGTCCTCACCGCGTTCGCGCCTACAATCCACTCTACAAACAACAAAAGGCACAGGAGTTGTCGCATCCGGCAGATCCTTATCTTGTGCCTTTCACCAAAAGTAAGGGTCTGTCGGGCAACAAAAAAGGAAACAACAATGAATAAACTGAAAATGAAGGCAAAGGCGGGCGTCACGCTCGTTGAATTGCTCGTCGTAATCCTGATCGTGACCATCCTCTCGGTCTCGATGCTCCCGCTGCTCAAGCCGTTCGTGGTCGAGGCGCAGTATGCTGCCGAGGCGATTCCGGTTATTGCCAACCTTCGCACGAAAATTGGTGTCTATCAGTATGATAAGGGCAAGTTGCCTACTGTCTGGGGTGGAACTCAGTATCCGGAAACTGGTACTCCTCAAATTGAGACCTGGGTACCCTGTAGTGGTACCGGTACTTCTTTGTCTCCCGTTTCTGATCTCGCCTCCTGGGGAACCGTAGATCTGTTTGGTCAAGCTGTATTGGATCTCCCTAGTGATGCAACTTATACGGCACCCAACGCCTTGTATGAAAGAAACGAGACAGATGTTAAAATTGGCCATTTCGGAAATCTTTGTGACATCAATTATCAGGAGCTGAAAGGAAAGCGTTCGCGGCCGTGCGATTATCAGTATGTTGTGATGAAAAACGGTTCGGATTATGTGTATTTCCTCGGATGCTTTGGTGATGGCAATGGCTTGCCGAAGGGCACTGGCTATGCAGTTTGTGAAATCGTTCTCAAAGGGCATAAATATGTAGGAACTTGGAAGCGTTATAAGCCTGTTAGCGATCCTAGTGATACGACAGGTGAGGATCAAATGCTTTTCTTTACAACTGATGCCACGGCTGTTGATGCATCCGATACCAAGAGTACACTGGGCTGCTCGATACCGCAGAAGTCTGTAATCGATACGGCGACTTCTGACGAGGGTAATCTTAGTATTATCCAGAACATGGTTGACGTCGGTTGGGAATTCTAATAATTGCAATAATGCTAGCGGTAGTCACTCTTCTGGGTGGCTATCGCTAGTATATATCTAATGACATAGAAAGGTAGACATCGTGAAAACAATGCTGCGATACTTTACAGCTTGGATGACAATCTTCGCTCCTGGCATTGTGTCTGCCTTCGAGATTGAATTCGCCGAGGATTCGTGGACGACGAATGGTGTCCACGCGGGAGAATATGTTAGTAACGCGCCTGAAGGTTGGTCATTTGAAAGTAATTACAATTCATTTAAATTGCTTTCTAATAGATTAGGTGTGAAAGGAACGAACATCACGGCCTTGGCTTTTGATTGTTCAAGTTCGCCGAAAGGAAAAACAGGTGAACTTAAAATGGATTCGGTGGGCGATCTTTTCATCCCGCACGAGGAGATTGTCTGTGATAATATTGTGGTTGACTTGATGCTTTATGTGCAGCCGGTGGAGAATCTTGCGATTGATGAACTTCAGGTTATTGCCACAACCAATGATTGGGCAGATACTATTTTGGTTGATAGGGCCATTCCGATTCGTGATGATTCTTATGCTAAAGAATGGCACCCATTTACGGTGAGGGATTCAATACCTGGTATTTCGCAAATGGACTCTAACCACCAGTCATTGAAGATTGGTGTACGAGTTACGGCTGGAGGGAGAAGCTACACATGTTGTTATCTACATAGTATTGCCGTTTCATTTAAGGCAAATGCGACTCCTGGCTTGCCTTCGCTAGTGTCGCTAACCGGAAAAGACGCTGAAACCGATCTTCCTTTGGATTTGGGAACGCTTATTCATCCCGGACATGCACGGATGAGGGTGCAAGTCGATGTCTCGCCAGCGGACAAGATTTCCGACCTTGTGGTGACAGGGGTGGTATCTCGTTGCAATGGAGTGAGGACAATAACGATTTCAAACGAGTTGGAAAATATTGGCGGAGTATATTATGAAAAATTAGAAGATGTTGCGAAGCGCACTCCGTTCGATGCGGGGGAGCAGATCTCTTGCTCAGCTTTGGTAAAGTACCACTCATCAGTGCCATCTCGCAGTGGCATTGCTGAGGACGGATTCTCATATGAGACATCTGAGTCTGTTGATGTTGACGTAGATAAGTTTGGTAGTATTTGGGTCAACGAAATGGGTCTCAAAGACGGTAAATGTTTCTTGGAGTTGTGCGGCACGACAAACAGGGTCTATACGAACGGATGGCAGGTTATATTGTCCAATGGAGTTGTTGCGTATACGAATCAATTCATCAATGTGTTTGATTTTACAACCAATATGGCCAATGGTGTTGTTGGTATTGAAATGTGTCGGTGGCCAGAGCTGGATAATGTCGTTTTAAATGAGGGAACGCTAGAATTGATGAATTCGGCTGGGGTGGTTGAGTTCTCTACAGGTAGTCTGTCGTGGCCAGTACATTATCAGATGAGTGGCCGGGCAAAATGGAATGGTGCGAATGATGATGACTGGTCTTACGATTGGTCCGGAACGGCCACCAATGAAACTTTTGTGTTTGAATCATCGATGGAAGGGCCGAGTTTTGGGCGGGTCAACATTGGACAGGGTTTTCTTGTCCCTGTGAAGACAATGCTTTACCTGACTACAGTTATTGATGGAACGACGGATACACTCCCTTACGCTTCTGTCAATGTCGCGGTTCAGGGTATACTGAACGGTGAAGAGGGTGTAACCAATTTTCTTGCGCAAAGTTCAGAGGAAACAGGAATTGCGTCAATAGAGGTAAAAGGTTATTGTGATGATGCGAGTCATATTGTGATGGCGAGCACTGTTGATGCCTTCGCATGGAAAGGTGATGAAGTTATAACGACAAATTCGCTTTATGAAGGCGATTTATACTTGACTAATGTGGTGAAGTCTACAGTCGCATATGATGATTTCTCGGAACTGAAAGCGTATTGGGATAATTTGTCGACTATCAAGAATATGCAGGCCGCGCCAAGATATTGGGGAATTGGCCTTGATGGGAAGCGGGATGGGGTGCTTCAGATTGATACGCGGAGTGGTTATAAGGGTGAAGCCGCATTGACGACGAAAAGTTATATGAGTATTAGGGACAAGCGATATCTCGATGTTTCGTTTGATTTCTTTAATGAGAGTATTCTTGAAATAGATCATTGTACCACAGTGCGTGTTCTTCTCTCAAGCACGCCAGACTTTGAGGATGCTAATACATGTACAACCATTGGCTTGGACAATAAGAGCAGCGTTTATGGTTCTGGTGAACAATATTCGATTCGGGAGGTTATAGAACTACCGTCTGAGTTTTTACAAAGTGGGAAGGTGTGGGCGCGCATTCATGTTGTTAAAAATTTTGCCAGCACGAGTGTTTACACAGCGTTGGATAACCTTCGTGTTGCTTCGCTGGATTCTGTAAAGTTGAATTCGTTGAATGTTGTGGAGCCGGAGGATCCAACGGCGAATGAGCCGTTCCCAGTGGAGCTGCCGACGGCGGCGACGCTGGATCTGAGTCCGTTGACGGGTGGGGTGGTTTCCAATTTCGTTGATCGAATCGTCGGGTACGAGGTGATGACGAATGATGCGCCGGCGGGGACGTTTAGTTCGCTCGCGGCCTACGAGGAGTTCCTTGGAACCTTGGATGAGTCGGAGGAGGAAATCGTTGTCTCCACGTTGACGAACACGGTGCCGGAACTAGTGGATGTCGTTACGAATTCCGTTCGCAGCGTGGCGGCCGACTTGATGGTTGTAATCAACGGCAACGAATTCGCGGTTCCGTTTGAATTCGCTGATGGAAGCTTGACGAATGACATCTCCGCCATCGAGGAGAATGTCGTGTTGACGCTTGCGCCGTCGAACATCACGGCAATTACCGGCGGTTTCCTGCCCGGTGACACGGTGAAGTACTATGCACGCGTCACTTACGATCCCGATGATGCCGATGAGAATGGTGGCCGCGATGTCCGTTACTATCCCGACAATGTGACCGCTACGGATCATGGCTGGTACGTGAAGGGTGGATATGCGCCGGTCGAGAACAGCTTCACGCTGGGTGGCCCGGCAATCAGTGTGCTGGGTGAACCCGAGGTGACGACGGAGGGCGTACGGTTCACGCTGCATGGCTATGCCGAGGCGGGAATCACGAATCTGACGGTCAACGTCAATGGAAACGACTACCATCCCTTCGAGGGGCTTGACACGAACAACCAGGTGCGGGTGACCGGCGCGTTCGAGTTGCCGACCGGACTCGCCGCCAACACCGAGTACACGGTGACGATCACGGCGGAGGATGCGAACGGAACGGCGCTGACGCCGGGGGTGTTCACGTTCGTGACGCTGCCGCTTGCGCCGACGGCGGCGATCGAGGGTGTGTCGCCCACGCAGGTGAAGCTGACCGCGAGCGGGAACGCCGCGGGATACGTCGCGTCCGCCGGCTGGACGCAGACGAGCGCGAACACCTGGACGCAGAATGGCACGCCGAACACGCAGCACTCGGCTACGGTCACCGCCACGAACAAGGTCGGTGGGGCAAGTGTACCGTGCGCCGAGGTGCGTGGTTATACGCTCGCCGCGGTGGCTACGCAGGCGCCGGTGATCGAGAAGGGTATCACGACGGTAACGGTGGGCGCGGATGGTAAATATGATGCTAACGATGACGGCAACCCCGCCGGGACCGAATATGCGGTTCTCGTCGTGACCAATGAGCTGGTGGCCGGGACAATCGCGACGACGAACGGTGTCGAGGTCTGGAAGACGCTGGCCGATTGGCGTCTGTACCCCGAGACGTTCGGCAAGCCGATCATCAATTTCGCGACGACGAACACTTTCAGCTTCGTCACGCGCAACTCCGACGAGGTTGTCACCCCGAACGATGCCCCGGCGACCGTGTGCTGTGATTTTGCGATGGAATCCGCCTTCGTCGACAATCAGGCCGTGCAGGTGGCCGATCCGTTTGGAGCGGTTGAGTTCGTCGTTGAATTCTCCGACGTCGCGCAGAGCGCAGACGCCATGGCCGAGGTCGAGTACAAGCTCGGCGAGGGCGCGTGGACCCCGGTGTGCTCGTCTTTCGCGATTTCGTTCGCTGCGATGTCGACGACCAACGATCTCGTGTGGAATACCTGGACGGCCGTCGGTCAGCAGCAGGGTACTTACGCCTATCGTCTGCGTGCTCGGGTGGTGTCTGAATCGACCGCGCGTTCTTCCGCCTGGGTGGAAGTGGCCGGCACGCTCGACTTCGCGCCGCCGAGCGGCCTTGCGATTGCGGGTACGCCCGCGCAGGGGGCGATCACCCAGGTGGTGGACTACGATTTCTCCGCGCATGCCGAGGATGCGAACGCGGTGACTTATCTGTGGATATTGAAGGAGGGGAACGCGGAGGTCAGACGCGGTGAGGACACCGCGTCTACGGGTTTCAGCGGTTCGGTCTCCAATAACGGCAATTACACGCTGGTCGTGCGCGCGACGGATGCGATGGGGAACTACAGCGAAGTCTCCCGGAGCTGGACGGTGGATACAATTGCGCCGACGGGGCTTAATCTTGGCGGCACTCCCGCGCAGGGCGCCGTGACGAAGGCGAACGCGTTCAGCTTCACGGCGTCCGCCGTCGACGCGACGGCGGTGACCTACCATTGGACGCTGAACGGCGTGGCGGCGGCCGGCACGACGTCCGCTTTCGCGGGGACCGGCGTGGAAGGCACGAACACGGTGAGCGTCTATGCGGAAGACGCGGCGGGCAATGTCTGCGCGGCGGTTTCGCGCGTCTGGGTGATCGACACGATCGCGCCGACGACTCCGGTCATCACGGGCACGCCGGAGAATGGTTCGCTTACTAACGTGAAGAGCTACGATTTTGGAGCTAACGCGGATGATGCCACCGGACTTACTTATCATTGGACGCTTAGACGCGGTGGGGACACCGCGTCTACGGGGGATGGTGACGCGGCGTTCAGCGGTGCGGTTGAGGAGGATGGCACTTATGCGGTGTATGTCTTCGCGACTGATGAGGCGGGGAATGTCTCGGCGACGAATACCTGGAGCTGGACGCTCGACACTACGCCGCCGCCGGATCCGACGGTGACTGGAACGCCGGCCAACGGGGTGGTGACGAAGGAAGGCGCGGTTGCCCTGACGGCGTCCGTGCTCGGGGACGAGACGGTAACGTTCCACTGGAGCTTCAACGGGACGCCGAGTGTCGGAGCGACGCTAAGCGCCACGTCGACCGAAGGCATGAACACTGCGAGCGTCTATGCCGAGGATGCGGTGGGGAACCGCAGCGCGGTCGTGTCCCGTTCGTGGACGTACGACGTTACGGCGCCGACGCTGCCGGTGATCTCCGGTACGCCGGCGGATGGTTCGTTCACGAACGAGAGGGCGTACGATTTTGTCGCGGAAGCGGAGGATGTGAACGCGGTGACGTATCACTGGACGCTTCGACGCGGTGAGGACACCGCGTCTACGGGGAATGGCGGTGGGGACACCGTGTCTACGGGAGATGGCGGTGCGGCGTTCAGCGGTGCGGTTGAGGAGGATGGCGTTTATGCGGTGTATGTCTTCGCGACCGATGCCGCGGGCAATGTCTCGGCGACGAATTCGCTGAGCTGGACGCTGGATACGGTGAAGCCGACGGTTGTGCTGGCCAGTGACACGCCGGCCTTCTTCAACGCCGACGACACCTTCACGATCATGGCGACCTTCAGCGAGGCGGTGACGAACTTCACGGCGGCTTCGGTCACGGTCGAGAACGGCGCAGTGAACGGCGAGCCGGTCGCGGGTGGCGCGCCGAACTCCTATGTGTTCACGGTCGTGCCGACGGAGGATGGTTCGGTAGCCGTGTCCATCGCGGCCGATGTCGTCGCCGATGTGGCGGGCAACGGCAATACGGCTTCGACAGTGCTGAAGCGTGAATGCGATACTACGAAACCGGGCGTGACGCTGGCAAGCTCTACGCCCAATTCGTTCAACCAGGCGTCGATGTCGGTCATGGTGACGTTCAGCGAGGCGGTTACGGGCTTCTCGGCCGCTTCGATCACGGTTGTCAACGGTGCGGTGAGCGGCGAACCGGTTGCGGGCGCAGAACCCAATTCGTACGTCGTTCAGGTCACGCCGTTCGCCGATGGTGCGGTTTCCGTGAGCGTTGCCGCCGATGCGGTGACCGATGCGGCGGCGAACGGCAATACGGCCTCGGCCGTGCTGACTCGCGTTTATGATACGACGGCTCCTACGACGCCGGTCATCTCCGGTACGCCGGCGAATGGCGCGCTCGTGAACGTGACGGGCTACGATTTTGGAGCTAGCGCGGAGGATGCTAGCACGGTGACGTATCACTGGATGCTCAAACGCGGTGAGGACACCGCGTCTACGGGGAATGGTGGTGAGGACACCGCGTCTACGGGGAATGGTGGTGAGGACACCGCGTCTACGGGGAATGGCGGGCGTTTCAGCGGCGAGGTTGAAGAGGATGGCGCTTATGTGGTGTTTGTCTACGCTACGGACGCCGCGGGGAATGTCTCGGCGACGAATTCGCTGAGCTGGACGGTCGACACGACCAAGCCGACGGTTCAGGGCCTGACTACCTCAGCCCCCAATCCGTTCAACGCGGAGAAGGCGCCGATGGCCTGCACGGTGACGTTCAGCGAGGCGGTCGTCGGGTTCTCCGCGGCGGCGATTTCCGTCGCCAATGGTACGGTGAGCGGCATGGCGGGATCGGGAGCGGTCTACACGTTCAACATCCAGCCGACGGAGGGCGTCGTCTCCGTTCAGATTCTGGACGACAAGGTGACGGACGCGGCTGGAAACGGCAATGTGGTCTCGACGGTTCTGACGCGTACCTACGACACGACGAAGCCGACGGCAACCCTTACGAGCATGACGGCGCAGCACTTCAACGCGTCGCAGTCGCTGGTTGTGAACATCTCCTTCAGCGAGACCGTGACGGGCTTCGCCGCCGGGGCGGTCGCGGTGGAGAACGGCACAGTCAGCGAATTCTCCGGCTCGGGCTCGGCCTATACGGTCAGGGTGACGCCAGCTGGCGAAGGCGCGGTTACGGTCCGCGTTCTCGAGAACGCCGTCCAGGATGCGGCGGGCAACGGCAACGCGGCCTCGGCGGAATTGACGCGCTTCTATGACGCGACGAATCCGACTGTGGCGCTGGCAAGCGACGCGACGCCGTCGTTCAACGAGCCGACCTTCACCGTCACGGCGACGTTCAGCGAGCCGGTGGTGAACTTCACGGCGGCCTCGGTGACGGTGGTGAATGGTTCGGTGAGCTCGGGACCGGTTGCCGGTGACGTGCCGAATTCCTATTCGATGACAATCTCGCCTGCGGCGGAAGGCGCGGTGATTGTGAGCATTGCGGCCGACGTGGTGGCTGATGCGGCGGGCAACGGCAACACGGCCTCTGCGCCGTTGAGCCGTGTCTACGATGTCACGGCTCCGACGGTCGTGCTGACGAGCGAGACCGGCGGCAGGTTCCGCGAAGCCCCTCTCGTGGTGACGGCGGTCTTCAGCGAGGCGGTGACCAACTTCACGTCGGAGTCGGTCCTGGTAGAGAATGGAACCGTGGATTCCGTGTCCGCGTCCATGGATGTGGAGAACGCCTACGTTATCACCATTGAGCCGATCGAGGAGGGCGATGTCACGGTCCAGATCGAAGCGGGAGTGGTGGCGGATGCCGCTGGGAACGCCAACGTGGCCTCGGAGCCGTTCACCTGCGTCTTCGACAATGTGAAGCCGACGGTGACGCTCGCGAGTGACACGCCCGCGCATTTCAACGAGGCTTCGGCGCCCATGACTGTGACAGTGACGTTTAGCGAGCCGGTGACCAACTTCACGGCGGCCTCGGTGACGGTGGTGAACGGTACGGTGGGCAATGAGCCGGTTGCGGGCGAAGGGCAAAACTCGTATATCATTCGGATTACACCAATTGACGAGGGGGCTATAACCGTCAGCGTTGCCGCCGACGTGGTGGCCGATGCGGCGGGGAACGGCAATGCGGCGTCGACGGCGCTGACGCGCGTCTACGACACGACGCGGCCGACGGTCGAGCTTTCGAGCGAGACGCGCAATCCGTTCAGCTCCTCGGACGAGTTTGTCGTCAAGGTAGTGTTCAGCGAGCCGTTGACGAACTTCACGGTGGAAGCGGTCACGGTCGAAAACGGAACGGTGACGAATGTCGTCGAATCGACCGACGAGGCGAATACCTACTTCGTGGCGATCGAGCCGACGGAGGATTTCGCGGGCGACATCAATGTCCAGATTGGAGCCAACGCGGTCGAGGATCGCGCCGGCAACGGGAATGTCGCGTCCGAAGTGTTTACGCGCACCTGCGACGTCACGCGGCCGACGGTGACGCTGACAAGTTCTACGGGTACGGAGTTCAGCGCCAAGGAAACATTCATGGTCACGATCGCCTTCAGCGAGCCGGTGACGAACTTCGCGGCGGGTTCCGTTGAAGTTGTCAACGGCTCTGTCGCGACTTTCTCGGGTACGGGCGCAGGTTATGAAATCACGATCACGCCTGCGGCCGATGGCCCGGTGACGGTCCGGATTCGTGAAGGCGTGGCAGCGGATGCGGCGGGGAACCTGAACCGGGCGTCTGAGCCGTTGATGCGCCGCTTTGACACCAAGGCACCGGAGAATCTGGTGCTGACCGGTACGCCGGCAAATGGGGCGACCACGCATGAGAAGAAGTTCAGCTTTACGGTAATGGCCGACGAAGCGAACATCATCAACGTCTATCGCTGGACTATCAATGGGATCCAGGTGCAGATCATCGGTGAGGGCGCAAACACCCTTACAAGCGAGGACCAGCAATGCAAGACTGCCGGCGTAGTCATCTCCAATGGCGTAAATACCGTGACGATACGTGTCCGTGACAGCGCGAACCACTGGTCAACCACCCTGGAGGGGTACACGTGGATCTACGAGCCCGCTGAGTCGTCCGGCGACGTCGAGTTCGGCGGCGGGGTGTGCGTGAAGGTCGATCCGGACACCGGGGCGACGAACGACGTGAGGTTCACGGCGGTCGACTTCAGGCTGGACGGGAACAGTACGTTCACCTTGAGCGGGTTCTCGGCCTCGACGCAGGAATTGACCGAATTCCAGATGTGGTTCATCGTAAGCGATACGCTCGGTGGTGAGACGCGGAAGGTCAAGGTGTCGAGCACGGCCACGTTCGACTCCGGGAAGGGCGAACTCACCGTGACGGTGCCGGCCAATGCGTTCAGGAAACAGGATGAGGCGTGCGATTCGCTCTTCATCCTCGGCATCGACAATCAGGATTCCTCTAAATGACAAGGAGTAAATGGATGAAGTTAGGTGAATGCATGAAAATGGACGGCTTGAAGTCGATCTTCGCGGCGTGCGTGTGCATGGCGCTGACGCAGGGACCGCTCTGGGCCGATGGCGTTACGCGGTCGGTGGAGCCGATAGCCGGCGGCTGCGAAGTGACGCTGACCTGGGAGCTGTCCGGAAAGGTCGAGTCCGCTCTGATCATCGAGGAGCGGCTTCCGGACGGCTGGACGGTGAAGGATTCATCGGTGCCGTTCGCCTCGCTGGATGCAAGCTGGTTTTCGGGTCGTATCGTCCGGCTCGCCGTGAAGCCGTCGTTGCTTGCGCAGCCCGGATCGGTCAAGTTGACCGTTCTCTGTGGCGAGGAGTCCGCGTCCGGCACGGTTGCCGGCGACTGGAAGATGTATCTGGCGGGTGCGCTGAGAAAGGCGTCAGTCGGCGGTGACGCGGTTCTGTCGCCGCAGGTGGTCGCGTCGACGCAGTCTGAAGCGCCCGGTTCCGTTGGGAACAGTGCGGTCGTCGCCTCGAATCCTGTTAGGACGTCCGTCTCGATTGTCGAGTTCAAGATGGTTTCCGATGGTGCCAGGCTGTCGTATGCCGGCGTGTCGGAGGCGGGGACCCTGGTCGTCGAGGGATGCAGGGGACTTGGAAAAACGTGGCAGGAACTTAAACGGCTGTCCGTCTCCGCGGGAAGCGGAACGGTCGTCCTGACGACGGAAGAACTCGAGGGGTGTTCTTTCATGAGGATGAAACTTCTGACGGAGGGAAAGTGACATGAACAGGCTCTGTTTTCTGGCATTGATCGCGGCGTCGGGCGCGGTTTTCGCCGATGACGCCAACCAGGAACTGGTCAAGGCGGAGGGGAGAAGTCCCTGGCATTTCAGAATCGGGCCGGTGATGGCTCCGAACGTGCGCGTGAATGTCAGGTGTTCAAGCCCGAAGACATTGCCGTCGATACTGCCCAGCTCCGGCTCGGCCACGACTGCCGGAGCGACTGTGGCAGATCCGGCGGCTGGTTTTGTCGACCGGTTCTACGTTGATGGCTATGTGAAGCCCGACGAAGGCACGGAAGACCCGAATTCGATGATTTCGGGATTGACCTGGGATTGGGGCGCCAACAATGTCGCCGGGCAGTATTCCAACGGGCGGATGGAGTTCCACAGCGATGTGACGCGGTGGACCGAGAGCGTTTCGTCGTCCAGCTATGGCAGTAGTCGTGGTTCCGTGTCGGAGTCTGATCGCGACACCCTTCTGGGGGTCGAGGCGATGGGCGGCTGGACGTTCTTCGAAAACGATTCGTTTGACGCCGCAGTCGACGCGGGATTCAGGTATTACGGCAGTGGCGACCTGAGCGCCCAGTCGCGGTACGGCACGTCCGTCATGACCACGCGCAGTGCCTATCGGTTCGTCGACAGCTACGATGCCTCGGGATGGACGTCCGTTCCGAGCGGAGCACATGCCGGTGAACCCGGCGGTCCTGGGCGTCTGCTCGGCGCGATTCCGACGAGACGCGAGGAGCTGGCGGGGAGTTCGAGCACGACGAAGTCGTATTTTCGTAATGCTTCGACCGACTTGGATTACCACATCTGGGATCTTCGCCTTGGGCCCACCTTGGGCTGGAAGGCGCTTGACTGTCTGACGATTAGGGGGGGCGTTTACGGGATGCTCGGCCTGGTCGATGCCGAATTGAAGACGATGGATGACTCGTCGCAGAAATCGCGGCGTTCGACGGATTCGAAGTGCGACGCGCTCTTCGGCCTGGCCGCCGGACTCTCCGCACAGCTTAATTTCACGGAAAACCTCTTTTTGATCGGAGCGATCGAGTACGATTGGTGGTCCGACAAGGCGAGTCTGCGCACCGGCGATGCCGCCGCGCGAATCGAGTTGAGCGACTATTCGGTGTCGCTCGGGCTGGGACTGGAATTCTAAGGAGCAGATGTTGTTATGAAATTCAAGAATCAAATGATGGCGATCGTCGCGGTTCTGTTCTCGCTGGCGACGGTTTCGGTTCTCAAGGCCGAGGTTTTCACGTCGTCCTATTCGACGATGCAGTGTCTTGACTACAAGCTGATAACCGAAATGCTGGTGGGACCTGGCGTGTCGCTTCATCCAAGTGGCGTTAAGATTCCCCAGACGAGTGATGTACAGGTCGGTGTGTTCTCGAATCTTACGGCGCAGGTCATACCTAGTTTCACGAATGGTGTTATCCTTTCCACTGGGAAGATCTCGGATGGCCCGGAACTGCAAAACACCTCGGCGATGAAGAACTGGCCGGATGATCCGCTGCCTCACCTTGGATATGATTCAGACCTGAATAATTATTTTGGCGAGAATCTTTCGAATCCTGCGGGAATTGTGCTCTATATTCAGCCAAAGAACAAGACAATCAACATCCCGTTCGTCATGGCTTCTGAAGAGTTCTACTATGACTCATGGGAGTCGGCCGACTATCCAACGCAGGAAGGATACGAACAGTATTCGGACAAGTTTGCGTTCTTCCTGAAGGAGCTCGGAGATGCATCTGACGATTCCATATACGATGGAGACCACAATATCATAGACGATGGTTCTCCGATGACGCAGAATATCGCGCGGCTCCCCGATGGCGGGGATGTGGAGATCGCCTCGGTCAATCAGCATACGAACACCGAGTATTTCATCTCCAACGTTGTTGAACTTAATGCGGATGGCGATCTGCAGTTCCCCGCGTCCGACATCAAGCTGCCGATGGAATTCAACGGTGCAATCGTTGGACCGGTTGCGGTGGTGAAGAATCTTGATACGAACAAGGTCTATAAACTCAAGATCATACTTGGCGACAGCTACGACAATACGGTTAATTCGGTCGTGTTCCTGCGTGATCGCGGCATCACTTCCGGTGCGGATCTGAAGATCGAGGTTTCTGGTACGGCGAACCTGGCCGCCCCTGGAACTGCGACATATACGGATACGGTGTCGAACATCGGCCCTGCCGCTGCCGACGGGGAGTCGGTGACTCATTATCTGCCCTTGGGCGTGGATCCGGAATCGGTCGCCGTCTCCTGCAGCGCCGGTTCGGTCGATCCCGGCAGCTGGGGGGTGGTCGGCGGAACGAATTATTTCGTCTGGACGATCGGCGACGACTTCAAGAGCGAGAGCAACGCCGTGATGACCGTCACCTGCACGCTGCCCGCCGGCGGGAGCTATACGAACATTGCCCAGGTCGCAACCTCCACTGGCGATTATGACGAATCGAACAATACCGATGACCACGTGACGATCGTCGGCGAGCTCCCGAAGCTGCGGGTCAAGGCGATCAGCACCTCGATGACCTACGGCACGGAGCTGGTGAAGTCCGGTCTCGAGTTCGTGCTGTCCATTGCAGAAACGAATGAGACTCAGATAGCGACGGACATCGACGTCACCTTCACCAACAATCTCGGCGAGGTGGCGTATCCGACGAACGGCACGACGGCGGTTGGCACGTACGGAATCGTTCTTTCCAACCTTCAGGGCATCGATCTGTCGGCGTTCGGAGGCGTCATCTACGAGCCGGGCGTTCTGACGGTCGAGAAGGCGGAACTCACAATCACCGCGAATGACGCGACAAAGGCCTACGGAGAGGTGAAGACCTTTGCGGGCACGGAGTTCACGGTCACGTCGGGCGCGCTGGCGGCTGGCGACTCGGTCGCCTCGGTGACGTTGACGAGCGCAGGATCCCCCGCGGACGCCGCCTACAAGGCGGAGGGTTATCCGATCGTGCCGTCGGCGGCGGTTGGCACG
>R26__coassemble_914_pt1 | contig 16092 bp, 9 predicted proteins | sample R26__metabat2_high_PE_030 | metagenome-assembled genome bin R26
GGGTCGGCACAATCGCGCCGTCCTGCGGCGCGACCAGGTTCAACGACGCCGCGACGAGCACGCCCGGCATCCACGAAACGATCAATGCTGGTGTTTTCATGTGCCGTACATTATACCACACACCATCTTCCAAATCAGTAGCATTCAACCACCAAATCACCTACTGACCGCACACGATTTCGTAGAGCAGACGACGGTGGCCGATCCCGTACGCACGATCAACCGCTTCGAAATACCTGAACACGACGACGTCGAGCGAACGCCGCTCCTCGGGAAACGTCACCCGATACGCGGGATCGCCATAGAACGCGACGAGATCGCGATCCCAGAGGTAGCCATTTGCTCGTCTCCTGGAGAGGTCGGCGGGATCGACCGGCATCGTCGCCAACGTACCGTCACGGGTGTTTAGAAGGACCCACAGCAGCAACTGGTTCTGGAGATAGTAGGCCTCCGCGAAGGAACACCTCGCCTCTTCGAACAACGACTTGACGCCCCAGCCCATGAAGCCGAAGAACGTCACGTGCGCATAACCGCAGATCTGCTCCGCACCACCTGCATGCAGCCAAGCCGTCGTCATACAGGCCGGTCCGTCGACGTTGCCGACGAAACAGTTTCCGGCCGCGAGATAGACCTTCGGACACGCATTCGTCATCGGGAATCTCCCCCCGCACGGATTCTGAAAGAAGAGCCCTGCCTGTTCATCGTGCCGGAGACACCCCTCGTTTCTGTTGTAGACAATCTGCCAATTCCGCATGTGACCATGTCCACTCGTGACGAAATAGTCCACGTCAATCGTGTTGAACGCCTCGGCGAGCGCCTTCGCGGGATCGCCGTTCGTCAGGATCTTCTCGTTCCGGCCTCCGGGCAACCGCCGCCAGAAATTGTCCTTGTTCCGCTCATCGGACGCAAACCCGGTCTCCCAGGCATCCAACACGGTCGAATCGCCCATGCTGGTCGCCACTCGACGAACAACCTTCTCCCGGGGCACCTTCACGAGCCGCAGTGCGTCCGCCGCTTCAAATCCCGTCGCGATTCCCCATAGTGCATCGCCATAGGGGTCGTCGTCGATCCTGCGGAGAACCTGCGCCGCCGAAACCACGAGATCCCGTCCCGCGGTTTCCGGCCGTGACACGAAACAGACGTATTTGGGCTGATTCATCCTGAGCGCCGGTAGCAGTTCGTCCAACCGAGCGGCGCCATCGTACACCAGCACCGTTGCGGAATGCTTCGCCTTCAACACCTCCACAACGGTCCCCCAGGCCGGATCCGCAGACGTCACCTTCTCGACGGCAACGACGTAGTCGCCGCACAGCCAATCCCCGGCACGGTCATCCAGATCGCTCCCAGCATGATGGTTCTCAGAAACTTACCGCTCATATTCAATCCTCGCATTCGCTCAATAGGGATTGAGCGGACCCTTGCGGTAGAACGGGGCGGGGGTGGAGACGATCGGCGCGCCCTGCGCGCCCCAGGCGTTCGACGGACGCACCTCGAACGCGATCGTGTCGTGGTTGTCGTCGAGATCGCACGTACCGAACACGCAGACGACGTCGTTCGTGTCGTACTGTTCGGGCAGATAGCACTTCGCCGAGTAGACGCGCTTCTGCGAGACGATCCTTCTGACCACGCCCTTCCGCAGAATGGCCGTCACCTCGTAGTCGTAGGCCCGCGGCAGCCAGGTACCCTGTTCGCGGTCGAAGCGCGACGCCGCCGCGGGAAAGCGAACCTCGACCTGGTCGACCTCGGCACCCGTGCGGTCCTTGCCGCGTCGGGCGCGGGCCGTCACCTTCGCCCCCGCGGCGAACTGCGGCACGCCAGCCGTCTCGCCGCGTTTCCCGTAGGCCGCACTGCCGTCCTGCGGCCACTTCACCACCCAGGGTTCCACGACCTGTTCGCCGTTGTGGAGCACGTCGATGCGTTCGAAGACGAGGCGATCGTCGTAGATGGACATCACGAGCGCCTGCGCCCCGTCCTTCCAGGTCGGCAGCTCGGGCATCTGCTGCGGCGGATAGGAGACCGGCGCCTCGCAGGAACACTTCGAGTTCTCACGGCCCGCGGCCGTGAGCAGCGTCGCGAGCGCCGGTACCTGGATCTGCGTGAACGCCCCCTGCCACAACGACAGTTCCTCGGTCACGGTGCGGTGCTTGTGTCCGCAAAAGCCCACCGCGTTTGGATAGCGCGAGAGAATCGCCGAGGTTCGGCCAGAGTCCTGTCCGGACTGCGTCGGACCTCCCACCGTCCCCTTCGGCAGCTTGTGCTGCACGTAGAAGAACGGCTTCACGGCGTCGAAGGAGTTGGTCCTGAAGAACTCCTCCAGCCCCGGGATGTAGAGCGGTCCGTCGGGACGAAGTCCGTCCTCGTCGCGGTTGACGAGGTGGGCGAGGACGAAATCGTACCCCCTCACGTTCACGCGGCGAATCGGCACGAACGGTTCGCCGAACGCCTCCCGCCACGCCCTCTCCTTTCCGTAGAACTCGATGTCGCCAGGACGCAATTTCTCGGTGATGCCCAGCTGCTTGAACCACTTCAGGTAGATATCGTTGTAGAACGTCTCAACCTCGTGGTCGCCGTACACGAACAGACGCGCGACGGAACGTCCGTCATGGCCTCTGCCGTTTGGGAAGACCTCGTTCCAGACCTCGGCCACCTTCCTGAGCTCGGTGACCTGTCCAATCTGCGTCAGGTCACCGCTGATCAGCACACCGTCGACCGCGCGTCCGTCCATGCACTGCAGCGCCTTGCGGAAACAGTCGACGCTGTGCGGATCCGCCTTGTACGGCGGCAGGTAACCGAGATTGAGATGAATGTCGCTCAGAATGCCGAACTTCGCCCGCGGCAGCGGCACGGCCCGGCACTTCACCTCGTCGTAGAAGCACTTCGCGCGCTCGACAATCGAGAAGCGTCCGTCGTGATACTTGAGCACGTGGACGCAGCAGTTGGGCAACAGTCCCTTTCGGACAAAGCCCTCTGGAGAGAGATGCCGTTCGACGATGTTCAGCAGCAGCGTGTGGGAGACGCAGAGGACGTGGGTCACCTTTCCGTCGAGCGGCTTGAGCTCGTGTTCCAGGAAGTCCAGCGTCCGCGCCGTGACCTCGTCTTCGGTCTCGGCCCCCTCCATCAGCGTCTTCAGTTCCGCGAGCGAATCGTAGTGCCGCCCTTCGGCCTTCCCGCCGAAGCGCTCGCGCAGGCGCGCGTCGTCCTGCGGCTTCAATCCGAACCCGTGGGCGAGACTCGACGCCGTGCGCTTCGCGCGACAGTAGGGGCTCGTGTACACACGGTCGAAGGTCACGCCCTTCGCCTTGAGTCCGCGCGCCGAGTCCTCGGCCATCGCGACGCCGACCGGCGTGAGGTCGGTGTAGGCGATCGATCCCTGCAGGACCTTGGCCTTGTTCCACGGCGTCTCGCCGTGCCGCATGAAATAAACCTCGAAGTCGGCATGTGCGGTGAGAACCGCCACCGCCGCGAACAGACAACCACATACGCGAATCCTCATCAGATTCATTCTTTTTTTCATGGGCTGGATTGTACCACATCCCCCCGCGTTCCTTCAAGCATATGGAAGATGAGTTTTTTTACAACGTTTTGACCATTGCACGACATCTCACCACCGGAAATCGGTTATACTATTGTCGTTCCTCCACTTCAGGACACAATGACGCCTCCATGCCATTGATCTGATGTGGCAGTCCAACAACTCAACGAAAGGAATAATGACATGAAGCGAATCATGCTGGCGATCCTGTCAATGGCCGTGCTGACGGCCCTGGCGGCGACTTCGACGCCCGAGGGGTGGACCGATGATCTCGACGCGGCGCTCAAGCAGGCGAAGACCGAGAAGAAGCTGGTGCTCGTCGACTTCTCCGGCAGCGACTGGTGCGGTTGGTGCAAGCGACTGGACCGCGAGGTCTTCGGCACAGAGGAATTCCGCACCGGCGCGAAGGACAAGTACGTGCTCGTGATGATCGATTCCCCGCGTGACAAGTCCCTCCTCTCGGCAAAGGCCAAGGACAAGAACCCAAAGCTCACCAAGAAGTACGGTATTCGGGGATTCCCGACGGTGCTCATTCTCGACGGCAACGGCAAGACGCTCTTCCAGACAGGCTACAAGAGCGGTGGTCCCGAGAAATACCTCGAGATGCTCGATCGCGAAGTCAAGGACGCGCCGGACGTCGAGAAGTTCATCAAGCCCATCGAAAAGCCCCTGTCGGACATCCAGGACGAAATCGAGAAGTCATATCGGCAAATTGCCCGCGGCATGGCGCTGAAGCTCAACAAGCCCAAATCAGGAGCGACGAAAGAAGAACGCGAGGCATTCTGGAAGAATGCGCGCGAACTCATCGATCAGCAGTTCCAGGAGACTACCGTTCCGAAGTTCCTGCCGCGCCTGGAGAAGGCCCTCGCCAAGGCGAAGTCCGCTTCCGTCCCCGAGAACTTGGAGGAGCGCAAGTCGGATCTGATCGGCCATTATCAGTCGATTTTCGACAAGCTGAACGCGGGCTCCAAGAAGGCCGGCGAGAAGTAGGTCCGTCAGGGCAAGTTCAGGCGCGCACGGACCTCATCGATGAACGGCTGCGTGTAGAACATGCCGCAGTGCGCCCCCACCGAGAACCAGGTCATGCGCGTGCCCAGCGTACTGTCAAGAAACCCACGGTCGGCGGCTGTCAACAGGAAATCGTCGCGCGTGTGGATCATTCTCAGCTTGCCATTTCCACGCAGGGTCGATTCCAGGCTTCGGAGTCCGATGGTATCGAAGATCTTCCTGGCGTCCATTTCGGGGTAGCAGGCCGCGAGATACCGCGACATGTAGCTTCGTACCGTCACGGAACCGATTTCGCGGTAACAGGTACCCAGCTTCGCACCATCCGGACGGGCTTCGACGGAGGGGAATGGATGCAGGCGGTGCCGTGCGACGACAAGTTCGGGCAGTACGGAGACGAGGGCGACGCCGACCGTGTAACGGGCGTTCTCCTCTGAGACGTCGGGCGTATACTCCCAGGGTTCACCGTTCTTCTGGAGCGGAGGTTTCGAGGGATCAAAGCGGGGATGGGAGGCCGTTCCCCACGCTGCCAGTCGACAGGCAATCTCGACGAAGTTCGTCCGCGCGGCGTCCAGACTCCACGTGCGGGACGGTGCGAGGAACGTCTCGACGGACGCGGCAACCGAATCGAAGTCGACGGGCGGGTTCACGGCCAGGAAGGCATCCGTGTGGAAACCAAGGCCCTCGCGTTCGTCCAGGGCGGCGAGATGGGTGGTGAAGAGCCCCCCCATCGACCAACCGACGACCGAGACCTCCGGGGCGGACATCTGTCCATCCGCCGCCAGATCGTCCACCACGGCCTTCATGAAGGCGGCGAACCGACGCGCGTCCTCGGGCAGATTGCCTGGCAGAATGCCCTGGTTGGCGGAAAGCATGTAGTGCCAGTTGAAGGGGTCGTCGCAGAGGACCGCCGCACAGCCGGATTCGTTGACGATCTCGGCCATGGCCAATGTCGCCTTGGAGTCGTAGTCGCCGCCGATTCCGGGGATGACGAAGACGAGACGTTTCCGGCAGGCGGGAGACGCCTCCTTCGGCGCGGGGACGAAACCGTAGCGAACCGAGGGGAAATTCGTCGAGACGACAACGGCGCGGTCCACGACGTCCTTGGCAAAATCCGAATTGAAGATGCTGTGGCGACACCACCAGAAATCGTTGTCGCGCACGGGGGCAAACAGATTCTGGCGCAGCGTGTCCACGGCCGGCGTACGGGGCTTGTACCCGGGGATGTCGCGCCACTGACCCACAAGCCCCACGGGTTTTGCGATCTCCGCGCGGATTGGCGGGCGCCTGGGTTCCACCGTACCATCCGCCACGCGGTTCAGGTGACGATAGACGGAAAGATCCTCGTCCAGAAGCGACTTCGCCGTGACGAACTGGACATAGTGCGAATAGGGGTCCGCGGGCGGCACGATGATCGATTCCCACGGATCAATCCATGTCGCCGCGTAGTTTGGCCACAGCACGGACGTCCAGCTCAGGCCGATACCTGTCGGGAAGAAGAAGCTGATGTAGTTCTTGGGGTCGAAACCCTGGTCGATGAGGTAACCCGCGGCATCGCGGGGACTGGTTCGCGGAACCAGCGGGATGACAAGTGTGTCCCCGCGGGGCGTGCCCCACCTGGCAAGCGTGCCGGAGAACGAGGCCTCCGTCGAATAGATGTCCAACCAACTCTTCGCGGGGTCGAAGAATCCTCCCACGCCGACCGTGGTATTGACCGCGAAGCGGCAAGTTTCGTCCCACGCCCCGCCCCATTCGCCGCGGAAGAGGTTCGCGAAGAGGCGGATCGGGTATTCGGTGTTGTCGATGACGTTCTGGACGCCCCTGACGACAGGACGCGGGACAATGGAGCAGTAGACGTCACTGACGGGTGCGGCAACATAGGTCATAAGCGCGTGGTCGAGACAGAACATCTTCCGATTGAATCCCTCCCAGGGATCCTCTCCGCAGAGTTCATTGCGCAGGCGTTCTATCGTCCATTCCGTTCCGAGCGGAGTCTGGGACTCGATCGCAAACCCAGGGGCCACGCGCAGGGGCTTGGGCTCAAATGCAGAGGCCTGGACCACGGCAAGAAGAATCAACAGCAGCGTGCCCACTCGGCACCCCGTTCGCCCGTGATTCATACGGTCCAAAAGCTCGTCAAACCAGTTCATCCGAATCTCCTTTCCCTGCCGACTTTTCAGATTCCCCCTTCCATGGAGGGACAAATATAGTATACGGCATCAGGTCTGGAGATGTGTCACGATGACGTCACATAATCGTCAAATATTTGTAAAGGATTACCCCGGGGGTCGTCAGAACAGCATGAATGGTTGCGAATAGAGCGTCTCACCGCAACCATCGGCGGCATAGGCCTTCACACGGGCGAAAACATCGACACGCGGGCCCTTCGAATCGCCATTGGGCGTGACCTCCCAGATAATCGACGTGCCCTCGCTCTTCTTGACGACGCCCTTCGACGTAATCACCTCGAAGCGCGCGGGCTTGTCCGTCGACGCGAAGACGGTCTTGCCGTCGAAGACGATCTTCGTGAACTTCAGCTCGCCGAAGCCGTGCGTCGCACCATAGAAGTTACCGTCGCGGTAGGCCTTCATGCAGGCATGCGCGGTACGCTCGGGCGTCACGAGCACATTCACGCCGAAGACCTCGCCGCGGATGCTCCAGTCCGGCACGAAGAGGCCGTAGCACTGGCGTCCCGTCGAGAGCGCCCAGTCCCAGTAGTTCTCGCTGTTCACGCCAGCCTCGAGCACCTCGATGCCCAGCACGCGCGGATCCCAGTCGAGGATGTCCAGCATCAGGAATCGGTCCAGCTTCGACCAGGTGGGGTGGTTGATCGTCACACCGCCGCCGTCGGGGTACTCCATTGCCGCGATCATGCGGTCAATGGCCGTGCCCCAGAACTCACCGGACCCGAAATCGTACTTGCCGTACTTCCACGCGGACCCGAAGTCGTTGTGCGCGTCGAACGTGCCGCTCTTGAAGAGCGATCCCGGCGCGCACATGTGCAGCGACCCCGCGCGGCGTCCATTCTTCAGAAGGAAGTTGTGGTGCTCGGCGTTCGGCGCCTCGAGCAGGTCCTTCGGGAAGTTCGGGAAGATCTTCCCGCCCTCCTTGAAGGGGAACTGCTTCGCGAACTTCGGGTCGATCTTGTCGATCCAGGACTTGAGGATCTCGTTCCAGTCGAACGGACCCGGCGTACGTACACCATCCACCATCACGGGGAAGTCATGGTGGCAGCGGTAGTAGTTGACCGTCATCTCCGCGGCCGGATAGTACGGCGCGCTCGGATAGTAGTTGGACATCGTGATCAGGCCGAAACGGTGGCGGATGTACTCCTTCAGCATCGACTCGCTGCAGCAGTGCCCGTGGGAGGTCGTGTTGATCTGATGCGCGGTGGCCCAGTCGATGCCCGTGTACGGACGGCGGTTGCGCGGCTTCGCAGACGGCTTCACGATCTTGTCTGGCTCGGCATAGGCTCGCGGTACGAGACCAACTGTCGTACCCACCGCGGCGGTCATCATCAGGAATTCACGTCGATTCATGGTCATTCACTCCTTTGAACTCATTGTCGCGCAATCCAGGCCATCAGAAAATCAACGACCTTCGTCTGTTGTTCCGCCGTGAGCGCGACACCGCGTTTCACGTGCCACCACTTCTCCATACACCCGCGACAGCACATCGCACATCCATGCATCGCCTTGAAGACCGGGTGCCCACGCATGGGAGTCTGCCGACCGTCGTTCTCGGGCACGGCAGGCGCCAACTTCATCGCGACGAAGTCCTCTGCATGGCGGCGAATGGTGTCCAGCCCCTTCTCGGCAATGTATACGCGATCCTGCGCGGTCAGTTTGAACCGACTGCGGAACGGACTGCGTGTCAACCGAGCAAAACCTTCACCCTTGGTCATTTGATGGATAGTATATCATTTTTCGCGGCACCTGTCACAAAAAACGCGATTATCCACTTTCTAAATTGACAACGCCAGCACCGTTTGATAAACTTTTTGCCTGTTTTGCGTTTGTTCTCGAATTGAAAGGTATGGCAATGATGAATCGGACTCTGATTGTTGTCTTGTTCTTGGCGACATCGACCCTTTCGGCAAGTGCGCAGACGGTCTTTCTGCCTGGCGAAAAACTGCTTTCCACGGGCTGCCTCTATGCCAATCCCACCTGGCACGACATCGACGGCGATGGTGTGAACGAGCTCATCGTGGGCATCAAGCGCCAGTACAACAAGCTCGACGGTACGCGCGACTATTTCGAGGGACAGGCCCTGGTCTTCAGAAACACGGGGACGACCGAGGAGCCGAAGTTCGTGTTCACGGACCTCGACGCAGTCGAACGTCTGTGTGTCAACGGCGCCCCACTCGCCCATCGTCAGGACGAATCCGTTGAGAACTACACGGGGTGCTGGGGCATGCAGGTGGCTTTCGGCGACGTGGACGGCGACGGCAAGGAAGACCTGGTTCTGGGGGGGCTTTTCGGCGAATTGACCATCTACCGGGGTACTGGCGTTGTCGGTCAATATGAAGAGAAGGAGTTCTTTGCCTCGACGAATGCGCCACTCCACCATGTCAAGCGCTCACACGTCGGACTCTGGGACCTGGACGGTGACGGCAAGGACGAATTGATTGTCGGGTACATGAACCACTTCGCGGACGAAGGTTCCACGAATCTCGCCAGCATGGCGGTCTACCGCTACGAAGGCGGAACTCTGACGGGCGGAGAGACGCTCAAGGACCAATCGGGCAACGTGTTGAACGTTCCCAATGCAAAGTTCGAGTATGGTGGTCCTTCTCCGGCCGTCACCAGCCGCACGGGTCCTTCGTTTGCGGACATCAACGGCGACGGACTCGACGACCTGGTGACCGGTACCTCGTTGGGTGGTGTCTTCTATTTCCCGTGCGAGGCAACGAACGCGCTCGGCCGGAGTTCATCGTGGACGACCAAGGCGGTCCGGCTGTTGCCCGATTCAGACGTGGGACTTGCAAACGGCGCGCCGCGTTCTCGCGTATTCGCGGCGGACGTCACCGGAGACGGTGTCGTGGATCTGCTGGTGGGTTATGCGGACGGCACGGTCTACCTGCATCGCGGCACAAACAAGAGTGGTTTCGTTTTGCCCTGCACCTCGTACACGAACCTGGTCGCCGGCGCGAAGGTCTCGGCCGTATATGGAACGATCGTCAACGTGAAGAAGGCCGCGAAGGTGACGGCGAAGAACCTCCCGGCCGGTCTGTCGCTCAAAAAGGCCAGGAACGGCCGCTACTATGTCACCGGCACACCGAGCAAGGTGCAGACGACGACGGCGACATTCTCCGTCCTGAATGCGAAGGGGAAGACGCTTGCGGCAACAAAGGTGAAGTTCTCGGTCCGCGCGCCGATCGTGTCCTTCGCGATGGAGCCGATGTACATCCTCACCCCCGGCGTGCAGACCAACATTCCCGTCAAGGTCGAATCGGAATGTGCGTACAAGCTGGCCGTGTCGGGGCAGCCGAAGGGCCTGAAGCTCGTGGCGAACGCGGACGGGACCTACAGTCTCTCCGGGAAGCCGACCACCCCCGGCGAGTCGTCCGTCAAGCTGAAGGCGACCTATGTCACGAACACGAAGACGGGCAGAAGCGGGGTAACGCGCATGCTCGTCGACAACTTCCGGTGCCCCGAAATCGAGATCGCCGACCACTACGACAACTTCATCGCCGGCATCCCGGTCGAGGGATTCGAACTTCCAACCGCCGTCAACTGCACGGCGACGATTCCCAAGGCCCTCGGTCTCGTCTTCAATTCCAAGACCGGCGCCGTCATCGGCACGCCCAAAGCCCCCGGCAAATACCTGATCACGTTCGTGCGCAAGGTCCGCCAGCCGTCGACAAGCACCAAACCAGTCTACAATACCTACAAGGCCACGACCCTGTTCGTCGTCTATCAGGGTTACGGCGACCACACCGAAGACAAGGGCGCGATCGCCCCCGCACTCGAGGTGTCCCTGCCGAATGTCGACCTGGCCATCACCAATGAGTGCCTGGCCGGCGTCAAGTTCGAATTGCCGATCAAGGTTCAGGGTGGACTAACTGGAGTTGTGGACAACGTCAAGGCAACCGGACTCCCCAAGGGACTTGTGTGCAAGAACGGCCGAATCTCGGGTGTGCCCGCGAAGGCCGGACTCTACACCGTCTCTGTCTCGGCCTCCAACGCCTATGGTTGGACAAGCGCAGCACACGTGTTCAAGCTCAAGGTCATCGCTCTGCCGGCATGGGCCTACGGAACCTATAACGGCGCGGTGACCAATGACGTGTTCCAGGGACAGTTCTCCATGACAGTCGCGGCGACCGGCAAGCTCTCGGGGAAGATCATCACGGCGGGCAAGACCTACAAGTTCTCCGACACGGGCTATGCCGACATGGACGCAGATGCATATCTGTTCGAGAAGGTACTCACCATCGGCGGGCTGACGACTCCGGTGTCATTCTGGGTGACTAAGCACAAGTACGTCGATGCCGAGGTGACACAGGACAACACGTCCAGATGGATTGGTCAGGTCGTGGCCGACGAGTCCAGCTGGTTGGCGTTCGACGGCGAACAGAACATCTGGAAGCGGTCTGACGCATCGAAGTTCAAGCCCCCGACGTTCGCCCGTGGCCTCAAAACGCCCCTGAAGGTCACACGAGGGGCATTGACCCTGTCGTTCGGTTCCACCGGGGCAGTCACCATCGCCGGGAAACTCGACGGCAAAAAGGTCTCCGCATCGTCTGTACTTCTGATGGACAGCTTTGACGAGGCCCAGTGTGGATGTTTCTGGTACGGGTACAACTGCAGGCTCTTCATCTATGTTCCATCCGTCGACTACTTCACATGTGTTGAAGTGACCGTCTCGCCCGATCCGGGGACGAAGAACAAAGACGACGTGAAACTGGACTGCAAGGACATCTGCGTGATGTGACAAGGAATAGGTGATCAACATGCCTCGGAACCCCTGGACCTATCGTACACCGCGCCGTCCGCGACGTCTCACCTGGTACAGCGTGATCACGCAGATCTTCACGCTGCTGGGGCGCCTAATCGGGCGTGCCGCGACATCTCGTACCGGCATCGCCGACGACAAACCTGTGCCCCCGCCCGCCCGTCGGCGTTCCTGATGGCCCTCCTCCGCACACTCGGTCTCGCCGTCTCAGGCGGTGCGGATTCAACCGCGCTGCTGGTCCTCATGGCCGAGCTCCAGTCCACGCACGGTTTCCGCGCCGTCGTCCTCCATGTCGACCATGGGCTCCGCCCCGACTCTTCCGCCGACGCCCGCTTCGTGAAGCATCTCGCGGAGGTCTACGGACTCCCCTTCCACATGACACGCCCACGGGTTGTCCGTCGTCCCGGAGAGTCAATTGAAATGGCCGCCCGCCGCGTACGGCTCGCCTTCTTCGCACGAATGACCAAGCGCCTCAAACTTGATGCCATCGCCACGGGACACCATGCGGACGACGTCGCCGAGACCTTCATTCTTCGTATGGCGCGTGGTGCTGGTCCTGAGGGCCTTGCGGGGCTCAAGCGCATCTCCCATGTCGGATCAATCACCTTCATCCGTCCCCTTCTCGATATTCGCGATGCCGCGCTACACGGTTTTCTCCGAGATCGTGGTATTTCCTGGCGCGAAGACTCCACCAACTCCGACCTCTCCATTCCCCGCAACAAGGTCCGCCGTCTTGTTCTCCCCTGGCTGCGCGAGAATCTTGAACCGCACATCACGGAACACCTCTGCAAAACCGCCGCCATTCTGCGGGGCGACCTTTCAAGAGAGTCCAGCGACTCCGTCGCGAGCCAAGGGAATCTGCCTTCCCCCCAGCTCCTTGACAAGTCCTTCACCCTGAAGATTGAATCGTCAGTCGGTTTCACCCGTCGCATGCCCGGAACAATCGGCGAACTCCCCGCGGCCTGTGAACTCTCCCGTACGGCTCTCGCGGGACGGACGCTCGTGTTGCGATCCTGGCTCCCAGGCGACCGTATTGCCCCCACGGGCATGGGGGGGCAGACGCGTAAACTCCAGGATGTCTTTGTGACGGCGAAGGTTCCCTCCAACATCCGTGCCACGCTCCCCCTTCTCGTCGACACTCTGACCAACGAGGTTCTCTGGGTACCCGGCTACAGAATAGCAGAAGCGGCCGCCGTGGAATCGACGACCGCCCCAAGCTGGCGCTTCACGCTGAGCAATCAGAACTGATAGGACATCGTCACGGCGGCGGCGTGCGAGAGGCCGTTGCGCGTATTGAACTTGTGGTCATTGCCCAGGTCGTCCGTAATCGTAATCGCGCTGCCGTTCATCATCACGAGGCCATAACTCACGACGATGTCAACGGGGCCCCAGTTGTAGCCAAGACCAATCGTACCGATGTGCCGGTCACCAGGGGGAAGCATCGTCGTGCCATGGTAGCGTCGACTACAGGGATCCTGGTCCCAAACATAGGAAAACATAAGCGTCCAGTCATCGGCGAGGTCGTAGGCCGCGCCTATTCCCAAACGCCAGGCATCGTCCCATTTGAGTTGGTTATATCTGTCGTTTCCACCAGGAATCTCAAAATGGATCTCGTCAAGGCTCGACCATTGCGTCCATGTCGCCGCGGTACCCAGATGCCAGTCGTCCGTGAGGTCGTAGTTGAAACCCATTGACAGGGACTGCGGTAGACGAAGATCCGCCGCGGCATCGCCGTCGGCCGAGTCCGCTCCCGCCTTGACCTGTTGGTGCGCCGAGGCCACGGCGCTCTGCCGAGCCTGCTGATAGGCCTGTGCATAAGCCTGCTCGTACGCCGTGCTTCCCGGTGTGATGCCATAGGCCGCGTACGGCGCAAGCGCCGCACGAACCCCCTTGTCGACCTGGCCGTCGATTGCGGAGTCATCGTATTTGCGCACATGCGTGTGGTTGTAGCCCTTCACGCGCGTATCGATATAGGACTTGTACATCACACCAGCGGACAGATCGTCGGTGATGTCGTACTTGGTGGAGAGCTGCCATCCCCAGTCCAGCATGCCGTTGTCGCCCTTGAGATGATTACGCACATCGCCGTAGTGCTCGCCGTTGCTGGTCGCCATGGGCTCCGAATACTGGTCGAAGTCGAAATAGAGAAAACGAAAACCCGCGGAGACCGACCACTTCTCCGTGACCTTGTAGGCCAGATTCGGGTTCAAGGCCAATCCACGAATCGTCGTCGCGCGCGTATCGAACGCGAGCGGCCAGGACTGGTCATATTGCTTTCCCAATCCATATTCAGGCGCAAACCCCAGGCCGAAGGTGAAATCCGCCGGCAGCTCCTGGGCCATATAGATATGCGGCAGCACAAAACAACCGGGATCGAGCTTTCCGGTTTTGTGGCCATCCACCGACGTATCGGCTTTCGGATGCTCTGTAGTCATTCCCACCGTGACAACCGTCCCCGTCAGATCCGACAAGGTCGCTGGGTTGTAGAAGTTCGCCGAGGCGTCCTGCGCCTTACCCATCACGGCACCACCCATCGCATTTCCACGGGCGGAACCTTCATAGAGGCCGAAACCAGCCGAATAGGCGGCAAGACAGAGAAAAGAAGCAATAATGAGAACACTTGTACGTTTCATTCGCATTCAATGTCCTTGTTTGTCCTTGATGCGTGACAGTTTATCAAATATTGTCGCAGTGCTCAAGTCCAAACTGCGACATTTTTTCAACATCTGTCACTACAAGATAATTCTCAAAATGGCCCGCATTGCCATTTTGAGAATTATGTATAGAGAAACAAACAAGCCAGCCATAGCGGCTGGCTTGAAAGGTCACATGACTCAAAACGTGACTTATGAATGTCTATCAGAAGAGACCGAGGAACTTCTTTCCCTTCACAGGCGTAAGGGTAACGCTCCAGATTTCCTTCTGAATCGGGAAGATGTACTTCTGCATCGGACGCGGCCCGCAGCTCGCACCACCGAGGCCGAGCTGCCTGCAGTCGAGATTGAGCACCACCTCGTCACGCGCACGAAGCGGCGTGCGGTAACGCTTCTCGCCGTTGCGGTGGTGGCCGAACTCGAGATCCTCCAGGCCGTAGTGGAGCGCCTGCACGAACATCGGTGCGTCACCGCTGAACTCGACGCCGGCGCCCTTGTCGTCCGTGAAGCGGACCTTGCGCACGTCGCACTTGTAACCGTTGTCCTGCGGACGCACGTACGCCTCGTACTGGTCCGTGACCGTCGACTCCCACCAGCCGAGGAAACTCCCCGTCTTGCGGTCGACGTAGTTCTCGCGCGGACCACGCCCGTAGTACGCCATGTTCTCAAGCGACTTGTCGAGCTTCCAGGTCGTCCCCATGCGCGGCAGCGCCGGCGGGAGCGCACCGTGCGGCTCCGAGGTGTTCTTCACCGTCACCGTACCATCCGCGCGGAACATCCACTCCGCCTCGTGGGCGAAACCAGCGGACTTCGAACCCGTCACCTCGACCACGGCGGTCACCTTGACGGCGTTACCGTCGGTGACGACCTTGAGCGGACGCGCATGGTAGCGCAGCTGGGTGAGTCCGCTCGCATAGAAGCTCTGCTTACGGTCCTCTCCCCATGGATTGCCGTCGCGCAGCCAGCGGTCGTTGTCCGTGAACGCGCGCTCGCAGGTGAGCTGCGGACCCGCCACGACGCCGCACGCCATGTCCTTGAGGATCGTCTTGCCGTTCATCACGAGTTCGCAGAGCGTACCCGACTTGCGGCAGAAGACGGCCTTCGTACCACCGCCGCAGATCGTCACGGTCTTTTCATCCTCAGCGACAGAGGGCTTCTTTCCGTCGACGTCGACAGGGGCGGCCGGGGTGGCCGCGCGCACGAACTTCTGGTCACGCGCGACGACATAGCCCTTCCTTTCCCAGAGCGTATCCGCCTTGAGGGCAAAGGAGAAGTTCACAAAGTACTCGCAGCAGGGCTTGAAGACGTCGGCAGGGAACTCGACCTTGAACTCGCCGCGGGAGAGCGGCTCGACAGCCGGAACATCAATCGAACCCGAGGCGACGACCTTGCCATTCGCGAGAAGTTCCCACGTACCGTCGAAGGCATTCGCGTTCGTGAAGCCGAAACGGTTCCAGAGCGTCGCGACGCCGGTCTGCGCGTTGAAATCCTCGATGACGAGGTTACGGTACACATGGCCGACCTCAACGAGCTTCGCGGAGACGTTGCGGAGCGGATCGACGACGCCGTTCACGCAGAATGGACCGTCGTTCGGCTGCTCATCGTAATCACCGCCATAGGCGAGGAAGCGCGCACGCTTGCCCGTCTTCGGGCAGACATAGTCACCGTACTTCCAGATCGCCTGGTCGACCCAGTCCCAGATACAGCCGCCGGAGAGGGCCGGATAGGCATAGATCGTCTGCCAGTATTCCTCGAAGTTGCCGATGGCGTTGCCCATCGCGTGGGCGTATTCGCACATGAAGTGGGGCTTGCCCGCCGTGTGGCCACTGATCGCGAAGCCCTCGCCGCCGCCCTCGCCCGCGAGCGAACCGGTGGTCTGGTTTCCAAGCTTGCCGCGCTTCTCGAGCCATTCAACGGCGGGATACATCGTGGAATCGACGTCGGCGT
>R26__coassemble_963_pt1 | contig 15399 bp, 11 predicted proteins | sample R26__metabat2_high_PE_030 | metagenome-assembled genome bin R26
CCGTTAAGACATGGGAAAAGGTCGATGACTTCATTGAGCGGTTTGTCAATTCCGTCTTGTAAGATGCTTATGACGGCTGATTGTCGGTGACGACGCGATTCGGCAACCAGACCATGACTTATCATTATGGCGCGAATGGTGCGCCGACGTCAGCGGTGGTCGAAAGGTGGTATGGCTGAGAGGCCCTTCGCGGCTGCGGCGGGCTGGGGTCAGCCCGCCCTACCGATTTCGCGCCGCGTGCGGGGCGTCCGTGGGGTGTCTCCAAGCTGGTTGCCGATTGTCACCGTCGAATTTGGCGTTGACTTGCGAAGATGAGGATTTGATCTATTGCTTCAGTGCGGACAAGGGGCAGATGAATACGCCGTCTTCTTCATGGGCAAATGATCCCGTTCCCGTAAGCACCATCATGAACTTCGGCTCCTTCATGCCTTTGGATTTGATCAGCGCGTTGAGTTTGTGCAAGGTGGCGATCCCTTCGTTGGTCAACGTCTCTCCGCCGAGTTTGATTTCGACCAAGCCGTACTCGCCGTTGTCGAGATGAAGGACGGCGTCGCATTCCAGACCCGTCTTGTCGTGGTAGCGTTCAACCCGACCGCGCAGGGCGTCCATGTAGACCCTAAGGTCGCGAATGGCCAATGCCTCGAAAAAGAATCCGAAACTGCGAACGTCGTTCACGAGATTTCCCGGTCCCACACCCAAGGCGGCGGCGGCAATCGACGGGTCGACAAAATAGCGCGTGTCCGTTGTGCGAATCGATCCTTTCGTTCGCAAGTCGGGGTTCCATGCGGGAAGATCTTCGATGACGAAGATCTTTTTCAGGGCCGTCACATACGAGTGAATCGTGTCTTCATCCAGCGTCCGCACGTCATTCGCCTGCAAGTCCTTTCGGATTGCCGCGAGATTGGATTGGGTTCCCTGCAACCGTGCACACGAGCGCATCAGCCGACGAACACGGTCCGGGGCTCGCGGAATTTCATCCGCTCGCGCGATGTCGCTTTCGACTACGCCTTCGTAGTATTCGCGTGCCGTGATCAGGGCTCGTTCGCCTTTGCGACCGACCGATTGCGGCCACCCTCCGCGACAGCAGACGAATGCGAGATCGTCCAATGCCAGATTGACGCCGGATGCCGTTGCCATTCCGTTCCCGCCGAACAGATCGCCAAGAGAAACCTCTCCTGAAGATTCACCGGATTCCCACAAACTCATCGGACGCATCTTGATCCGGGCAAAACGTCCTGTACCAGTATGTGAGATTTCGTTCGCACGTGGCGGTACCGCACTTCCAGTCAAGATGAACTGACCGCTTCCTTCGTCCCCGTGGTCAACCGCAAACCGAATCGCATCCCACAGTTGCGGCGCATCTTGCCATTCGTCGATCAGCCGGGGTTTAGCCCCTATAAGCAGGGAATAGATATCAAGTTCTGCCCGTTTCAGATTCTGGCTGCGGGTTGCGGGATCGTTCATGTACAAGACACTCTTTGCGTGTTGCTCACACGTCGTTGTCTTGCCGCACCATTTCGCACCCTCAACCAAAACAGCTCCCATCGCCGAAAGTTTGTAGTTGAGAAGGTCGTCAGCAATCCGTTTTCGATAATTTGACATAACGGCAGTATTTTATCAAAGTTTTAGCTTCAACGTCAATCGGTTCGGTGATTTTTCTCGTCTCGATTCGGTTGTTTTTCTCATTTTCGTTCGGTGATTTTTCTCGCCATAAACTCTCTGCTGCGGCGCCCCGTGCCGACAGCAGAGAGTCAATGCCACTCCATGGCGGTGCCGAAGTTGCGGCTCGTCACAATTTGCCGAATGAAAAGTCAACAATTTGCCTAATGTCGAATGGCAGCGTGAGCTTGATGCGTCTCTTTGACGGCGAGCGGCAGGTGGATGGCGAAGGGGCGTCGCGTACGCTTGAGGACGTGGCGATGATGATCTGCCGAGGAGGATGGCCGCAGTCGGTGTTGCGCGGCGGAAGACACAAGCTGCAGATTGCACATGACTATCTTGACGCGGTGGTGAATGTCGATATTTCAAGGGTGGATGACGTCAAGCGTAATCCGGAGCGGGCTCGGCGGCTCATCCGCAGCTATGCGAGATTGCAGGGAACTCAGGCGGGCATCAAGACGATACGCCTTGATATGGCGGAAAACGAGGGGGAGAAGCTGAGCGACGATACGGTGCAGTCGTATGTCAATGCTCTCAAGAAGATTTTCGTCATCGAGGACATGAACGCCTGGTGTCCGAAATTGCGTAACAAGACGGTTGTGCGGCTGGGGGACACGAGGTATTTCTCCGACCCGTCGATCGCGGCGGCGGCGATTGGAGCAACACCGGCGGACATGGTGGAAGATACACGTTCCTGGGTGCGTACCGACGTCAACGGGCAAGATGCCCGTTGTCCCAGTGGATGCTGAAATCAGGGCGAGCGCGGAGGGAGAATATGTGGTACCTTTCTGCGGTTTGACAGGCACAGGAAAATAATCAACTAATACAGTTGACTATGCGGGGTGTGATCTGATATACTGTTGCGCGTTGCCCCGAGAAGGGCTTCAGATACGACATGAAACACGATACGGCATACTTCTACTTCTGGTGGTACCACGGGTCCATGATCCGCGGGTCGGTTGCCGTTTAGCGCGAACAGAACGAGAATCGAACCAAGTACCCCATGAAGCGGATCGTCAGAGAAGACGGTCCGCTTTTTGTTTGCCAAATGATGATTTGAAGGAGAAAACCCATGAATAGAAAGGTCAAGGTCAAGATCTGCGGCGTCTGCAGCACAGAGATTGCTTCGGCCGCGGCTCGCCTGGGCGCCGACTACGTCGGCATCGTCTTCGCCGAAGGAAGCCCGAGGAGAGTGGTGGAAGACGTCGCGAAGGAGATTGCCGCGTGCGTTGCGCGGTTGGGAAATTCGACGCGGACGGTGGGGGTGTTCACGTCGCCGTGCGTCGAGGAGATCGCGCGTCGTGCGGCGAAGATCGGTCTGGACGTCGTGCAGCTGCACCGAATCGCGACCTGGGACGAGGTCGCCTATCTGCGATCCGCCGGTTTCGAGGTCTGGACGCTTGCTGGAGGTGCCACGGCCGATGCGGTGCTGTTCGACTCGTCGCACGGCGATGGCGAGACGGTTCTGCGGAAGGGCGACTTCCTTTCCGTTCTCGCAGGTGGCATCTCCACGGAGAATCTGGTCGAGGTAATGGCAAGTGGCGCGGACGTGATTGACTTGTCCGGTTCCCTGGAATGCCGGCCCGGGATCAAGACAGTTGAAAAGATCGAAGAATTCTTCATGAAACTCAAGGAGATTGAAGATGTTGAAAATGCTCAGTGAGGCCGAGTTCGCACGTCGGACGGCAGGTGGATGCCGCACGCCCGTGTACCGTGAATTCCTGGCCGACCGCGAAACCCCGGTCGCCGTGCTGACACGTGTCGTGGACGACGAGTCGGTGTTCCTGCTCGAAAGCGTGGCGGGAGGTGAACGCCCCGGACGCTATTCCTATCTGGGAATCGACCCGGCAAAGGTTCTCGTCGCCGCGAACGGTGAGGACCCGCTTGCGAAGGCGAAGGAGGCCCTGTACGGGCAGCCGTTCTCGCCGGCGCCGGAACTGCCGTCCTTCCAGGGGGGCGTGATTGGCTATGTCGCCTACGACGCGGTGGGGTTCTTCGAGCCGCATGTTCGGCTGAGCGCGGAAGCGGGGACCCCGTCGAGCCAGTTTCTCGTCACGGACACGGTCGTCATTCTCGATCACGTTCGTCAGAGCGCGCTTGTGGTGCGCGTCGTCGGTGTCAAGGCGGGGGAGACGGCTTCGGAGGTCTACGTGCGCACCATGAAGGAGATCGAAACGCTGCAGGAGCGGCTCCTGAGCGCGGAATCGATCACGCGCTACATGGAACGGCGGAAGAACGAAGGCGGACGCCTCGGCCCGTTCACGCCGGAAATGTCCGAGGCCGAGTTCGAGGACATCGTCTCGTCGTGCAAGGACGCCATCCGTGCGGGCGAGGTGATCCAGATCGTTCCCTCGCAGAAGTTCACGGCCGAGACGGACATTTCCGCGCTTGATCTGTACCGGGCCCTGAGAATGGTGAATCCCTCGCCGTACAATTTCTTCCTGAAGTCCGGTGGCCGCGCCCTCATCGGTTCGTCGCCGGAGGAACTTGTCAAGCTCGAGGGACGGCGGGCGACCACGGCGCCGATTGCCGGGACGCGTCCCCGTGGTTCGAATCCGGACGTGGACAAGATGCTCGAGACGGAACTGCTGGCGGATGAAAAGGAACGGGCGGAGCACGTGATGCTGGTCGACCTGGGACGAAACGATCTCGGACGCGTCTCGAAGATCGGCAGCGTGCGGGTCGACGACTACGCACGCGTCGAGAGGTACTCGCACGTGATGCATCTGGTCTCCGACGTCTCCGGCGAGCTCCGGGACGACTGCGACGCCTTCGATCTCCTGCGGGCGACGTTCCCCGCCGGAACGCTGACGGGGGCGCCGAAGGTTCGCGCCATGGAGCTCCTCGCCGGCCTCGAGAAGTCTCCACGTGGCGTGTACGGAGGCGTCGTGGGGTATTTCAGCTATACGGGCGACATGGACTTCGCGATCGTGATCCGCACGATGATGCTGAAGGACGGACTTCTCGCGATGCGTGCCGGCGCGGGCATTGTGGCGGACTCCGATCCGGCGCGGGAGTACCATGAGACGCTGAACAAGTGCAAGGCCGTGTTCGACGCCGCGCGGTATGCCGCCGAACTCTGAAGCGAGGAATGAGCCATGATTCTGATGATCGACAACTACGATTCGTTCACGTACAATCTCGTTCAGGCCATCGGATCGTTCGGACGCGAGGTGAAGACGGTCCGCAACGACGAAATCGACCTCGATGGCATCGCCGCCCTGTCGCCCGAGGCGATCGTGTTCTCGCCGGGTCCGGGAAATCCCGACTCCGCGGGCATCACGCTCGCGGCGGTGAAGGCGTTTGCAGGAAAGGTTCCCATGCTGGGCATCTGTCTGGGACACCAGTCCATTGCCCAGGCGCTCGGCGCGCGGATCGTGCCGGCGCGCCGGCTGATGCATGGCAAGACGAGCCGCCTGAAGCACGACGGACGCGGACTCTTCGCCGGACTGCCACAGGGAATGGTCGCGATGCGCTACCATTCGCTGGCGGTTGAACGCGAGAGTCTGCCGGAATGCTTCGAGATCACCGCGGAGGCGGAGGACGGCGAGATCATGGGACTCCGACACAAGACGCTTCCCATCGAGACGCTACAATATCATCCGGAATCCATTGGCACGCCCGACGGACTGAAGCAGCTCGGGAATTTCCTGGGCTTCACGTCGGTGGATGGAGGGGGGGCGTCCGAGCACGCCTACGTCGTCATGCGGTCGCTGATGCGGGGCGAACTTGACGAACGGGAGATCGCCGCGGTCCTGACGGAATACAATGCGCGGGGAATTGGCACGCCCGAACTCGTGGGGTCCGCCCGCGCGATGCGCGAAGCCGGCGTCAAGGTCGACCTCGGCGGCATCGACGCGGTGGACGTCGTCGGCACGGGCGGGGACGGCCACCACACGTTCAACGTCTCGACGGCCGCGGCCTTCATCGCCGCGGGGGCGGGGGTCGCGGTCGCGAAGCACGGCAATGTGGCGGCCACCTCGAAATGCGGAGCCGCGGACGTTCTGGACGCACTTGGCTACAATCTGTCGTTGCCGCCCGCCCGCGTCGCGGACTGCATCAGACACCATGGGGTCGGCTTTCTCTTTGCCAGAGAACTCCATCCCGCGATGCGCCATGCCGCTCAGGTCCGGAAGACCCTGGGATGCAAGACGATCTTCAACTTGCTGGGTCCGCTGGTCAATCCGGCGGGCGTGAAGCGGCATGTCATCGGCGTCTACGACGCCAAACTGGTGCCGGTCCTCGCCAATGCACTCAAGGCGTTGGGAGGCGAACGGGCGCTCGTGTTCTCGGGCGAGGCCGGGCTCGACGAAATCTCGCCGCACGGCATGACGTTCGTCACCGAGCTCCGGAATGGCAGGACGTGTTCGTATCTGCTGGATGCGAAGACGCTCTACGAAGAGGAATTCCCCCTGGACGATCTGGCCGGAGGAGACCCCCTCGAGAACGCCGACCTCCTGCGCGGCGTGCTGTCGGGGCAGATCGGCGGTGCGAAGCGCGCGGCGGCGATTCTGAACGGCGCGGCGGCGATCTACGTCGGCGGCAAGGCGGAACGTCTGGTTGACGCCGTGGCGAAGGCACGGGTGTCCGTCGACTCCGGAGCCGCGTTGGCAAAACTGAAAGAGATGGTGAGCTTCAAATGAAGAACATTCTCGAGGAGTTGTGCGGACTGCGCAAACGCGATGCCGAACTGCGTGAACTCGCAATCCCGCTGTCGGAGATGCTGGCGCAGGCGCGGGAGATGCCGCCGCCGGTGGATTTCGTCGGGGCGTTTGCGGGACCCGGCGTACACGTCATCGCCGAATTGAAGAAGGCGTCGCCATCGGAAGGGGTGATCCGTGAGGATTTTGACCCGGTCCTGTTGGCCTCGGAACTGGAGAATTCGGGTGCGGCGGCGCTTTCGGTGCTGTGCGAGCCCCATCGGTTCCTCGGCAGTGAACGCTATCTTTCCGAGGCGGTTGCAACGGTGAGGATCCCGGTCCTCTACAAGGACTTCGTCGTCACCCCGTATCAGATCGCCGCGGCGCGCCTTGCGGGGGCGAGCGCCGTACTGCTGATTGTCGCCGCCCTGGATGACAATCGTATGAAGTCTTTGATCGCATTGGTTCGCGAACTCGGGTTCACGGCGCTGGTGGAGACCCACGACGAATCGGAGATCGTCCGTGCGTGTGCGGCCGGCGCGGACGTCATCGGGGTGAACTGCCGGGATCTGCGGACCTTTACGACGGACGTCTCCCGGGTGGAACGGTTGCTGGGGAAGATCCCGGACGGCATCTTCCGCATCGCGGAAAGCGGCATTCACTCTTCCGCGGACATTGTCCGCCTGAGGGCGGCAGGCGCCGACGGTTTTCTCGTCGGCACGGCCTTGATGCGCGCCGAACGACCTGGACGCCGGCTGCAGGAACTTCTTGGACGTCATTGACAATCACATGCAAACAGGAGCACAACCATGAAATCACATTACGGAATCTACGGCGGGCAATACGTGGCGGAGACGTTGATGCCCACTCTGATCAAACTCGAACAGGCGTATGAAGAGGCGAAGGCGGATCCTTCGTTTCAGCGGGAGTTCGACGACATCCTCCGGCATTACGTCGGTCGAGAGAGCCCTCTGACCTACGCGAAGCGGCTGAGCGAGCATCTCGGCGGCGCTCGGATCGTCCTGAAGCGCGAGGATCTCAACCACACGGGTGCCCACAAGGTCAACAACACGATCGGACAGGCGCTTCTGGCGAAGCGGATGGGACGGAAACGCCTCATCGCCGAGACCGGTGCGGGAATGCACGGGGTGGCGACGGCAACCGTGGCCGCGCTCTTCGGCATGGAATGCGAGGTGTTCATGGGCGCAATCGACGTCGAGCGGCAGTCCCCGAACGTCGAACGGATGAAGATGCTCGGCGCCAAGGTGCGTTCGGTGAGCGAAGGCAGCGCCACGCTCAAGGACGCGATGAACGAGGCGCTGCGAGACTGGACGGCAAACTGCGATGACACGTTCTACGTGATCGGAACCGTCGCGGGGCCTCATCCCTATCCGGCAATGGTCCGCGATTTCCAGAGCGTCATCGGCAAGGAGGCGCGGCGGCAGTGTCTCGAGGAATACGGTAAGCTGCCGGACCAGGCGATCGCCTGCGTCGGCGGCGGGGCGAACGCCATGGGACTCTTCGCGGGCTTTCTCGACGATCCCACGGTGAAGCTCGTAGGGGCCGAGGCCGGCGGCAAGGGAATTGCGACCGGCGAACACGCGGCGTCGATCAACGGCGGCCGCGTCGGGGTTCTGCACGGTTCGAAGACGTATCTGCTACAGACGGATTCCGGACAGATTCTGGACACCTATTCGGTCTCGGCCGGACTCGATTATCCCGGCGTGGGACCGGAACACGCCTATCTGGCCGACATGAAGCGAGCCGAGTACACCGTCATCGACGACGACGCGGCGATCGAGGCCTTCGATCTCCTCTGCCGATTCGAGGGCATCATCCCCGCGCTCGAGTCGAGCCATGCCGTGGCGGAGGCCGTCAGAAGGGCACCTGCCCTGCCGAAGACGTCCATTCTGCTGGTGAATCTGTCCGGTCGCGGCGACAAGGACATGCACAGCGTGCTGAAGTACAAGAGCGAGAAGGAAATCCGTTGAAAGGAGTTTGACAATGAACAGAATCGAGAGGAAGTTCGCGCAGGTGAAGGCGTCCGGACGAAAGGCGTACGTGGCGTATCTGACCATGGGGGCGCCGACGCTTGCGCGCAGTTTCGAGGCCTTTGACACGCTCGTCGGCGAAGGCGTCGACATCGTGGAGCTGGGCGTGCCGTTTTCAGATCCGGCGGCCGATGGCGCCTTGATCCGAAAGGCGGCCACGAAGGCGCTCGAGAACGGCGTGACGCTGGCCGACGTACTCGGGGCGCTGCCGGCATTCCGGGCGAAGCACCCCGACGTGCCGGTGGTCGTGTTCTCGTATTACAACGTGGTCTACAGCTATGGCGTGGACCGTTTCGCGGCGGACGCGTCCGCGGCCGGGGCCGATGGCGTGCTGATCGTGGACCTGCCGTTCGAGGAACGCGATGAGATTCTACCGGCGCTGAAGCGGAACGGACTCGTGCTGGTGCCGTTGATCGCGCCGACGACGGATGCCGCGCGTGTCAGGGCCATTGCGGAGGGAATGGAGGGATCCTTCCTCTACGTGGTCACCGTGAAGGGCGTCACCGGCAAGCGGGCGTCGCTGCCGGTGGAACTCGCTTCGCGGCTCCAGGAGATCAAGACGCTGACGTCGCTGCCGGTGGTCGCGGGATTCGGCATCCGGAACGTAGAAGAGGGAAGTGCCGTCGCCGCCGACTGTGACGGGTTCGTCATTGGCAGTGCGCTCGTCGAGAGATTCAGTTGATGGGACGAGGTGAACCCCACATGACGTCGAGAACGGTCATTCAGCCCGGCCCTCGTCGGGGGACGGTGCGCGTCCCCCCGTCCAAGTCGCACGAACACCGGCTGCTGATCGCCAATTTCCTCGCCGGCGACCGAACCCAACTCGAATCCGCGGAGGGGGATAACGCGGACGTGCGCGCGACCAAGCGCTGCCTGAAGGCGCTGGACGGCCCCGAGGACCGTCCGATTCTGGACTGCGGGGAGAGCGGTTCGACTCTGCGCTTCCTGGCACCGCTGGCCGCGGCATTGGGTAAATGCCCCGAGTTCGTTCGCCGAGGTCGGCTCGCCGAACGTCCGTTCAAGGCCTATGATCGTCTTCTTCCCGGTGAGCACGTACTGCGGGGGGACGTCTCGTCGCAGTTCGTCAGCGGGTTGTTGTTCGCCTTGCCGTTACTGGAAGGGGATTCGAGAATCCGATTCACGTCACCACTGGAATCAAGGGACTATGTCGAGTTGACGCTCCGGACGCTGGCGAAGGCGGGGATTGCCGTGGAGAGGGAAAAGGATGGGCTTGTCATTCCGGGTGGGCAGCGTTACGCTCTTCAGCCCCATCTGGTTGAAGGTGACTGGTCGGGGGCGGCGTTCTGGTTTGGAATGAACGCGCTTGGAAGCGACATCGTGATCCAGGGACTTGATTCCGGGTCCGTCCAACCGGATCGTGCAATCGTCGAACTTCTTGATCCCGGGCGTCGCACGATTGACGTCTCTCAGTGCCCGGACATCTTTCCCGTGCTGACGGTGGTCGCCGCCGGACGGCCGAATCGCACGGAATTCATTGGAATCGAGCGCCTGCGGCTCAAGGAATGTGATCGCATTGCCGCGATGCACGACGTGTTGTCCCTGTTCGGAGCCGATGTCCAGGTTCAGGAGGACCGTGTTGTCGTTACGGGAACAGCTCGTAAGTTCCGTGGTGGGGTGTTCCCGACGCAGAACGACCATCGTATTGCGATGGCGATCGCGGTCGGGGCGACTCATGCCGCGTCTCCGGTTGTGATTGACGATGGTGGATGCGTGTCGAAGTCCTATCCGTCATTTTTTGCAGATTTCGAAACATTGAGCATGTTCTGAATCGTTGATATAGAACATAAATTCCCCATTGACATGAATGCCGATAAGTGCATACTGTTTAACATTGGCGGGGCGAGTGTTCCGCGAATAAAGACAAGTTGTCGGAAAAATCCGAAGTGGTGGCTGCCCGCAAACAAAAGGGAGGTCATGATGAAGTCAGGTCAGTGCAGTGGGCCAGGCAGCATGAAGGAGTTTTCCGTCAACTAACTCAAGACAAAAGGTGGGGATTATGGCTTCTTCCTTGTTCACGAAATTCAGTCTTGGATGCTTTATTGCGTGCGTGTGCGTACATGAAGTGCCTGCGAGCGAGATCGTCTATGATTCGCAGGCGGCGGAGACGGACCTCGCGTCCGGGACGGCGTGGGTCGGCGGCGTCGCGCCGGGCGCGGACGACGTGGCCGTCTTCGACGGCGCGGTGCCGGGCACGCTGAACCTCGGCCTCGCGACCGAATGGGCCGGCATCGTGCGTACGAACGTCGTCGGGCAGCTGATCCTCCCTCGCGCGCCGTCTGGGCGCGCGCTACGGCGTGGAGGCGTTCGAGGACGCGAGCGAATACGAGTATACGGTCGAGCCGCCCGCGGCGGTGGCCGTGGTTCCGGCGGCGACGGCGACCTGGCGCGCGGACACGCTTACGCAGACCGCCGGCCAGCCCGTGGTCGCATGGGCGGAGGCGGATGGCAAGGGCAACGGTGGCGGCACGCCCTGGACCTTCGTCACGAACATCGCGCAGAGCATCCTGTCGGGCAAGAACAGCTTCGCGACCCCGCCGGTCGTCGCGGCGGACATGGTGAACGGGCACAAGCTCGTCTCCTTCAACGGCACGAACGACTGCCTGGCGCTCACGGGGGCCTCGCAGACGCCTGTCGGGTACGGTGACGGCCTCACGGTGGCGGCGGTCGTCCGCTTCACGGGGTATGGTCAGGGTGTCACCAATTCGAACCATCGGTCGAGCGGGCATTTCCTCTCGTCGGAGAACGGCGTTGGCGGGGATGCGACCTGGGCGCTTGGACTCAATTCCGCCGCACGTCTCACGAGTGGTGTGGCGGTGAAGGACATGGTGTTCTCGAACAGGAGCCGGCGGCGCTTCCTCAACGACGGCAACCTGCACGTCGTCGTGTTGTCGATTCCGAAGAAGGGGGCTGCGAATCAGCCGCTCGTGCTGCCGGGCGCCTACGTGAAGGCGACGAGCACGAACACGCTCACGATGGCGAACGTCGAATTCGTCGGTGGTGGCCTCGCGGCGGACTTCACCTCGTCCGGCACAATCCAGCCGGTCACGGTCTCCGGCAACGTGGTTCTGCCCGCGGGCGACGTGCCGGTGAAGGTGACGGCGCCGGACGGCATGACGCCGGGCGGCACGCTGCTCTCCTGGTCTGGCCGGATTGCCGTCCGGGACACGACGCGCTTTGTGTTCGAGGGGCCACTCGCGAACAAGCTGAAGGTGAAGGTCGACGAGGTCAACAAGCAGCTCCGTCTCTTGTCCGCCACCGGGTCGATCATGATCATCCGATGAGAGAGGGGTGCCCGTTTGCGCGAATTGTGTCCCCCATGTTTCAATCTTGAAATGAGTGGATCGATTCCTCTCAGCGGGCCGGGGATATGCTATAATCAATTCCATGCGAAATTCAGGGAATGTGTTGTCGAGGGGGGTGTCGCCGCCGGCGATGGGCCCCATGAACGTCATTTTGACGGGAGCCGTGATCGCGTGTGCGGCGTGCCTGCTCAACGCCGCCGAGCCCGCGAACGTGTTTGGGGACGGGATGGTGCTGCAACGGGACGTGAAGGTGCCGATCTGGGGCACGGCCACGCCCGGCGGCGAGGTCGTGGTCGAGTTCGCGGGGCAGAAGACGTCAACCCGAGCCGGTGCGGACGGACGCTGGAAGGCGTATCTCGCGCCGTTGACCGCCTCATCCACTGGCCGTGATCTCGTCATTTCCGAATTCTCTCACCTCTTACCCACTCACCCCTCACCCACTCACCCCTCACCCTCTCGCCAGACGTCAGTCCTCCACGATGTCCTCGTCGGCGAGGTGTGGGTGGTGAGCGGACAGTCCAACGCCTGCGTGCCGATGTGGGGGGACAATCCCCACGTCCGCGACCAGTTCGGCGCGCTCAAGGCGGGGATGTTCACCCGCAACGACGTGCGGATCTGTGCCTGCGGACACAAGTGGGAGGTCGAGCCGCAGGACGACTTCAGGAGCCGCGTCACCTGGCGGAAGGCCGCGGCGGGGCATGCGGCGCTTTCGTTCTACATCGCGACCGAACTCAACGCCGCGCTCGGCGTGCCCGTCGGCATCATCCACGGGGCCTGGGGCGCGACCGGCATCGAGGCGTGGATCCCCGCCGAGGGCATGGCGACCCAGCCGTGCCTCGCCGAGTACGCGAAGCTGAAGGCCGTGGACGAGAAGCTCTGGACGACCAACATGATTCTCGGCAAGTGCGACATGGCGCAGACGCAGCCGCGGACGATGTGGAACGCGAAGTTCGAGCCCTGGCACGACTACGCGGTGAAGGGCGTCTTCTGGTACCAGGGCTGCCACAACGCCCGTCTCCCCGCGCACTACTGCGAGAAGATGCACGCGCTCTTCGACGGGTTCAAGATCAAGTTCCGGAACCCCGATCTGCGGTTCTACTTCGTGCAGCTGCCGCCCTACGGCAGCGACATCCACGTGATCCAGGAGGAGCAGGAGAGGTTCGCCCGCGAGGCGAAGAACGTCGGGATGGCGGTCGTAAACGACCTCGGCAACAACAGCGACGTGCATCCCAACCGCAAGTGGGGCGTCGCGCTTCGGCTCGTCGCGCTCGCGCTCAACCGCGACTACGGCTTCAAGAACCTGGTCGCCGATTCGCCGCGGCTCAGAAGCTGGAAGGTCGAGAACGGAAGATTCCTTCTGACGTTCGACCACGTGAAGAGATGGTCTCTCTACAATCCCGACTGGTCGGTCGACGCCGGATTCGAGATCGCGGGGACGGACGGGAGATTCGTCAGGGCCGCTCTCGGCAACCTTCAGGAGAAGACGACGCGCCCCTACAAGTCCAACGGCCTCGTCGACGGTCTGGTCCTTGAAGTCTCGGCGCCCGAGGTGAAGGATCCGAAGCATCTTCGGTTCCTCCATTCCGCGCCCTGGTACGGCGCGCTCATGAACGAGGGCGGACTTCCCGTCGGGCCGTTCCACGTCGACCTTTGACCAGGAAGACGACGGATGAGACGCAGGATCCTTCTGAAGGCGGGATTCTCCGCTTCTACACGCATCTCGTCGACGTGGGCATGTGCGTGGATGTGATGGCTGATTGTCGGGATGGATGGCCCTGGATGAGAAAGTGTACGGGGCCAGTGACTTAATATGGGGCAGAAGTCTTATCCTATGATATAATATGTGCCGCATGGAGAACGTGAAATACGGAACGAGAGGTGAAAACCATGAAACCAAACGACAGGGTTCTGGGCAAGCTCGTCTACACTGGCATTTGCGGATTTGCTGCAACGCTGTGCTCGGCGGCGAATTCCACCTGGACGGGTGCCGCGGACGGGTGCTGGACGAATGCCGCGAACTGGACGGCAGGCGTGCCGGGGCGTTACTACGACGGCAGCGGCACGCTTGTCGGCAGCACGGCCGAGACGGCGACGTTTTCTGATTGTTCGGGTGCGACGACGATCGACCTCGACGGCGTACACTCGATTGGCAAGCTGCTCGTCACCGGCGCCGCGGCGCCGCGTTACACGTTCGGCACGTCGTCGACGCAGATCCTGCCGATCGAGGGTGTCTGGGGCGGTTCGCTGAACCAGATGGTCGTGGACGCCTCGGTGACGCAGGCTCCGGTCGTCGTGGCGCGGCTACGCATGGGCGTGGACGTCTCGAGCACGGATTCGAATAACGGCACGCGCGTCTACGTCTACAACAACTCCGCCGACACGCTGGTGATCAACGACTTCGGCGACGCGCAGAAGGCCGCTGTGACGGGCAGCAAGCTTCCGCGCGTCTACTGTACGTTCCGCGGCTCGGGTCCGATCCGCGTGGATGGTCGGTGGGTGCTCGGGACCGTGGCCTCCAACCAGTCCTACATCTCGTCCGGTAGCGGTGCCGACGGCGGACCCGGGCCGGTGTTCACGCAATCGTTCGAATTCCAGGGATTCTTCAACAGCGAGAAGAACGGCTCGAAGATCACGATTGCGGAAGGCGCCACGATCAAATTCCAGGATGGCAACGCCTGGGGCGACCTCGGCGCGCCGGAACTGATCGTCGACGGTCCCGGCACGATGAGCCTCCTGGCGAAGCAGTTCGTCCAATGCTATACCGCGGGTAAGATCAAGCTGAACTGCCGGTTGTTTCAGCGTTCCGAACCGTCTGGCAACGAGGGCTTCATCGTCTACGGAATCGGAACCTACTGCCCCACGTGCGGCGACAACTCGCTTTCCGGCAAGTGGTGGCATTACGGAACCGCCGATACCTCCGCGCTGGAACTGACGAAGATCGGTTGCATCGGCGAGGGACCGCTCAATAACATCTCGACGATCGCCGCGGACAACTACTTCACGCTGCGCTTCACCGGCACCGAGCCCGACGTCACGGACCGTCAGCTCGAGATCGGTTCCTGGAAGTGGAACAACGCCCAGCATTCCTACGTGATTGACCAGAGCGGCACGGCGTCCATTACCTTCAACAACGGTCTGCTGCTCAGTTCCGCCGGGCTCAATGGTGTCCACACACTGAAGTTCACGGGCTCCACCGCCGCAGACGGCATCTTCAACGCCGTACTGGCGGACGGCGCGTCGACGCAGCTCAAGGTCGACAAGACCGGCACCGGTCGCTGGGTTTACACCGCAGCGATGACCTATACGGGTGCGACGACGGTCGAAGCTGGCACGCTTGCCCTCGGTTCGGGAGGTTCGCTCGTGTCTTCGCCGGTGACGCTCAGCGGCGGCACGCTGGCCGTCACGGCCGCCGAGGCGAAGACGCTTCTCTCGCTCGATGTCTCCGCCGATTCCGCGGTCGAACTTGCGGGCGGCGCCACGCTGACGCTCGCCGCGTTCACCCGCAGTGCCGGCACGCTGGCGGTCACGGCCGGCGCAGGGGCGTCGATCACGTGCGCCGCGCTGGCCGGGCAGCGTCCCGTCTGGATCACGCTCAACGGCGATCCGGTCGAGTTCAACGCGCAGGGCCTGATGAAGAAGGCGACCTACGCGATCACCACCGAGATCGCGGCCCGGGGTGACACGGTGCCGAACAGCGCCGGGGCGATAGTGGGCATCACGACCGAC
>R26__coassemble_978_pt1 | contig 15233 bp, 8 predicted proteins | sample R26__metabat2_high_PE_030 | metagenome-assembled genome bin R26
CGGCGGCCAAGACGCGCGGGGCAGGGCACTTGGGGGGCGGATTTGTAATCCGTGCCCATCCGGCCGCCGTGGTCCTTAAGCTTTGAAGAATGTGGTATAATGTTCGGCAACAAATAAGGTTTAAACAGGATGAACGTGAATCATGTGTTGGCGGTACTGGCGCTTGGAGTCGCCTGTTGTACATGGGCGGATGTCGACAGTGTCGAGAGGAGCTCGTTCTTCGAGGCACGGGTGGACAAGGAGTCCGGCGTGCCGTACAAGGTGCTGAAGGCCGGAACCGGTGGTGGGTGGAACCATCAGCAGCTGTACTTCGTCCAGAAGTCGATGACCGAGGACGGTCGGTTCCTGGTGGTGTGCGCGTCCGACAACGAATACGGTGAGACGCCCGTTCGGAAGGACTGGGTGCATCGTGTGCAGGTGCTTGATCTTGAAAAGGACGCCGTGATCGACTTCGGCGGCGAGGTGCGGGGATTCTGCACCTGCCTGGACCGCAGGAACGACCGGGTCTGGCAGGTGGACCGCACGGGTTTCCACTACTACGACCTCAAGGCGGCGGAGCCGGCAAAGGCACGGGTCAAGGCGTGTCCGTTCCCGCAGGAACTGCTTGACGAGGAGAAGGCGTCGGGACCGTTCCGGGTTTTCGTGGGGCATCTCACGCTCAACGCCGACGCCACAGGGGCGTTCATCGATTCCACCTACGAGAAGAAGAGCGTGCAGGGGTACATCGATTTCACCACGGGGAAATACGAGAAGTGGGGCGAGACGAAGTTCTATCTGTTTCATGGTCAGACCAACCCGAAGAACCCGCGCATGGCCCTCGCGTGCTTCGAGGACTGCTGGCACGTGGCGAACTACGAACTCGAACGGCTCACGCCGGAGGAAATCGCCAAGCTGGAGATCTACGCCCGCAAACCGTGGAGTCCGATGCATTCGCAGTACAAGCGTCCCAAGGAGTGGTCTTATCCCCGTCTGCAGCTGGTCGAACCGGGCCGCCGCACCGTCATCATCCCGCTGTACAGCCGTGGCGCCCCACATGAGCGCTGGGACGAGCAGGGCGAGGGCTTCTACTGGTGCGGCTCGGGGGCGGTGTGGTACCATGACCTGGAGACGGCCGACGAGTACATGGTTTCACCGCACGGTGCACACGCCTTCATGAGCGCCGATCGGCGTTTCGTCGTTTCCGACGTCGGCTGTCCGGGCGCCGGTGCCTACCGTGGCCACCGCTGGCGCACCTATTTCCATGATCGCGAGCGGGGAAAGGGTTTCTATTTCTGCACCAATGACGCCGCCTACGCCCCGAGCGCGGAGAAGGAGTCGCGTCTCCATCCCGATCCGCATCCCCAGTTCGTGTGCGGCGATCGGTATGTGCTTTGGACGAACAACCGTCCGGGCCGCATGGAGCTCGCCGTCGCCCGCACGGCCGACCTTGCCGCCGCGTGTGGGAAGTGAGGTGTGAACAGAATGAAAGTGAATTGTATATTGGCGGCACTGGCACTTGGGGGAGCTTGTCATGCGGTGGTGGAGGCCCCGGGGGATGTGTTGCTTGATTTCTCGACGACGGGGGTGGTGTATGCATCCAGCTTGCCGTATCGTCCTGACGCGCCGGAACGGCAGTTCGAGATCACGCCCGAAGGATTGACGGTGCGGAACAACGCGAAGTACGAAACGCGGGTTGCGCCGTGGAGGTCAATCGGTGTGCCGAAATCGCTGGGTGGCAGGGTCGACTGGACGGGGCGCCGCTTCCGTCTGGTGATGGCGGCTCCGCCAGAGGGACGGGCGATGTCCAACATCGCCATCAACTTCCGCGACCCGGACGGCGAGATCAAGGAACTCATGCGCGGGGGCGAGGGCTACACGGACGATGGACAGTACTATCTGCTGTACGACCTCGCGAAGTTCGACACGCGGAAGGGTTGGGGTAGCCCGAAGGCCAATGGCATTCTGGAGCCGCCGATCCGTCTGGACGGCATCAGCATCCATTTCGAAGGGAGGGGTGTCGTCGGCCCGTCGAGTATACACGGCGGACGCGGCGGCGCGACGTTCGTCCGGATCGAGGAGCTGGTGCAGCCCAAGGCAACGCCGCGGACGGTTCGGTCCTTCGAGCCGATCTCCACGGACACGATGTACCCGGGTGCGCAGCCGTTCCCCGGCGCGGAGGCGATCACGCTGACCGTCCAGCCCGCCGTGACCGGCACGGCGACCCTGACGCTCTCCTACGATTCGGTCGGTTCTGCGCCGCAGGGGAAGATGACCAACTTCGTGGCGAAGGTCGTCGATGGCGTGGCGCGGTTCGAAACACGTCTGCCCTACGAACGGCAATACGAGTACTTCGACCTCCGCGTCGTCCCACAGGGGGCGAAGGAGAAGACGGCCGTGTCCGTTGTGGACTGCAGGGGTGAGTTCCGGCAGAGTGCCGCCGAGGCGATGCGGTTGTCGGCGGAGACGGGGAATCCGCTTCATCTTGTGCGGGATGGAAAGGACGAGCGTCCGCGGCTCGTCGTGCGGAACCCCGCCGACCGCGCCGTCGCGTGGAAGACGACGTTCCGCCTGGTCGACTATTTCGGGCGCGAGGTGGCGATTCCCTTCGACCAGACGGTCCCGGCAGGTGGGACGCAGACGATCGCGGTCCCCTGGCCGTTGCCGGCGCGCGGACTCTGGCGCGTGCTGGCCGACGTGACGGGAGACGACGGTTCGCAGGCGCGGCACGAATCCCGCTTCGCGTGGATCGACCTGCACGAGGTGACGCCCATCGTCGAGAAGCCGAAGTTCCGCATGGGCATCCACTATCATGGTACGCACTATCTGCCGGGAAAGGTCGACCTGACGATCGACGCGCTCGTGGCGGCAGGCGCGAAGTTCACGCGCTGCGACTACGACCACATGTGGCGGGACATCGAGAAGCGTCCGGGTGTCTACGACTGGGAGCTCTCCGACATGATGATCGGCAAGCTGCGCCGGGCGGGACTCGCGCTCGACATCATCTTCCATTCGACGCCGAACTGGGCGTGGGACCCGAACGCGAGCTGGAGTCGTGCCAAGACGCCGGGGCGGCGCATCCGCGGCGGCTGCCGACCGGCGCGTCCGGGCCTGCTGCGGAAGTTCGCCGAGGACTTCGCGCGTCGGTATGGTCCCCAGATCGACTACTACGAGACGGGCAACGAATGGGAGCTCGTCTCGAACGAGGAGGTCACCAAGGAGGAGTTCCTCGGCATCATGAAGGAGTCCTACGAGGGCATCCACGCGGGCTATCCCGGGGCGACGGTGACGCCGTGCGGATGGGCGTGCGCGATCTCCCTGCCCGAGAACGACGCGCTGCCGGCACGCTACTGCACGGGCCTCATCGACTTCTTCGCGGAGCATCCCGAGTACTACGACGCCTGGGCGCTGCACTGTCACGGCGACCCTGCGGGCTTCCGCGTCAACATCCTCGACCGATTTCTGCCGCTTCGTGCGCGCACGGCGCTTGCGAAGCGTCCGTGGTTGCTGAACGAGACGGCCCTGACGTGCGCCAACGGACAGGAGGACGAGGTCGCCTCGGCCGTGTGGCAGAAGATCCTCTTCGGCTGGTCGTACGGCTCGCGGGACTACATCTGGTACAATCTGCGCGCGACGGGCTGGTTCGACGGCGGCGAGCCTGGCTACGGACTCATCACGGCTGACTACCGTCCCCGCGCTGGCTACGCCGCCTTCGCGGCGCTGTCGACGCTTGTGCAGGGACTCGACGCCGACGCCATCCTCTACTCGAAGGGTCCCCGCCAGCTCTTCCGCTTCAAGGGTTCGTCGCAGGCGTTGACGAACGGATTGCTTCTCGCCGGCTGGGACACGCAGACGCGGAACGGCCGACGGACGCTGCGGATCGCGACTGACGCCACGATGGCCGAGACGGTTGATCTAATGGGCAATCACTCTCCGCTTACGCTGCACGATGGACATGTCCAGTTCACAATCGGCCATTCGCCGTGCGCGCTGCTCATGCAGGGCGCGACGCGCGCAGAAGTCCTCAACCTCGTGGATCTCGACAAGGTGACGGCGGATACGCTGGTCGTGGGCGCGCCGACGCGGGCGCCGCTGCTGGTGTTGGATTCTGCCCGCTCGGTGAAGGATCTCTTCGAAGCCAATCCCGCGATGATGCACCGGCTCTGGAAGGGGAGCACCGACCATTCGGCGCGCGTATGGCTTGCGAAGACGGAGAGTGGCGTGAAATTACGCGCGCTCGTACGCGACGACGTCCGCGCGACGGGTGACCGTCTGGAGATCCTGCTGACGCGCGCCGGGAAAACGTCGCCGCTGTCGGTGTCGCCTTCGAGCCGCCGTGGCGAGACCGACGTTTATGAAGTCGTCCTTCCCGTGAAGGATGCTCGCTTTGGTCTCGATCTCCGCTTCCACGACGACGACGGCGCGGGCGAGGACAGCTACCTGTTTCTCCGCGAACCCGGCGCCGATCCTCTCTGGATCGTCCTTGATGACGCCAACTGAATGTGTTAGACTACAGCCATGGACAACGAGACTCTTCTAGACGACACTTCCCTGACGCGGCGTGACATGATCGCCGTCTCGGCGCTCGCCGCCGGCGCGGCGCTGACCGGATGCGACAAGGCGCCGAAGCGCGTGCAGATGCCGCGTCGCAAGCTGGGCCGGACGGGTTTCGAGGTGGGTGTGGTCGGATTCGGCACGGAGTGGATGGAGCGCCACACGCAGGGCGAGTGCGATGCCGTGACGCGCCGCTGCGAAGAGTACGGGATGAACCTGCTCGACTGCTGGTCGGCGGATCCGGCCGTGCGTGACCGCGTTGGGCGTTCGCTGAAGGGACATCGCGACCGGTGGATCATCCAGGGGCACATCGGGACGACCTGGCAGGACGGCAAGTACGTGCGGACGCGCGAGGTCGGGCCATGCCGCATCGCCTTCGACGACCTTCTGAAGCGCTTCGAGACGGACCACGTCGAAATCGGCATGGTCCACTGTATCGACCGTCCGAACGAGTACGCCGACTTCGTTTCGCAGCCGTTCCAGGATTTCCTGAAGGAGCTGAAGTCCGCAGGGAAGATCCGCTGCGTCGGCATCTCGACGCACAATCCCGAGACCGCCATCAAGGCCGTGAAGGGCGGGCTCGTCGATATGATCATGTTCAGCGTCAACCCCGCCTACGACCTGCTGCCGCCTGTCGAGAACGTGGGCAACTACTATCGCGACGACGCGTTCGACTCGGCGCTTGGCGGCATCGCGAAGGAGCGTGCCGAGCTCTACCGTCTCTGCGAGGAGAAGGGTGTCGGCATCACGGTGATGAAGGCCTACGCGGGTGGACGCCTCTTCGACAAGGCGCGGTCGCCGTTCCAGGTGGCGCTCACGCCCGTGCAGTGCATCCACTACGCGCTGACGCGTCCGGGCGTGGTGTCCGTGCTCTCCGGCTACGACACGGTCGAGCACGTCGACGCGGCGGCGGCCTATGCCGCTGCGCCGCGCTACGCGCGCAACTATGCGCGTGTGCTGGCGAACGCGCCGCGTCACGCCTACGACGGGCAGTGCACCTACTGCGGACACTGCCACCCATGTAAGAACGGCATCGACATCGCGATGGTCAGCAAGCTCTACGACCTCGCGGCCATGCAGCCCACGGTGCCGGACACGGTGCGCGCCCACTACATGGCGCTGCCGCACCATGCGAGCGAGTGCAAGGCCTGCCACACCTGCGAGAAACGCTGCCCGTTCCACGTCAAGGTGTCCGAGCGCATGAAGCTCGTCGCCAAGCTCTTCGGCGTCTAGACGGCCGCCTTCGCGGCGGCCTTGCCGACGCCCTCGCCAAGCGCGACCGCGCTGCCGGTCACGCGATAGGAGGCCTGGGCGATGAAGTCGCCCGAGATGCAGCGGCCCGCCATGAAGAGGTTGTCGACGTCCTTCGCCTGGCAGGCACGCAGCGGAATCTGGAAGGGGCGGAACTTCATGCCGAAGTTCTGTCCTGCGGCGCGCTTGTTGTTGGACTTCCTGTCGAGGCCGTGGATGTCGATGCCGAAGCGCGATTCCGTCAGCGCGTCCGGGAAGCGGCGCCCCGCGGCGACGTCCTCGCGCGTGACCGTGTAGCGTCCGTGAATGCGCCGCGCGTCGCGGTGGCCGATCTGCTCTGCCGTGGCGACGACGCGGAAACCCTCCCAGGGACCGCCGAGGCGCCGGAGGGCGTCCACCAGGCGGAAGATCTCCCTGCGCGCGGCGATCGTCGCGTCCGAGATGGCCTGGGCGTTGTCGAGGCGGAGTCTGTAGGCGTGGGTGGCCATGAAGCAGAAGAGGTTGCCGTGGCAGCGGAAGAGGGGGGGGTCGCCGTAGCTCGGATCGAGTCCCTGTTGGTGGAGAAGGGTCTTGAGCTTGTGGGAGGCAAGGATGTGGTGGCATTCGGACTTCCCTTCCGCGGTCTCGTGCCGCGTCCACATCGCGGGCTCGTTGGAGCAGTATTCGGCGAGGGCGTCGCCGTTCTTGACCGTCACGAGGGAATTGAGGGTGGCGGGCTGTCCGAAGCCGTCGGGTGTCCAGCCGAGGTCGAAGCCGCAGCCGGCGAGCGCGGCGAGGTCGCCGTCGCCGGAGCAGTCGATGAACTGTTTGGCGTGCCAGGCCTGGCGTCCGGACTTCGACTCCGTCACGATCTTGTCGATGTTGCGGTTGGATTTGTCGCGGTAGGCCGCGACGACAGGGCACTGCAGCGTGAACTTCACGCCCGCCTCCAGGCACATGTCCTCGCAGACAAGGCGCATGTATTCCGGCTCGTAGACCCAGTCCTTGTTCAGACCGTGGGGGTAGCGCTTCATCTGGTCGGCAGGCGGATGGTCGACGGTCCGCGCGCCGTAGTCGTCGAGGCGTTTCATGATCTCGCGGTCGGTCGCGCACTTGTCGAAGTCGAAGATGTAGGTGAGCATCCCGCTCGTCCACACGCCGCCGAGCGAGCCCTGTAGCTCGAAGAGGCGCGTCTTCGCGCCGGCGCGCGCGGCATTGACCGCGGCCGCGACGCCGGCGGGACCACCTCCGACGACGATGACGTCCGCCCAATCGTCAAGCGGAATCTGCCGGGATGGCTCGCTGAAGAAGCCGGGCGTGGCCTTCGGTTCCGCCGCAAAGACACGTCCTCCCATTACGCTCGCTGCCCCGAGGGTCAACGTGCCAGAAAAGAAATCACGTCTGGTCATGTTCCGTCTCCGCCTTCAAATCTTTCATCGCCTGTCACGATTGTATTGTACCACAGTCGGTTCCGGTGCGCCACAGAATTGGAATTGACGAAGTGTTTCTTGGGGACGACACCTCTGGTGTCGTTCGGAACTCGCCGGGACCGAACGACAGCAGAGCTGTCGTCCCCATGTGTTGCCTGTTAGTCAAAGGTTTGGTAGAATATTCCTGTTCTATTTTGAAGCGGATTTGGGTGATGACAAGGGCCCGATGCGGCGAAGAAGGTGATGGAGTTGAGCAGTTGGGCCGTTGCAGAGTTTAACAGTTAAACAATCGAGGAGAGAGTACAATGAGCATCAATGTTTCAAGACGGAATTTTCTGATGGGGACGTCGGCGTTCGCCCTTGCGGCCGCGAATCCAGCGGCGGCCTCGGTCGGCGGCGGAACGCCGACCCTGCCGAGAGGGAACGGAGGTTTGAAGCTCCGGTTCGGTTTGTTGAGCGACATCCACATCACGGACTGGGAGTCGACGGAGATCTTCCGCAAGACGCTGCGGTATTTCCGCGACCAGGACGTCGACGCGGTGATGATCGCCGGCGACATGGCCGACCACGGCATTCTGCCCCAGCTCCAGAACGTCGCGAAGGCGTGGTTCTCGGTGTTTCCCGACGACAGGGGGCTTGGGAACAAGAAGGTGGAGCGGCTCTTCGTCTACGGCAACCACGATCCCGAGGGGCTCGGTTACCGCGACCCGGCCATGGACAAGGCCTTCAAGGCGATGAACATGACCTACGAGGAGGCCGAGAAGTTCCATCTGCAGAAGTACGGACTCGGCAAGGCCTGGCAGGAATGCTTCCACGAGGCGTACGCGCCGATCTACACGAAGAACGTGAAGGGCTACGACTTCATCGGCGGACACTGGGATCCCGTGAACGGCAGCGGCTGGGGTTCGGGTCCGGCGATCGGAGAATGGATGAAGGCGAACGTGTCGAAGCTCGACACGGCTAAGCCGTTCTTCTACTTCCAGCACCCCCATCCGAAGGGGACCGTCTTCGCTGGCGACAGCTGGGGAGAGGACGCCGGCGACTCGACGCGCACGTTCGCCGACTATCCGTTCGCGACGGTCTTCTCGGGACACTCCCACCGTCCGATCACCGACGGCCGCAACTACTGGCGCGAGGAGTTCACGTCGATCGGCACGGGCACGCTCAGCTATCTCTGCATGCCGGATGGACGCAAGGGGCGCAAGAACTACCGCGACAACCTCGATGGCCGCTGCGGACAGATCGTGGACGTCTTCGACGATCGGCTCGTCGTCGCGCGCCGCGACTTCTTCAACGACGAGGACCTTGACGACAAGATCGTGTTGGAGATGCCGGTGAAGACGAGTTCGTTCTCGGTGCGTTCGGTCCGTACGGCGGAGCGTCCGTCGTTCGCGAAGACGGCGAAGGTGGAGACCAAGGTCGCAGGACGCAAGGCGGTCGACTTCAGTTTCCCGGGCGCCTTCGACAATCCGACCGCGCGTCCCTTCGACTACACCGTCAAGGTCGAGTCCCGCATCCCCGGAAAGGCGACCTGGCAGAGCTGGTCGAAGAGCGAGCTGTGGGCGCAGCCGGAGGCCGTCATGAGCCGGAAGCGCGCGATCGCCGCGGGCAGCGTCAAGGGGCAGATCGACCTTGCGGGCCTTCCCGCCGCGGCGAATGCGGTCCGCGTGCGCGTCGCCGCCCGCAACAGCTACGGCGTCGCCGGAGGCGAACTGGTCGGCGCATGGCAGGAACTTGCCTAAAGGACGCGGACGATGGAGAGTGTGAAGCGCATTGCCGCCAGTGTGATTCTTGTCTGTGCGGGTTTGTCCGCGCTGGCGACCGGTAATGACGCCAAGGACCGGTCTGGCGTTGTTCTGGGTACGCCGTTTGCCGATGGCATGGTCTTGCAGCGCGGCATGGACGTGCCGGTCGGGGGCTGGACCGAACCCGGTGCACGGGTGACGGTGACGTTCGCGGACCACTCCGTGACGGGGACCGCGGGTGCCGATGGTGCCTGGCAGGTGACGCTGCCGAAGATGGAAGCGTCGAAGGTCGGGCGGACAATGACAATATCATCTCACCCCTCACCCTCTCACCTCTCACCCCTCACCCTCACGAACATCCTCGTCGGCGAGGTCTGGTTCGTCTCGGGGCAGTCCAATGCGGAGTGTCCTGTCTGGGGCGGCGACTATCCGCATTTCCGCGACCGCAACGGCGGACTCACGGTGGCGATGGCCCGGCGTCCGAACATCCGCTTCTGCTACTATTCCGACTACAAGTGGTCGGCCGAACCGAAGCGGCGCGGTGAGCGGACGGCGCAGTGGTTGGAGATGAACGCGGAGAATCTCGGGCGCGACTTCCGCGGCAACGGTGAGGGCTTCACGGCGATCGGCACCTACTTCGCGCTGGAACTCAATTCCTCGCTCGACGTCCCCGTCGGCATCGTCGGCGCGTACTGGGGTGCGACACGCATCGAGCCCTGGATTCCCGCCTGTGCCTACGACCGTCCCGTCCCAATCCTTGATGCGCAGACGTTCAAGGCGAAGGGCGGCATCACGAACGTCCTGCCGTACGTCCGGAATCCCAATTCGTGGCAGAACAGTCCCCACCAGCAGCCCTCCGCGCTCTGGAACGAGATGGTGGAACCCTGGGCGCCGATGGCCATGCGCGGTTTCCTCTGGTACCAGGGGTGTTCGAATGCCGGCCAGCCCGACCACTACTGCAAACTGATGCACCGTCTCTACGATGGGTGGGCGAAGCGGTTCGGAAACTCCGCGCTAGAGCTTCTCTTCGTGCAGCTGGCGCCCTACGAGGGCCTGGACTTCGGCGAACTCCGCGAAGCGCAGAACGCCTTCGAGAAGGAGGAGCCGCACGCGGCGATGGCGGTGATCAACGACGTTTCGGACATCACCGACATCCATCCAAACGACAAGCTCGCCGTCGGCAAGCGCCTGGCCGCGCTCGCGTTGTCCCGGTCCTACGGGTTCCCGTTCGATGGACATTCCCCCACGCTGAAATCGGCGAAGGTCGAAAACGGTCGTTTCATCCTCGACTTCGACCATGTAAAGAACTTCTACTATCGTGGTGCATCGTATCTCGACACGGCGAGCGGCTTCGAAGTCGCCGGAGCGGATGGAACCTGGAAGGAGGCGGTCATCGAGAACATGATCGTTGAACCGCGCTGGGACAAGAAACTGATGGTTCGGAAACCGATTGGCGGGAGTCGGCTCGTCGTCTCCTCGAAGGAGGTTGCGAACCCCGTGAAACTCCGCTACCTCTATCGGCGTCCGTGGTTCGGCGCGATCCGGAACGAACTCGGCCTTCCGCTTGGACAGTTCCGCACGGCGATTCGCTGAAAAACTGCCATGAGCATCACTTCCGTCAGGCTGGCTCCTTTGCTGTTTGTCTCCTCGTTGATCATTCAGGCTGACGAGGTCGATCTGGCAATGCGCTCGTGGCGGATCCAGACGAAGAACGCGACTGTGGTCGCGGAGCGGGAGTTCGAGGGACGGAGTCCGGTCTGGCGTGTCGACTACGTGGGCGACCGAGACGATGCGGTGGGCGAGGTGTCGCTTGCCGCGTATTCGCCGCGGCAGATGCTCGATTCATGGATCCCGCCGTATGTGCTGCGGGATGCGGAACAGGTGGCGTTTGAGATACGTCTGCAGGTCGGTACGGCGCGTGTCGCGTTCCAGAAGCAGAATCTCGATGTCGGGGCGATGGACACGCAGGCATGGACAAAGGTGTCGCTGCCGCTCGTGAAGAACCATTTCGGCCTTGCCGAGGACTTGTCCTTTCGAATGCGCGGGAAGGGGAACGTGCGTTTCCGCTTCGCGAACCTGAAGTTGTTTCTCGAGGACGGGCGCGTCTACGAAGTCCTGCACGAACGTGCGCCGCGCTACACCGACATGATGCCGGTGCCGCTCGCAAAGTCCGCGGTGAAGCCGCTGCCCCGGCGGCCGCGCATTCAGTTCGGCGTCGCGAATCTCACCTGCCTGGCTCTCGCGCCGCAGTGGACGGAGATCGGACGGTTCATGGCGAAGTATCTGCCGGAATACGACATCGTCCTCTCGGAGGGCGGCACGCCGCCGCTGAAACTTGGCGAGGTTCTGAAGACGCTTCCCGAGAATCTCTTCGTCCAGTTCCAGAAGGGGCAGCACGACCTGCGCTACGCGAAGCTGAAGGACGCGCTCGTCAGGAACCGTTTCGGCGAGAGCCAGTCGTGGATGTTCAATTCGACGGTCGCGACGGACCCCGTTCTCCGCGACGCCTACGAGGAGCAGATTGCGTATGCTGGAAGCCTGGGTTTCAACAACATCCAGCAGTACGACTACGTCTGGATGTACGGGAAGGGTGGGCCGTGGTGTTTCGACAAGTCCACTATCGCCGCCTTTCGTGAAGATCTGCTGGGACTGGACGAAGGTCTCCATCTTGGCGCGAGCGACGTGGAACCGGCGAAGACGATTCACTTCGAGGAGTACTATGCCTATGCGCATGGTTCTTCCGTGAAACCCTCCGACCTCGGGCTTTCCGACTGGTCCACGTACGAGCCGAAGTGGAAAAAGGGGCCACACGAACGGATGCTCTACACGCTCATGGCCTATGAGTGGCTGCGCCAGGCGCAGCGGTTCGGCGCGTGGAGCCGGAAATACTGCTACGGCACGCCCTACGATTATCTGCTGAACGGAGAGGGCGAATGGAACGGCAATGACCACTGCCTGCTGCCGCGGCTCGTTGACACCGGCATCGTCTACGATGAGCACTTCGATGGTTCGTTCCAGGATCTTCCCGCCATCTACCGAGGGGTGGGGTGTGCGGTCCGCAATGCGGCACGCTACGGCAAGCACTGGGGCGTCTGCGTCGAGACGAGCCGCGGCGGCGGTGGCGACCAGCCCTACTTCTCAGCACGCTGCATGTACACGCTCGGCTATGTCTTCGCCGCGCTCGGCTATGACGCGATTGAATATGACGGGTTCCCGGGCAGCAACTTCTGGCACAACAACGGAAGCCTGGCCGCAAAGCGGAATGCCCGCAACATGCTGGACCACATGATGGCGACGGCGCGAGGATACCGTCAGGCGCGGATTGACGGCATGGCGAAGCGCCGTGATTTCAAGGCCCTCCATGTCGTCGAGCGGCGGTTCGCCGGCACGCATCAGGGGAACTGCTTCTTCGGGATGCATCTGAAGGGCGACCTGCGGACCGAAATCGACGCCGCGGCGATTGACTGCGAGATGATCGACGTGCAGGAACTGCCGTTGCTTGCGGATAAGGCGGACGCCATTTTTGTGTCGCCGCTCATCAAACGGCGTGACACGCTTGACTTTCTCGCGCAGTGGCAGGCGGCGAAGCCGGGACGTGTTCTCGTGACGAAGCCCGAAGAGGTCACGTCGACCGTGGATCGGCTGGGATTGCGCCGCCTTCAGGTTCCGTCTGAGACCAATGACGTCCTCGTGCTGCCGTTCGGTAGGGTCGGCGTTCCTCCGCCGACCGCGGATGGCGACGGAGCGCCATCCCTACCGTATGCCGGTGTTTCGGTGGCGGTGCTTGTGAACCGTCGGGCCACGGCTGTCGCACACGCGAGGATGGCGAAGTGGTTCAAGGAGGTCTGGCCAGTCGGACTCTGGAACGGTCCGTGCGATCCGGCGAAGGTGCTCTTCAAGGACGACTGCCCTGAATGCGCAGTCGAGGAGGTTCGCGTTCCCGTTGCGAATGGTGTCTTCCGGGTCTACGACTTCTTCGACGACCGCGAGCATATCGTCGAGGCGAAGGGGGGCGTGTTGCCGCTTCCGCTCGGATCGAAGTTCACGAAGCTCCACTACTACGCGCCGGATACGCCCGCTTTTCGTGAATTTCTTGCGAAGGTGAAGTCCGGTCGGGCCCTGAGTTCCGAATTTCTGAAGTGAAGCGCAGTCGCCGAGTTTTTTTTGGTATAATGGGCGCCATGAACTCTGCAACGATGATGAAGAAAGCCGTGTTTGCCCTGTGTGCCGTGTTTGGTCTTGCCGTGGGGGCGGCGGACGTGACGATCACCAAACCCTATTTCCGTTGGCTGTTCAATGGCTTCGGATTCCAGAATTCAGAGGCGAATTTCCTGCGGATCATGCCGGAGGACTTCCGTGACCAGCGCGTGCTGAAGACCTTCGCGGAGCTCTCCCCGAGCTTCGCGCGCGTCTATACGGGTTTCGCCGACCAGTCGAGCGACGAGCTCGACGTCTTCGCGGACTACTACGACCTCACGTTTCGGAAGGCCGGGACGACGCTCTACGCCGTGCCGTGCGCCATGCCGGCACTACCGGACACCTACGACGCCGAGGAGTACGCCGAGAAGGTCGCGAAGAACCTCGAATACCTGATCAAGGTCCGCAACTGCCGGAAGATCCGCTACTACTGCCTGTCGAACGAGCTGATGACCGGCGACACGTGGAACTGGTTCGCGTCCACGAAGCGCTGGGACGTCTACCAGAAGTTCAACGCGGCGCTGTTCCACGCCTTCCGGCGCCACGGGCTCGACATCCGTCTGCTGTCGACGGATGAGGCGGCCACCACGAAGCCCGAGTGCGTCTACGAGGGCGTGGACTGGGTGCGCAAGAACATGAACGACTATGTGGGCGCGTACTGCACGCACTGGTACGTCTACGGACGCCGCACCGACGACCTCGGCCTGTGGAACGAGTACAACGCCTACTTCTCGAATCTCGTCCAGAAGGCGCTCTCGGCAAGCGCGAAGCGCTACATCCTCGGCGAATACGGCTTCCATCCCGCGTGGGGGAAGCGGGGCGTGATGGTGGACGACGTCAGCTACCACATGCGCCAGCCCGAGACGCGCCAGGAGAGCGTCCTCTGCAAGTGCGAGGTCGGTCTCGCCGCCATGAACCAGGGCGCGGCCGCCTGCGTGGACTGGAGCTTCGTCGACTATCCCGACCCGTTCGTCATCGAGGACGGCGACACGCCCGAGGAGCATGCCCGCTACGTGGCCGGTCGCTGTGGCTACCGCATCGACACGAAGTACAACAAGTGCGGCGTCTTCCGCTGGTGCTCGACCGACCGCGACTACTCGGCGTACGAGGAGCTCTACGCGATGGGCTGGCTCGTCAAGCTCTTCCGCAAGAACGCCACGGTGCTGCCGTGCGCGTTCGCCGATCCGATGCTCCGCGGCGGGGCCGTCATCAATCCGGACCGCTCGGTCTCGATCGCCCTCATCAACCGCGGACCGGCGAAGGAGGTCACCGTGGACTGTTCCAGCTGGAAGACGCGCGTCGACGGCACACCTTCTCTCCACCAGCCGCTGCGCCGTTACGTCTACGACAGCGCGCACGTGCCGCTTAACGCCTTCAACGACCTGCAGACGCCGAGCGGCACGGTCACGGCGAAGGACGGCGTCCTGGCGGTCTCTCTTCCCGCGAAGTCCATGACATTTCTCACGACCGACTACGAGGATGTTGTGCCCGCGCCGGTCGAAGGCCTGCGGATCGACGCGAAGCGCCTGACCTGGACGGCCGCCACCGGCAAGTCCCATCGCTACTATCGCGTCTACCGCGAGGGGAGGCAGATCGCCTCGACCGTTGCCACCTCGCTGCCGTTGTCTTCCACGTCGTCGACCGACGTGTCGAAGTACGCCGTGACGAGCGTCGACCAGTGGGGGAACGAGGGACGGAAATGACCGCCGATTTCGAGATTGGTCCGAGCGCGAAGGCGAAGGCCCGCGACTTCATCGACAACGAGAAGCAGTTCCAGCTCGGTTTTCTGCCGACGGAACAGTCGAACCCGATTACCGCGACGCTGGAGGACGATTTCAAGCGCTCGACGATCGCGGGCATCCAGTGCCTCCAGCGCGGTGACCGCCAGATGGCGATCACGATGCGCCATGTCTTCGACTCGGAGAACTTCGCGAAGCTCGTCGACGCCATGGTCGCCGCGGTGACGGGCGAGAAGGGGCGCATCGTCTTTTCCGGCTGCGGGGCGACGGGACGCCTCTCGATCCTGCTCGAATCGATGTGGCGCGACTTCTTCCACCGGCGCGCGGTGGAGCTCTCCGCCGACGAGCTGAAGCTCGCGGAC
>R26__coassemble_982_pt1 | contig 15200 bp, 7 predicted proteins | sample R26__metabat2_high_PE_030 | metagenome-assembled genome bin R26
TAGCCCGGCTGCCAGACCGGTTCAAGCGTCGGGCACCCGCGCTTGTCGGGATAGTCGGGATAGAGGTCCAGCGGACGCGCATAGTTGTAGATCGGATCGGGCGTCAGCATCTTGAAGACCGGCGCGCGGACGGCGTTCTTCATGTCGACGGCGGCGGAGAGCATGTTCTTCTTCGACGGGTAGTACGCGCCGTTCGAATAGCCGCCGCGCAGTCCGTAGGCGTCGGTCGAATCCTGTTCGCGACAGATGCAGAATCCGTCCACGCCGTAGCGCTCGACCATGTAGTCCATCGAATAGGCGTCCATGAACCACGAGCCCACGCTCTTCGGATAGTCGCCGAACGTCGACTTGAACTTCGCGAAGACCTCATCGACGATCTTCCGCCGCTCCTCCTGCGTGTAGGCCTGCAGGAAGCCGGGATTGACGTGCCAGTCCCAGGCCCAGCCGCGTGCGCTGTTCCACGTGATGCCCACCTTCTCCACGAGCGGCCTGCAGAGCTCGAACCACACGCCGTATTCGGTCTTCGCCGGATCGGACGCACGGGCGATCGCCATCATCTCGTCGTCCAGCAACGCGTCGTACTGGAGGAGGATCGTGTTCTTGAACCCGTATTCGCGGTTCAGCTTCACCTCCTCGCGCAGCGCCGCCGTGCAGTCCGCACGGTTCATTCGCGGATCGAGCGACCGCACGAAGTTCACGACGTTCACGACCGTGCAGTCGCCCGCGAAACCGGACACCGCGGCCATCGCCGCCAACACGACCACACTACAGATCTTCCGAATCATCTTCAACTCCTTGACATTTGAACACCTATCCTGGTTCCGCGACCGACACCGTGTGATGGTCATTCGTGGGGACAGACCCATCCAGTTTCGGCTTCAGCATATCGCCCGTCGTATATCCGGGTCTCAGGGCAATGTTCGCAGATACTCGGCGAACAGGTAGTCATAGACAATGTAGCCTCTGTCCGTTCGATAGACGAGATCGTGCTCGATCAAGGCCGGCAAAGCCGCACGGACAGAGGATGGTGCGGTGATTCCATGTTTGGCAAGAAAGGCCCCCGCCGTGATCTCGGCGACGCAGCGTTCCTTCGCCACCGCCTTCAGGACGAGCTTGGCCACGTCGTTCTGAACCGCCAGCAGATCATGAAACGTCAGTGCCCGGTCTTCAAGCACACCGGCAATCGATGACTCAACCATTTCAGGTCCGGTCAGCCCCCCTCCATCGGCCCAGATGCGGTTCAGCACACTTTGAACATACCAGGTTACGCCGTCAAAACGGTCATAGAGCGACTTGAACGCCTCGTCCGAGAAAGGTCTTCCGTCAGCCGAGAAGAAACCCTTCGCAAAAGGCAAATAGGATTTCCTATCGATGACGGGAAGTTCCAGAATGTCCGTCGACTGATAAAAGGGATGTCGTGGCGTGGCGAACATCTCCCCCAGCAGATGATGCCGAGACCCCGCGAAAATGAAGTTGGTGTTCTCAAGAAACTGGATGTACCCCCGCAAGAGGGCCTCCGTCCCTTTTTCGGGATAGTTCAGAATCTGCTGGAACTCGTCAATCGCAATGACAATGCGCTTCTCCTTTGCAGCCAGATATTCGAACACGCCCTTCAACGTACTTTCCGTATTGGCCTTTTCAACCGATAGCGAAAATGACACGCCTCCGGAGGAATCGGGCGTCACAACTGGACGAAGCGACTTGAAGAAACGTCCAACGGCCGCCAATGCCTTCTCGGGAAGCGTGTCAAGCGTTCCCAGAACCGCGTTTGCCAGGAGCTCGGTGAATTCCCGCAGATCGGATGTGGCATAGATGTCAAGGTAGATTGTCGCAACATCGTCCCTGAGCTGATGAAAGACGTTCTTGATGAGCCCTGTCTTGCCATAGCGTCGGGGCGCCATCAGCGTCACATTCCGCTCGTTCGTCAAGGCGGAAACCACCTTCTTCGTCTCCACGACGCGGTCACAGAAGTATTCAGGCCCCCTATATCCGCTGATTACAAATGGATTTGCTGGTTTCATGCCATAATTGTATCACATTCTCGTGATGGCGTAAAGTACGCTTCGTAATTTACGCAACGACATGCCATTGCTACACGCCCAGCGGGAAGCAGGTAAGGCGCAGGTTGGTCGCACCCATCGGCACGAACTCGACCGCCTCGACGGACGCCCCGGCGTCCATGGGCGCGGGATTGCAGACCGGCGCCGGAGTGTGCTGCAGCGTCTCAGGATTCGCCGGATAGGCCGCCGTCGCCCGCACCATCGGCACCATGAGCCGCAACGGCGGGTTTTCCCAGGGATAGTCGGTCGACGCAATCCGCTTCACGCGGATCTTCCCGGCGTCGAAGGCGGTCGACACCGGCATCGCGTAGATGGTCGGCTTCTCCGCGCACGTCGCCGCGCACCACGCCCAGCCGTCCGGAAGCGGACGCGGCGGATGTTCCCACGTGCACGGTGTCCACGTCGTCTTCAGCGGCTGCGCGAAGACGAGCGGACCATACTCGACCGCCCGCAGCGGCTCGTCCAGACCCGGTTCGCGCGCCGGCCGTACGACCGGCGCGTTCTGGAACGACACGACCAGCTCGTCCTTCGTCCACGGCCCCTTCACGACCAGCCAGCGCCGCTCGGACTTGACGTCGAGCGCCTGTCCGTTCCGGCTCACCGTCCACCCCTTCGACCACACCGGCAACCGCAGCCGCAGCGCCCCCGTCCACCCCTTTGGCGCGTCGACGCGGATCTTCACCGCGTCCTCGAACGGATACTGCGTCTCGAAGTCGAGCGTGACTTCCTTCGTCGCCACCCGGCACGGACCGTAGGTGTTCACCACCAGGTCCCCCGCGCGGTTCCTCATCACGGACTTGAGCAGATACGTCGGCAGCAGGCGGATGGACTGCGCCGGACAGCACGCCGCGAAGAGGCACGGCGTGTACGCCTCGTAGTACTCCCTACAGCCGCCCGTCGCGGAGGTCTTCGTCGCGCGGAACTGGTTCGGCGACGAGTTGTAGGCGATCGCCCGCTCGTCCTTCTTGCGCGCACCCATCGCCGCGTTGAACGCCATCCGTTCGATTGCGTCGCCGAAGCGCGCGTCACCAGAGAGCCGGGCCATCCACTGCAGATACTCCATCCAGCAGATGAAGTTGCAGTACTCCGTCTCGCGCGTACAGCCCGCCGGCCCCGTGTGCTCGAAGTGAGAGGTCGGCACATAGGTCGCCTGCCACCCGACGCGACGGACATGGTCGTCATACGCGAAGAAGCAGTCTTTCCTGAAGTCCTCGTTCCCGTTCGCCAGCGAGAGGATGCCCGGCAGCTGCGCGCGGACGGCATGGGCGACGACGTGGTAGGCCCCCTCCTCCAGGGAGAAGTGGTTGAATCCGCCGGTCTGGTTGGCCCATTCTCGATGCGGGTTCCAGATTGCGCCGGCATTGAGGAAATCGGCGTAGTCCTCGCAGAACGCGAGGAGGCGCGGATCGCCCGTCAACCGGTAGACCTCGACCGCCGGCCAGATGATCGTGGGGCCGACGTAGTTCGTCTTCTTCGCCCCCGCCCAGTTCGTCGCGAACCAGAGGAGACCGCGGTGGAGGGCGTCGAGAATCCGCCGATCGCCCGTGCGGGAATATTCAAGCAGCAGCGCACGATAGACAAAGTGCGCACCCCAGGCGTTGTAGTCCTCTAGACGGTTGTCCGTCCTGCGGTAGGACCCGAGATAGCCATCTGGCTCCTGCAGTGCGAGCATCGATTCGAGGAAGGCGCGCCACGTCGCGCGCAGACCGTCGTCCTCCAGCGTCTCGGCAAGTTCCAACTGGCCGAGGCGGAACTCGCCCGCCATCTCCGCGCACCAGCCGGGCCATTCCTGGTCGCGTCCGGGATAGAGCTTCGCGTCGTAGTCGCGCGTGCGGTAGGGTTTGTCGAACTGGTCGGCGTCGAGTTCACCGAAGTGTCCACCCATGCCGTCACGACTGCGCGCGAGCAGCGTGCGGATCCATCCGTGCGCCGTGATGGCGCCGAGCGGTAGCGGCAGCAGCTCCTGGCGTTCCGGTGGAATCCGGCCCTGTCCCAGCAGGTCGGCGCGCACGGGCGCGTTCTCCGTGGTGCGCGTCTTCAGGAAGTCGGCGGGGGCGAGCGGAACATCCGAGATCCGCACATCGTCGAGCTGCCCCGCAAAGCGGTAGTCGGCGTCCGCGCGGCTGCCGAGGTAGAGATGGTCGCGCAGGAGCTTCGGCGGCGTCGCACTGCGGTGGGCGGGACATTGCGGCTGCTGCACGCCATCCACGTAGAGACGGCCGACGTCGTCGCCCTTCGCCGCGGGATCCCAGACGAAGGCCACGTGGTGCCAGGCGCCGTCGCGCAGGGACTTCGCGCCGTCGTCGATGTGGTGCGCGTTGTGCGTCTTCATCATGCCACGCACCTTCGAGGACTCCGTCTCGTCCAGATTGACGTAGAACGCCCCGGTGGTGGACGCCGCGGATGCCATCTTCGTCTGCTCGATGAGCATCTGGCACGCGGCCTTCGAATTCGCCGACACGCGCACCCAGCATTCGACCGTAAGCCCCTTCTGGCAGGCCGTCAGGTCCAGCTGACGCTCCGTGCGGCACTTCGCCATCACACCGTCGAACGTCGCCGCACCCTCCGTGAACGCCACGCCGCCGTTCATCCGCAGATGGTTCCCGTTCCCACTCGCATCCGCGCCACCGAACGAACCGAACGGCCAGTAGGCGATCGTCCGCGCCGAGGCGACCGACGCCACCAGAACCGCCGCCAGCAAGAGAGTCATTCCATTACGCATTGTCCATCCTTTTTTTCGTCTGTCTTTCCGTCTTCAGGTCCTCAACATGGAGATCGGGTCGTGCGGCCCGGAAACGCCAGCGCGAGTCCACATGCTGCGACGATTGCCAGTAGGGATCGTCCTCTCGTCATTTCTTCATAACAACTGCTGAATGAAAGGGACTCCATACAATGGAATGTCCTCAATGCGAACTCCTGTCGATCGCTTCTGCATCGAAACCCGAATCTCGAACGGCGGTCCATAACGGTCATGATAACTCTTGAGACTCGCCGCTCTGAGATTTGTCTCCGCCTTCACCTCAAGCGGATAAACCGCTTTTTCGCCCTGAATCAGGAACTCGATCTCGGCCCGAATGTTATCCGGAGACCAATAATAGGGCTGTATGCCAAGCGACCTCAACTCCTCAAGCACAAACTGCTCGGTCAAAGCCCCCTTTGAGAAAGTAAACACCTCGTTCTTTTCAAGCAGAATCGTACCGGGGATATCGCACATCGCCGCAAGCAAACCAACATCGTGGATATACAGCTTGAAGTCTCCGAACTGTCCATGTGCCTTAAGCGGAATCTCCGGCGTCGTGACATTGTTGACCTTATGCACCAGGCCGGCATCGCGCAACCACTCAAGTGCAATCTCATATTCACGCGCTCTCGCACCGGGTCTCAGCGCCGTATAGATGAACTTCTTGTTCTCCTTGGCCAGCTGGGAAGGTATGGCATCCCAAACCAATCGAATCTTCGCGAGAAGCCGCGGCTTGGCATGTTTGGCAAAATCCTCGTCATAATCTCGGAGGATACGCTTCTGAATCCTTCTAACTACGGAGAAATCCTTCGTCTCCACATACTTTTTAACCGCTTCAGGCATTCCGCCAACATAATAATATCGGCGTACCAGGTCGGTAAGTTCGTCATGGAACCCTTCGAGTGCCGACCATTTCCCCTCCAGGATATACTCCGCTTTCAGTTCTTCACCAATAGCCCAAAGAAATTCCTGAAAAGACATCGGCGACACATCAAGGTATTCGACTTTACCGACTGGATATGATGCCTTGCGATTGCTTGATCTTCCAATCTCATCCTGCTCCTCATTTTCGTCATCGCGACGTACTGCCAATCCAAGGAGCGATCCGGCGACCATGACGGCGAGATCGGGCTTCTCTTCCTGGAGATACTTGAGCGCCGTCAATGCCCTCGGCGCCTCCTGTATCTCGTCAATGATAAGAAGAGTTCGTCCCGGAACAATCCTCTGACCTGTCGCGAGCTGAAGCGTATCAATGACTGTGGTGGAGTCCAGATTAAGTGTGTCGAATCGCGCCCTCAGCAATTCATTCTTCATCAAATTGACAGTAACGACATTCCCTTCATATTCATTGCGGGCAAACTCCTCCATCAGCCAGGTCTTTCCAACCTGTCGTGCCCCCATTAAGACCAATGGCTTCCTATCTGTACTTTTATCCCATTCAAGTAGTTTTTTATATGCAATACGGCGCATGTGTTTTATCCCTTCTCCGCACATTATATCACATTTTATGAACCCCAGCAACTAGACAACATCACATTTTATGAACCTTAAACAGGACAATCCTGCCACTTTTATGAATCTTAACGGTCATTCGTGGGGACAGTTCCATCCAGTTTCGGCTTCGTAATTTACGCAACGAGCGACTTCGTATCAGAACGGTCCAACCATCTTCTCGCGGCATTCGCGCCGATAGGCGTTGAGCTGGGCACGGGTGTATGTCTTTCCGACGGTATCCACACCAATCACCTTCGCGCCCTCGTAGGGAATTGTCGAGACGACGAGGTCGTACTTCTTCAGTTCCGCGTCCCGTTTCGCCTTCGCCCCGGCGCTCTCGTACGGCGGGACCTCGAAGACATCGTAGGCGCGGCCGTGATCGATGCTCCACGCCCTCACGAATTCCCCGAGGAGCGCATCTGCCGGATTCTTGACGCTCCAGCCCTCCCGGTCGCAGACGAGTGCGCGCATCGAATAGGGACGCAGCACTGCGAGTTTCGCCGCGGGGCAGTCCAGCCAGCCCGTCACGTTGAAGCATTCGTCGCCGAAACGAAGTCCCACGATCACGTCGGACGGGAACGTGCCGCCGTTCGCCTTCTTCCAGCGGTTGAGCCGGAACTCGACCGTCTCGACCGCAGCCGCGCGGGTATGGGGCGAGAAGACGCTCATCTGACCATTACCCTTCTTCCAGGCATCGCTTTCGGTGTCGTTCGCCCAGTAGACGGCGAGACCGATCTTGTCGAGGAGTGCGTCCTTGTAGGGCGTCAGGTCGAAAAGCAACCGCACGAGGCGGCGTTTCTCGACCTCGGGTGTGCCCTTCATCGCCACAGTCACCGTGTCGTTCTCGGGCTTTGCGTCCGCCCCGGCGAGCGTCATCTCAGCGGGGAGGATCTTCAGGGGCTGCGCGCCGTCGAAGAGCTTCAGCGGCACGATGACCTCGGCCCGCAGCGGCACCTTGCCTCCGAAGTAGTGTCCGCTCCGCTTCCCGCCAGACGCGTACGGCTGGCCGACGGAATAGACCGGCGGTTCGACGATGATGTCCTGGGGACCGGCGGAGAACGCGAAGAGATTGCGGTCGATCGCGAGTCCGCGATAGGCGCCACCGATCATCACCGCGCATTCGACGCCGTGCGCCGCCATGTCGGCGAACTGCGCCTCAATGTTCCCCTTCCACTGGAAGGACGTCCACACCGTCGGGAACTCCGCCGCGCGTCCCGAAAACGCCAGTGCGAGTCCACAGACGGCGAAGATCGCCCTTCTCTTCATTTGCGGCCCTCTCACTTGATGACGATGATAATGCCCTTGATCTTCTCGACCGTGAGAACGCCCGCACGAACACGGCAACCCCACTTGCCGGCACATGTGCCGACGACCGCCGGCTGACCGACGACCGTCGTCGCGGACGCGAGACGGATGCCGTCCCGCTCGGCTTCGGCGAGCTGCTCGGAAGTCAACCCATTCAGGTCGACCTTCGCGTTCGTGAGATCAAGCGTGCCGTTGACCGTGACGAGATCGTCGCCGGCGAGGTTGTTCGCGCCGACTTCGAGCGTGCCCGCGAGCGCGAGACTGCCGGTGACGTCGAGCTTGCCGCCGCCGACCGCGTCGGAGACGTTGCCCGAGATCGTCGCCGTCTTGCCGCTCCAGATGCTGACCTTCTGCGTCTTGCCGCCGAGCTCGAAACCGTTCTGGAAATCGAGCGCGCCGTCCGCGTACTGGCTCTGCAGCTGGATGACCGCGCCCTTGGGCAGATAGGCGCTCCCGACTTCGAGCTTCCGCGCGTCGCCGCCGAGGTCGACCGTGAAGGCGCCGCCCTTCGCCGCGAAGCCGCCGAGCAGACCGTAGCCGGCCGGCATCGCCGCGTGGCGCTTCCAGCAGAGCTCGCCCTTGCCCGTTCCGGGCGCACGGGTGAAGGACCCGCTCGTCTCGATCACGCCCACGCCGTTCGTGCCGTCCGCAAGACAGATCGCGGCCAGCGGCGAGAACGTCGCCGGCGCAATGCGGGCGTGTCCCTGGAAGCTCCGAGGCGATTCGCCCTGGAGCTCGCGCGCGGCGATCCGGCGGTTGTCGAACGGATCCTCGCTCTCCTGGCCGACGGGCCGATGAAGCCGGCGGCGATCCGCAAGGCTGTCGGGATGAAGAGCCGGATTCATTTCATCCGCTATTACATCACGCCGATGCTGGAGAAGGGCCTTATAGTACGCACCGATCCTGAGCATCCGCAGTCCCCGCAACAGGAGTATAAGCTAGCATGAGCTACTGTATCAATAACAGCAGGTTTACTGTATCAATAAGCTCTGACCCTTACACCCCCTCTTACACCCCCTCCAGCAGCCGGCGGCTGCGGTACCGTGAAAACGCAAAATAGAGTACAGTGTTCATCTCACACGATCCTGGCGCAGGGGGACATGTCGAAAAACCGGTGGCATGCTCACCGCAGCGGCCATTCTGCGAAAGGTCCGGCGGCGTCGCCCCCGAACATCCTCGCCACGACGCCCGACGGCGAGACGTCGAGCCGCATGAAGCCCGCCGCCGCCGACCGCACGTACCGCACGAGCGCCGCCTTGTACTCGCCCAGCAGCGCGCGCCCGTCGTTCGTCTTCTGGTTCCGTCCGTACTCGTCCGGCCGCGTACACTGCGGATTGAACTGCGCGAGCGATTCGTCCTTCCACACGCTGTTGACGATCACCTGCATGAACCGTCCGCAGTCGGTCTGGCACTCCATAAGCTCGGTCGTGTGCATGTGGCCGGCCACGACGATGAAGTCGTTGTCGAGCAGGAACTTCCGCAGCTCGCGCCGCCGCGTGTGATCCGAGGAGCCGAACAACATCCAGCTCGCCGAGGAGCCGTCGGACGGCATCGCCGGTCCGTGCGTGACGAGAAAGCGGTAGCGCGCCCCTGGTGCCGAGCGGAAAGCCTCGTAGATGGTTGGCAGGGAGGGCTGCGTGAAGTCGACGTGCACCCAGAGATCCGGTCCCTGCCGATAGAAGAAGTTCGTCGACGCGATCGTCTTCCCGCACTCCTCCGTCATCCGCGCCGTCATCCACGACCGGTAGAACGACGCCGCGCTGTCCTGCGCGCCGTTGCGGATGTCGTGGTTCCCCACCACGAGGCGCAGCGGCAGATCACCACCCAGCGCCGCCTTGATCGCCCCGAAGGCGTCGGAGGCCATCTGCGCGTGAACTTCGCCGTCGTTGCAGTCGCCCTGGATAAGATCGCCCACCTGCACCACGAAGGCCGGATGGTCGCGCCGCGCGCGCCGCGCCGCCGCCAGCAGGCGCGGGATCCGGCTTGCCCACATCTCGCCGTTGCGCTTGAACTCCGCGCGCTGGATCTCCGCCAGCGACGCACTCACTCCGGGCCCCGGATAGGAGGCGTGGTACACGCTCGCCGGCGCGCGGTCGTAGTGCGTGTCGCCGATGGCCAGCACCGAATACATCCCCGCCGCCCGGGACGCCGGCACGGGCAACGGCACGCCGGCCCGCCGCGGCGAGAGATTGACGTCATCCGCCCCCCACAGCACACGCGGCACACCCGCGCACGCAAGACCGGCCGTACATCCCTTCAACCATTCCCGACGATTCATTCCAATTCCTCAGCGGAACAGAAAGACCGTTCCCTGCGAGCAGACGAGCGTCTCGCTCTCCACCCACGGCGGCTCGCCTTCGCCCAGGAAACGATAGGCGTCGAGCGCGCGGCTCGCCGCGATCTCCTCGGCCGTCAGCGTCCGGTTGTAGACGCGCACCGCGCGGAGCGTCATCGGGTAGGCGAAATTGCCGATGTAGGCGGCGATCGGCATCAGATCGGAGGTCGCGGACTTGCCGCCGCCGACGTTCGAGAAGTTTGCGGCGGCCGGCGCATCGAACCAGAGATGGGCGCCCTTCGAATCGGTCGTCACCGTCGCCAGCACGTTCGACCCGAAGAAATAGTTCGGCGCCGAAATCACGCTGCGGCCGTTCCACCCGTCTTCCATGTACTGAAGTCCGCCGAAGGAGTAGTCGCCGCTCTGGCCATTCTCGTGGCGCACGTCCAGGATGATTTCGCGGTTGCTGCCGCCCTGACCGATCTGGAACGCGGCCTCGTACATCTTGTAGGAAGTCGGGTTCATGAACATCTGCACCGTGCAGGACTTCGCGTTGATGGCCTCCTTGAGCCCCGGCACCGTCGTCTGGTACCAGGCGTTGGTCAGCTTGACGCCGGTCGCCTCGTAGACGGGGGCGCCGGCCTTCGACTTGTCGATCTTGCTGTTGTCCGGATTTACGCCGTACGGGGAGAGCCCCTTGCCCGAGACGAGCTCGACCCACTGGTGCGACGCATTGGACGTGTGGAGGTTCGGCGCCGCATTGTTGATCGCGTCCAGCTGCAGCAGCAGCCCCTCCTGCGAATAGTCGGACGCGAGGAAGGTCGTGGGCGCGAGGAAGAAGCGGCAGCGCACCGCTCCCTTCGCCGCCGCCGGCAGCGGGACGTCCGTCAGGTGCGTGGTTCCCGCCGGAACCTGCGCGACGACCGCCGCGCCCTCCCAGCCGTTCGTCAGCGCGCCGCCGTCCCGGCTGCCCCAGGCGTAGACGAGCGAACGCGCGCGGTCGAACGCCGTGAAGCGCACGTCGGCCGTGGCCGTGCCGCGTAACTGCGCCGTCAGCGGACGCGCCGGGCGCGTGAAGGACGCCGACGCCTCCGTCAGTCCCGACCCGTAGCGCTCGAAGTCGATACCCGCGTTTCGGACGACCTCGTCCGCGCTGAGCGTGCGGTCGTAGATGCGGATCGTCCGCGCCGTCATCCGGTAGCAGAGGTTGCCAATGTAATAGCCGAACGTGAAGAGATCCGATTCCGCGTCCTTGGCGCCTCCGGGCGATGTGAACACCGGCTTCTCCTGACCGTCGAACCACAGATGCGCGCCGTTGGCGTCAACCGTCACCGTCACGACCACGTCCTTGCCGGCGAAGTCGTTCTCCACCCATACGATGCTCCGCTGATTCCATCCCGTTTCGCGGAACTGGAGCCCCGAGATGGAGTAGTTGCCGCGATTGATGTAGGGCGCGTTCTCGGTCTGCTTGCGCGTGTCCAGGATGAGCTGGCGGTTGCCGCTGCCCGGACCGAACTGGAACAGCCCCCGATACCACTCCCACGTGTTGGGCGTCGGCCGCATCATCACCTGCACCGTGAACGCCTTCGCGTTGAGCGCCTCCTTCACGCCGGCGATGGTGGTGTCGAAGTAGTACCCTTCAAACGCCACGCCGTTCGCCGTATAGGACGGAGCCCGGGGGTTGGCGTCCTTGGGGCCCGCCTTCCAGGTGATGGGCGTGTCGTTGACGAGCTCGCGCCAGGTTTCAGGCGCCGCCTCGTGCCGGCCGCGTCCCGCGTTGTCTATGGCGTCCCACTGCGCGATGAGTCCGCTCATCGTGTAGGAACTGGACGTCAGGTCGGGCGTCGTCATGAAGAAGCGATAGACGGGATAGTCGGCCGTTTCGGGATCGTCGACGGGCAGTGCGACGTTCGTCAGCGTGACAATCCTTCGCGGGATGGTCGCGAGGTGGACCACGCGCGCCCACCGCGACGTCGAGAGCCCCTGGTCCTGTGCGTCGTAGGCGATGTAGAGTTCGCGCGCGACCGTGCAGCTGCCCACGTCGAAGTCCGCCGTCGTACCGTCGGCCGAGACGCGCGCGACGAACGGATCGATCACCGTGACGTGGACCGTCTTCGTGAGCTCCGCGTAGTCCGACGTTCCCGGCACCGTGAACACGACGTCATAGGTGCCCTTCCCGAGCGCACCCAGATCGGCGGGCGTGTAGTTGCATGTAACCGTGCCGAACTTCGCGGCACCCAGGGTGAGGACGGGGGCGCCGTCCGCACGGCGCCATTCCGAGGCAATGTGCGGCGACGTCGTCCACTCGTTGTCGGTCGATTCGATCGTGAACCGGCGCACAAGGTCGTCCGTCGTGCCGTCGTCCCAGCTCGTCGCACCGGGGTTCTTCAGCGAAATCGTCACCATGTAGGTTCCCGCCGTCACGCAGTTCTCGGGATACGTCACCGTGTAGGCGTCGCTCGCCGCCACCATCGGCGTCAGCGGAGAGCCGACATAGAGCTGCGGCGCGGGATCGGACGGGCGCGCCACCTGTCCGGCGCCGAGCGGCGCGATCGTGCAGAGCAGCACGCCCTCGCCGCTGAGGGAATAGGTGGCGGTGTCGGTCAGGTACGGAGCGCGGATCTCGGCGGCGCGCACGGAGAATCCCTTCGCGAGGACGTGTGTGGTCGCGGCGTCGGGAACGTCGTTGCGCGTGCGCATGGAGCCCGTCGGCGCGGCGGCGTTCGCAAGGACGAAGCCGGAGGACACGAACGCATCCAGCGCATCCCAGTCCGTGCAGCGTTTCTGGACTTCGCCGATGAACTTCGCGGTGGCGAAGGCGCCCGAAAGGACTACGCGCGGCTCGTTCGCGTAGCGTGCCGCGAGGAACGCGATCTGCGCGTCGCGCGTCGCCGGCGTCTCGTCCAGCGTGACGGTGGCGAAGACCGCTTCGACGGCTCCGTCGATCCGCACGCGCTGTTCGAGAAAGGACGGCGCGGCGTCGCGGGTGGGGAAGGCGATCTCCTCGGAGGAGAGAATCTCGAAGCGGGAGTTGCGGTTGAAGGAAGCGTTGCCGACCGAGAAGACGTCCGCCGGCGTCGTGGCGGAAGGCGCGTCCGCGAAGAGTCCCCACCGCGCGTACATCTGCGACACCGTCGGATCGCGTCGGGAGAAGTTGTCCAGATAGGACGCGATGGAGAGCCAGTCCGCGTCAAGCTGACGATAGAAGGACGGATAATCGACCGCCACCAGATCCGCATAGCGACCCACGCTCCATTCGATAAGCCCGGTCGCGGTGGGGCCGTTCGTGAAGGCCTGCACGTTCCAGACCGCGAAGGTGAACGGCGTACCCGCGCGTGAAACCGCAAAGTCGTTGGTGACGACCCGACCCGCGTAGGCGCCGCGGCCCGTCACGACAAGGCGCCCCGTCCCGAGGATCGCGTCGACGTCGTATGACGACGCGAAGTCCGTACCGTCCACGAGGGAAGCGCCGGTCACGCGATCCGTGACGGTGGCCGCAGGACGCACCTCGGCGATTCCATCCCAGAGCACGTCCGCCACGGGCACGACATCGAACGTACGGCTGACGGCGGAAGGGCCGGCGATGAAACCGGCCTGCTTTTCGGAGGCATCCGTGAGAAAGACGCCGCGCTGGAGGTCGTAGAGGCCGACCGCGCCGTCCGCGCGCCGTTCGGCCGGCACGAGCGCCGCCACCAGCTGACCGGACTCCGTGATGCGCACGGAGTGGATGTCGCCGCACGCGAGACCATCCACCGAATGGTTGAAGATGAACAATGGGCTCGCCGTGGTCTTCGCGCGCGCCGACCCGAGTTCCAGGATCTTTCGCCCGTTGGCGAATACGGCGTTGCCGGGGGAGTCGAGCGTCAGCTGCAAACGGTCCCCCGCATTCGGCCTCTCCAGCGTGGCGGTGGCGCTGCCCTTCCCGTTCCAGGCCGCCCCGGCCGCATGTCCATCGGAAACCTTGCCCGCGTCGTAGCAGTTGACCGCGAGGAGATCCATCACGTTCAGATAGAGGGAGAAGATGAGGTCGTTGTCCGTTGACGCGAACCGCTGGCCCAGCATATAGCACGAAGAGGACACGGCGGGCAGCGAGAGGTCGAGCGACACCGCCGTGTTGGACGTCGCGTTAATGCCAGTATCAAGATAGGTCGAACCGTCGCACTGGACAAAGTCGAGCTCGCGATAGGCGGCGGGCAGGCGCGAGGGTGCCGCCTGGATCGCGAACGACCGCGTCACGGAACGGCCCCCGTAGGTGCCGAGTCCCTCCACGCGCACCTTCGCGCGTCCCACGCCCGTGTTGTCCGAATAGACGAGCCGGTAGTCCGTACCCTCGACCAGCGGCGTCCCCTCATCGGCGTCCGTCACGGAAATGGTCGTCGTCACAGGCGCGTCCGTACCGTCCCACATGACGTCCGCCGCCGGGCCCGCGGCAAGCAGACCGTCGTTCGCGTCGGGCCCTGCGTGCAGCAGCGCCCGCCCTCTATTGCTGGTGTCGAACCGCCCTGTGACGGAGTCGTAGAGACCCGGCTGACCATCCCGCTCGCGCACGCACGGCGTATAGTCGCGCACCAGACCGTTGCGATCGGAGATCGAGAAGGCGTAGAGGCGCAGCTTTCCCAGATTGACGTTGTCGTCGCCTTCCCTCGAGGCGAAGATGGCAAGCGGCTTCTCGGTCGTGCCCGTGTGGACGGACCCGATCTCGTTGTCGTAGACCGCCGCATTTGCCGCCACGTCGAAGAGCCGCGCCCGGTTGCCGATGCCGTCCAGCGTGAAGCGGAAACGTCCGGTCGTCGCCGAGACCTGGGTGCTCACCCAGTTTCCCACGCCGTTCTTTAGCGCCCAGGCGAAGCAGTGGGAACCGTTCAGATAGAGCGAACAGGTGAGCTTCGTCGTCGTCGGGGACTCGTCCCAGGTCTGTGAGCCGAAGACGCGCTGCAGCAGCGCATCCACATCGTCGAACGCGAAATCGGCCTCGATCTTCATTCCCGAACCGGAAACGAGACAACCGGTGTCTATGTACTGCCTGCCCGTCGACTGGATGTATTCGACCTGCCGATATCCATCGGGGAGTACGGCCGCCGACATCCCCAGCGTCACCATTGCCAACGCAACCGTCTTTAAAACATACTGCATCTGCTCCTCCTGACTTTTTGAATTATGAGGTAATTGCAAAAACCCTCTGACACCGTGCCGATGGTCCTGCCACCCGACAGGAAACCCACCACCGACACCCTCCGCGCCACGAGGAATCGTGTGCAACCATTATTGCATTTATTACAACTTTCCCAATTGAGTTGGACTATATGCGGCTTTGACCACGTTCAAG
>R26__coassemble_985_pt1 | contig 15184 bp, 11 predicted proteins | sample R26__metabat2_high_PE_030 | metagenome-assembled genome bin R26
GTGAAGAAGACGGGCCTCGTCTATTCCCTCTTCGAGACGACGGCGTTCCGTCCGCAGTGCATCGCCATGCGCCGCATCTACGAGGCGGGGGGCTTCGGCACGCTCGCCTACACGGAGGGCGAGTACTTCCACCTCAAGGACCCGAAGCACCCCATCGGGTCCTACAAGGGCTGGCGCGACGCCTCGCCGCCGCAGTACTACGCCACGCACTCGAACGGCTTCTACACCTGCATGACGCACAAGGCCTTCACGGAGGTGACGTGCGTCGGCGTCCGCTGCGACCTGCCCGAGTACCGGAGCAACCGCTACAACAACCCGTTCGGCTCGGAGGTGGCGTTCTACAAGACGGAGGAGGGTGGGTCCGCGCGCATGACGCGCGCCGCGAACCTGCCCGGCTACCACGGCGAGCTCGGACGCTGTTTCGGCACGAAGGGCTGCTTCCGCAACGACCGTTATTCGGGCGACAACAACCTCATCAAGGGACTCAAGCTCATCCGCACCGGACTGCCCCCGGGCATGGTCAACAACGGCCACCACGGTGGTTCGCACCCCTATCTCACGGACGACTTCCTGCGCGCGATCCTCGTGCCCGGCCACACCGTCTGCGTGGACGCCGCGACCGCGCTCAACACCACGGTCTCGGGCGTCTACGCCCACCTCTCCGCGATGAAGGGCGGCGAAACTCTCAAGATTCCAGTCTATCGGCTGTGATTTCTGCGACTACGACTCCATTGACACGGGCACACGGGTTTTGTAAAATAAGTGTGACCTTTGAAATAAAAGGAGTTGTAGATGAGCATAACATTGGCTGTACCCCCCGCAATCGTGGAGGAAATCCGTAGCTGGGCCGAGGAAAACGGCACCAGCCTAAATCAGTATATCCGCGATTGCCTGGAACGAAAGGTCCAGGAAATCAAGGCGAAGCGCAAAAGCAATGCCGATCGGTTCATGGAACTGACCGAGAAATGCATGATTCGCGTACCCGAAGGATGGAAGTTCGACCGAGCGGCGTTGTACGAGGAGCGCTTCACATGAGATTCTTCGACACGAACATCCTGATTTATTCAGCCACGAATCAGGACATGCGCAAGCGTCAGATTGCGCGCGAACTTCTGCAGCATGCCCTTGAAGTCAATCACGATGGGTGCATATCCGGTCAGGTCGTCAATGAGTTCTGCGGTCAGCTGTTTGGAAAGTTCAAACGCCCCGTCGAGGAGGTCGACCAGTACCTCGATATTTTCCGACCTCTCCAGGGCTGCGATGTGACATACGACTTGATTCGCCATGCACTGATGGTCAAGGAGGAGTGTCAGTTGTCGTACTGGGACGCGCTGATCGTCTCCGCGGCGGAGAAGTGCGGATGCCATGAGATCGTCACGGAAGACCTGAACGATGGTCAGATGTATCGTGGCATGGTCGCCGTCAATCCGTTCAAGTGAGAGTTGCCTGGTGAAAGGCGAGGTCCGAGATGAAGAAGTTGAATCGCTTTTTCCTGTTGTCCCTTGGGGGCATCGTATTGGGTACGCGGGCGGCGACCGTCGTTTATTCGCCTGAGGCGACCTACAACACCCTCGCCCACGAGTTCCCGAACGGCTATACCGCGATCACCGCGCAGAACGATCCATCCGTGGTCGGGTACTGCCTGCGGGCGCCCGCGAGCGGCCAGTGGGCCGAGTTCGACATCACCGCCGCGGTGAAGCGCGGGGCCGGGCGCACCGGCAAGCTCGCGTTCGTCGTCTCGTCGATGAGCAACCGCGGCGAACACAACACCCCGACGACCTTTGTCGCCAATTCCTCCACCAATGTCGCGTTGCGTCCCCAGTTCGTCGCGTCGTGGGAGGAGGGTACGTCGTGCGGCGCGCAATCCTGAAGTTCGGCCCTCGTGGTAATAATGTGAACCCTGCATCGTCCAACGTCTATGTGCATCGCTGGTCGAACGATACCTGGACGGAGGCCGACTATCCTGTCGGCAACCGCGACAAGAAACTGCCCAACGGCGAAAGCAGCATCACGAAGGGCACCTCGGGCGCAATCAAGTTCGCCGGCACCTGGCAGTATGATTTCGTGAAGGAGGGGGATATCACCGCGTTCGTCCGGGCCGCCCGCGAGGAGGGGCGCGACAAGCTGACGCTCAGCTTGACGGTGACGGACAACTACGCCATCGGTGCCTCGCACCACCATGACGTCATCGCCCCGCCGCAGATCTGGGTCGACATGGCCGAATCGGATGACGCGCCGCCCGCGACGCCGGCGTGGGCCTATTATCCGCAGGAGTCGCGCACGACGCTCTGCTACGCACGCGTCAACAACTTTTCCAACAAGGACAGCGGCAACAACTCGCAGAACGAGACCGGCGACACCAGTCAGACAGGTTCATCGGATTCTGGCACGACGAAACGCGTTCTCTACACGTTCTTCCAGTTCGACCCGAAGGGACTCGAGAACACGCCCTACGTGCGGCTGCGGCTCAGGGTCCAGAGTACGGGCTACTGGAACGGTGTGCGGCGTCTGTTCGGACGCGAGACACCGCCCTGGGACTGCTCGAAGGTGACCTGGAACAACATGATGAACGAATTCGACGACTCCCGCGTCGAGACCATCCCGAGCGGCGAGCTGCCCAATCAGATGTACGCAATAGGCTATAATTTCGGCGCTGCGGATCATACCAGTTTCATCGAGGCCGATGTGACCGAGCTCGTCCATCGTGCCGCGCGGGCGGGCAAGTACGCCACGTTCATGGTGGGGGCGAACGACAACGCGGGCTGGACCTGGTACTATACCGAGAAGGCGAGTAACGCGGCGCTCCGTCCGCAGCTCGTCTATCCCGCGATCCGCGGCTTCGCCCAGCAGCTCTCGGCGACGACGGGGACGGACGCGCGGGACGGACACAAGACGGCGGAGATCAGCTGGACGCCGAGCACGGTCGAAGGTACGACGTACGCGGTTTCGCGCTGCACGCTTGGCGAGGACGACACGAAGGAGCTTGCGAGCGGACTCGTCACCGCCGCGTTCGTCGACCGCAAGGCACGCAGCGACCGCGACTACGTCTACACGGTGACGGCGACGGAACCGGGCAGCGCCGCCGCGAAGACCGCGGTCTTCACGAACCGCATCGACTGCACGGTCACGATTGCGAACACGCTCGACGGCTACGTGCGGAACGGTAACAGCAAGTCCAATTCCTCGAATTGGACGGCCCGTTCGATCGTCATGAAGGACGGCAGCGGCAGTGATGACGGCGCAACGCGCGAGGGATTCGTCCGTTTCCCGCTCGACGAGGTCCCAGCCGACACGATGCGGATCCTCCTGAAGTTGCGTCATGGTTCACTCGGTGTCTACAATTACGACGAGAAGCTGTGTTTCCGGGTGGCGACGGACATCGACAGGACCGATGCGAACCCGCCGACCTGGACGGATCTGCTCGGTTCGCAGGCGGGCGCCAGCGCGGTCAACAAGTCCGGCACGTTCTACGTGCGCGATCTCAATACCAATCGGCTGACCGATTTTGGCGAGGTCGAAGTTGAAGTCACCGAGCAGGTGCTTGCGGCGAAGCGGAACAACGAGACGCATATTCTCTTCCATACCTTCCTCGACGATCCCGGCTGCGGGATGAACTTCGGTTTCGTCACCAAGGAATCGCCCTACGTCACCAGCGCCGCGCACCTAGTCTGCGAGCGGAAGAACGCGTATTCGGAGGGCATGGCGATTTTCGTGCGGTGAGACGGAAAACTACAGGAAGGTGATAGGATGAGAATGATTCACGTGACTGTCAGGTTGGCATTGGTGGCGGGAATGGCCGTCAACGGGCAGGATGCCCGTTGTCCCAGTGGGGGTGGAACGATTCCGCTGGAATGGAACACGAACGCGGAGTGGTTCATGTATCCGCCGGCGTTTGCCTTCAAGGAGGTGCCGGGAGCGGCGAAGTACCGGTTCCGCGTGCTGGACGACTGCCATGTGACGCGGGAGTTCACCGCGGAGAAGCCGACGGAGACGCTGGAACCGGTCTGGGGGAAGATCCCGAAGGGGTTCGTCTCCATCACCTGCCTTGCCCTGGACGCGAAGGGCGAGGTCGTCGGACTCGCGGGCGAGCGGACCTTCTGGAAGAATCCGATGTTCAGGGAGGGCGCGTATCCGAAGGCGAAGCGGTCCTACTCCGACGCGGTGAAGATGGGCTTCGAGTATCTGCTCGACCGCAAGGCGAACCGTTCTTTCCTCGAACACGGCAAGCCCGATCCGTCGTACGATCTCAACTGTTATCCCGCGAAGATGCATGCGGCGACGATTCAGGCGATGTGCGGCTACGTCAAGGCCGGACTCCCGCGGCGGGACGAGGCGTTGAAGCTCGCACGCCTCTGCGCCGACTACCTCATCGCGATCGCCGAGCCGGAGGGGCGTCCGCTCGCCGGCTGGCCGCACACCTACGAGGGGAAGAACAACACGGCGGCGCAGTACGCGGGACAGCAGATGCTGATCTATCCCGCGACGGCCGGCAACGCCTTCCTCTCGCTCTACGAGACGACGAAGGACGAAACGTACCTCGTGGCGGCGAAGAAGGTCGCGGAGACGTATCTGAAGCTCCAGGGCGATGACGGCACATGGTATCTGAAGCTCTACGAGAAGGACGGAACGCCCGTGAACAAAAACCGGCTCATGCCGAACGCCGTGATCGACTTCCTCGAGCGGCTGCACGGCATGACGGGCGACGCGCGGTTCCGCGCGGCGGCCGACCGTGCGTTTGCGTACATCGACAACGGTCCGCTCCGGACCTGGAACTGGGAAGGGCAGTTCGAGGACGTGCCGCCGTCCGAGCCGTATTTCAACCTCACGAAGCACAACGCCTGCGACACGGCGATCTATCTGCTGAAACGCTTCCCGAAGGATGCGCGCCGAATCGAGCAGGCGAAGGCGATCCTCCGTTTCGCCGAGGACCAGTTCATCGCGTGGGAAACGCCTGCGCGCGCGGACGGCACGGGGTTCCGGAACCGTCCCGGCTTCAAGGCCCGCTGGTCGCACGGCTGGCAGACGAAGTATTCGATCTGGCACTGTCCCGCCGTGATGGAGCAGTACTCGTGGTACCAGCCGATCGATGCGTCCGCGGCGAAGCTGATCCGCACGTACCTCGCCTACCACGAGGCGACGGGCGACAAGCTCGCGCTCGCCAAGGCGAAGACGCTCGGGGACTCGGCGGTCAACAACCAGCGGGACGACGGGCTGAGTCCGACGGGCTGGTTCGGCAACTACGACCAGTACCACAACTGGATCAACTGCCACATTGCCACCATTCAGGCGTTGCAACAGCTCAGCGGACTGGAGCGGGTCAAGTGACGACCATGTGGGAGGAACGGCCGCGACTGTTCCGCGGACCTGGAGGTCCGCGCTCCAAGTGTAGGATCTAAATGTGCGGGAAATAAAATGAAAATACTGTTTCTGTGCCATGGGAACATCTGCCGGTCGCCGATGGCGGAGTTCGTGATGAAGGACCTGGTGCGCAAGGCCGGGATCGAGGGGATCGAGATCGAGTCCGCGGCGCTCCATACGGACGAAATCGGCAGCGACATCCACTACGGCACGCGGGCGAAACTGCGCGAGAAGGGTATTCCGTTCACCCCGCGCGCGGCGTGGCTGCTGAACGCGGCCAAGGCGCACGAGTACGATCTGCTGATCGGCATGGACACGTACAACATCATGGACCTGCGGCGTCTTGTCTTTCCTGAGGACCTCCCGAAGATCCACAAGCTCCCCGAATTCGCCGGCAAGAAGACAGACATCGCGGACCCGTGGTACACGGGTAACTTCGACGAGACCTGGAACGACATCCTCGAAGGCTGTACCGCGCTTCTGGAACAGCTGTAATGGTTTTGCTATACTAGTCGCCATGAGAAGCCGGATGTCAGATGTCTTTGTGTTCGTGTTCGGATGCGTCGTGTCCGCGCATGTGCTGGCGACGCCCATTTACCTTGAGAACGCGCGCCTGAAGGCCGGGATCGATCTTGATCGCGGTGCCATGCTGACCCACTTCGAGGACAAGCGCGGTAACAGCGCCGGCCTCGGCAACCTCATCAACTGGGTTGGTTCGCAGATCGTCTTCCGCGGCAACGGATACACGGCGACCATGGACTGCTCGGCCATTTCGTCCCATTTCCTTTCGGCGGACGGGAAGACGCTCTCCGTGACCATCAACAACGCGCGCAACGCCAACACCGGCAGCGCGATGGCCGCCTCCTACAGTCTTCGCTACGAGCTTCATGAGACCTACCTCTCCGTCTTCTTCAGCTTCACGGACTCGACCGGCAAGACGAATCCCAAGACCGACCACGAGACGCCCGCCCTCTACGCCGTGAGCAAACTCTCGAACTTCACCTGCTACACCGGCTCGTCCGCCTGGTCCGGCGGCGCGTTGACCACCTGGACGAAGCCGCCGTTCTGGGGCGGAAACGGAGACGCGTACAAGGCGATTCCGTCCGATGAATGCTGGTGCGCCTGGACGGACGCGTCGACGGGCTACAGTCTCGGACTCTACACGCCCGGTGTCGGAACCATCCTCATGGGCCGCCTCAACCCCGACACCTTCTCGACCGATCCCAATGCCGAGGCCCGCAGTTACGCCGCCCCGCTCATGCGATGCGCCGTCCAGTCCGGGCAGACCATCAGCGGCGTCTACCATCTTACGGTCGGTTCCCTCTCCGAGATCCGCCGAACCTTCGCGGCCATCCGCTTCGGCATGGCCAACGGCGAAGGGCTCGGCGCAGGCGACGTACGCGTTGACCCGCAGGCTGGTGACCTCTCGATCTCCGCCTTCGACCCGCGGGCCGGGCAACTCACCTTCCACGGACGCTTCGTCGGTCTGAACGGTGGACGTACCTCCGATGAGTTCGCGCTCGTCTGCCGTACCAATCTCTCGGACGGAAAGTTCCTGATGCCCGTGACGATGACGCTCGACGCCTCCGGCGAGAACGCCCAGGCGTCCATTGCGATGCCGACGGACGATCCGCCGCCCTCGCTGTTCGTCTCCGGTCTCGACACGTGTCCCTCTCCTTTCCCCGCCCAGATGCGGGACAAGGGCTTCACCGAATCCTACGTTGAGCGTCTTTCCACCCTGCACGAGGCGCACCCGAACTGGCTCTTCGAGCCGCTCTTCGTCACCGACATGACCTGGGACGCCATCGTCGACAAGGAGATGACGCCCGCCTGGAACCTCGTCGTCCACAGCACCTGGGCGGCCGACCCCTGGCTCAGCCTCGGCCTCGCGAACTACACGCCCTACTACGCCGAGAACGCGCAGGCCTACGACTCGGGCAGCTTCTACCAGGCGAGCCGCGCGGCGGTCGCCTACTTCATGGATCCGCGGAACTTCCTGAACGACACCGAGGTCTTCATGTTCGAGACGCTCGGCTACGACGCCGCGTCCCACACCGTGTCGGCCGTCGACAAGGCCTTCGCCGGCAGCTTCATGGCGAACGCCTGCTATGACGGCGGTTCGCGCACGTACGCGGCGCTGCTCGTCGAGGCCGGGGCGGAGCAGGGGATCAGTCCCGTCTTCCTCGCGGGACGCCTCACGCAGGAGCAGGGCAACGGCTCCGTGCAGGCGCGCGGCACGATCGGCGACTCGCTGTGGGAACTCTACGCCGACGAGGACGGACGCGTCGGCAACAACAACGTCTGGGGCGGCACCTACACGAAGGACAACGCCGCGACGGCGGCCGTCATCGCCCAGGGCAAGGCCCACTACAACGGCTACTACAACTTCTTCAACATGGACGCCGGTGGTACCGGACTCTTCGAAATTCGCTACAATGCCTGGCGCGAGGCCTACAACGCCCCTGCCTCCCAGTTCGGTCCCTGGACGTCGCAGGAACGTGCGATCCGCGGGGGCGTCGTCAAGATGAAGAACCGCTACATCGGCACGCAGCGCCACACGCGCTATCTGCAGAAGTTCAGCGTCCTCGCCGAGGCCGGCAGTTCCCGCTGGTCGCAGTACATGCAGAACATCGCCTCGCCGCTCTCCGAGTCGCGCAGCACCAAGAAGGCGTACATCGCCTCCGGCGCCTACGAGGACGCCCATCTGTTCCTGGTACCCGTCTACCGCGACATGCCCGCCGATCCGTGTCCCGATCCCGCCAACGGCAATTCGGTCTATAGCCCGACGCGGTAGAGGTCCAACGCGCGATGCGTCGGTTACGGACATGATCATGTGGTCTGAAATCTATTGTATGAAATGTGGCTTCACTGATTGGACGATGCTATGATCCAGAAATTCCTGCAGGAGAGCGGTTTTCTTCCGGACGCGGACGTGCGCGCGAAGGTGTCGGCGGCGTTCGCCTCGGAGATCGAGGCGGCGATGAGGGGTGGGCCTTCGTCGCTCCGGATGCTGCAGTCCTACATCCCCGGCGAGGTCGATCTGCCGGTCGATGCGGCGAAACCGGTCATCGTCGTGGACGCCGGCGGAACGAATCTCCGCGTGGCGTCCATTCGCCTGACGCAGGATGGACCGGTCATCTCGCACCTCCGTAAGTCGCCAATGCCCGGCACGCAGGGTGCGCTCTCCGCGGACGCCTTCCATGCGGCGATCGCGTCCGAAGTCGATGCGGTGCGTGCGTTGGAACCGTTCGCCGCGCGGATCGGCTACTGCTTCTCCTACGAGTGTCGTTCGCTACCGGACCGCGATGCGGAACTGCTGGCGTGGTCGAAGCAGATCGAGGCCCCGGAGGTCGTCGGACAACGCGTCGGCCATGAGCTCGCGCGTCGACTTGCGGGTGGTCCGCTGCCGGTGGTTGTGCTGAACGACACGGTTGCGACGCTGTTGGCCGGGCGTTCCCGTCCGGGCGGGGCCCGCATGGGACAGCTGGGGTTCATTCTCGGCACGGGGACGAACATCGCCTGCGTCGAGGACGGGATGATTCGCAATGCGGAATCGGGAAACTGCGACAAGATGCCGCGCACGCCCGTGGACATCGCGTATGGCGACACGTTGCCAGACGGTGGCGCTGCGCCCTTCGAGCAGATGGTGTCGGGAGGTTATCTGGGTGGCGTGGGATTGTTCCTGCTGCGTGCGGCGGCCCGTGCGGGCGTGCTGGACGGCGAGGGTCTTTCCACGATTCCCGCGCTTTCGACGCTTGAACTTGAATCCTTTTCCACGGGAGTGTGCACAGCGGATAATCCGCTCATGCGCGCGATTGCCGTTTCGGACATTCCCGCCGCGCGGGAGATTGCGCGTGCGGTGTTCCAGCGCGCGGCCGTGTTCACGGCGGCGCATCTGGCGACGTTCGTTCGGCGTTCGGTCGACGCGGGACACACCGCCGTGCGGATCACCGTCGACGGTTCGACCTACTGGAAGACGCGCGCGGTGGACTTCGACGGACTCGTCCGAGTCGAACTCGCCGCGACCCTGCCGGGTGTCCCGATCGAAATCGTCCGAATCGACGAGGCCCCGATGATCGGCGCCGCCGTCGCCGCACTGATGTAACGATTCGGATACGGTTTTAATCTCAGTTTGCGATCCTTGGTATTGGGTGTTGGAAGAAACATGAAGAAGATGAAATTGTTGTTTGTTGTTTCCGTGGCTGCTGCCGTTACGTATGCGAATCCGATTCCGGAGCGTGTCAAGGGATTGGAGAAGGAGACGTGTACGTTCCGCGTCGTCGGACCCGGCGGCGGCGGGTGGATCCAGTCGATGCTGCTGAGCCGTCACGCCCCCAACCGCTTCTTCGTTGGCTGCGACGTCGGCGGCTTCTACTATTCCGAGAACGGCGGACGCTCCTACGAGATGCGCAACCGTGGACTCAAGCATCTCTTCATCGAGACGATCGCCGAGCATCCCGTCAATCCCGATATCCTCTTCCTTGGTTCGCAGGGCGGCATCTACAAGACGACCGACCGGGGACGAACCTGGCAGGAGAAGCGTTCCGGACTGCCGCCGATCTCCGCGTGGGAGCATACGGTGCAGATCTCGAAGTTTGCGTTCCTGCCGGGGAACCCCGACGTGCTTTTCGCGCTGGTCGGACAGCCCCGTACCGGGAAGGGCGCGCGCGGGGAGATCTGGCGCAGCGACGACTGCGGCGAGACCTGGCGGATGATCGTGAAGAGCGGCCTCGCGAAGGACGTCAATCTCTTCGACGTCTCGATTGATCCGCGCGACGGACGGCGCATGCTGGTCGCGAGCAACAGGGGTCTCTTCCGCAGCGAGAACGGCGGCGAAGACTGGACGCCGTCGAACGAGGGGCTGCCGGCCCATCACCGCACGCGGCATCTGGCGCGCTGTTCCGCGCAGCCGGACGTCGTCTACGTCACGCTGCGGCAGCGGGGCGGCGAGAAGCCGTGGTCCGCGGGCGTCTACCGCAGCGACGACGGCGGACGTACGTGGTGTGAGCGCAGCGGCGGACTCGACCGACGCTTCGGAAGCGACGGATGTGGCGACGAACTCTGTACCTGGACGGACTGCATTGCCGTACATCCGGAGAATCCGGACATCGCCTGGACCGGCGGCGCGAGCTGGTGGTATACGGGCATCTTGAAGACGGAGGACGGTGGACAGAATTGGAGGCAGACGTTCAACGCCGACCGAGGTTGGATCTCGTTCTGGGGACCGTCCGTCAAGACGATGACGCTCTCGGGTTCGGATCCGAACCGTTTGGCGTTCGGCACGTCGGGCATGGTCTACGCCACGGAGGACGGCGGCGGAAACTGGGAGCAGCGCTACTACCGCGACCTCGGCGAAGGGCGTTTCGCCGGCACCGGCCTCGAGGTGACCTGCCTCCACACAATCGTGCCGTCCATTCATCGTCGGGGACGTTTCTACCTGGGCTACTACGACATCGGCCTGCTCGTGACGGACGACGACGGCCGGAGCATGACGCGGAAACTCAAGGGGATTCCGCACGACTATTCGAATTCCTGCTTCGCGCTCGCGGAGGCGCCGGACGATTCTCAGCTGCTCTGGGGATGCTTCGGTTCCTGGGGTGGTCCCGGGAAGGCGGTGCTCGCACGGAGTTCCGACGCCGCGGAGACCTGGCAGCCCTGCACGAATGGCGCGAGCGGCTGGAACGGCGCCGCGCCGAATTCGCTCCTTGTGATGGGCAAGAAACCGAACTACAAGTTGCTGACCGCCAGCGCGAAAGGATTGGCGATCAGCGTCGACGGTGGCGCGACGTGGCAGGTGCCGTCCGATCAGTTCCCCGAGGCGGGGCGCGTGCGGTTCCTGGCGAAGACCGGCGAGACCGTCTACGCGGCGGTCGCGGGAACTGTGTCCGAACCGGCGTCGGTCTTCGCGTGCCGCGACGGGACCCGCTGGGAGCGTCTCACAACGCCGAAGGTCCGCATCGCCGATCTCCACGGCCTCTCGGCGGAAGGCAACCGAGTGCTGGTGACGGCACGTGAGAACTTCAATCACACGACGAAGGAGTTCCGTCCCGGTGGTGCCTGGTTGAGCACGGACACAGGCGTGACCTGGAAGAAGGTGTGGACGGACAAGTTCGTCGATGCCGCCCTGGTTTCGCGGGGCGAGCTCTACATCGCCCTTGGAGACAATCCCTATCATGACCACTGCGGTGGCGCGGGCGTGCTGCACTCCGTCGACGACGGTGCGACCTGGACGTATCTGGACGGTCCGACGCTCCAGAACTGGAACGTGCACGCGCTTGCCATGGACCCCAACGTCCCGCAACGTCTCTGGATGGGCACCGCCGGCAACTCCATCTTTGTTCTGGAGAAGAACACGTCGAATCTCAAGTGATATGAGCATGTTGTCGATATTGGCTGTTGTCCTCGTCGCCCAGGGGACGAACGACATGACCCAGGTGGTCATGAATGCGGTTGAACGAACGAAGAGCTCGGGGGAAGGGACAATTGAGTTCGCGCCCGGAGAGTACCGCTTCTCTTCGCCGCAGAAACGGGACTGGTGGATCTCAAACCATCACGACCCGATGCCGCGGAACGTGTTCCTGCCGATCGAGGGCGCACAGAATCTGACATTGACGTCGAAGGGGGCCCGGTTCGTCTGTGACGGCGAAGGAATCGCGCTCGCGCTGGTCGATTCGACGAACGTCACCGTGCGGGGAATCGCATTCGACTACGTGCGGCCGTATTTCAGCGAGTGGCGGCTTCAGGATGGGAAGCTGACCAAACTGTCCGACATGTTTCCGTACGAAGTCCGGGACGGGAAGATCTGGTCGGTCGGGCGCGGCTGGTCCGAGCTGCAGCGCCTCGCCGAGTTCTTCGATGGCACGACGCGGACGTTCCTGGGCGCGAAGTGGTGGGATGGTTCGGTGACGGCGACGTTCCCGGGGTTCCCCGACGGGGCGGTCGTGGTGACGCGCAACGGGTGGCGTCCGAATCCAACGGTATTCCTCTATCGGGCGATGAGGTCCGCATTCGAGAACTGTGGCGTTCTGTCGTCCGCGGGAATCGGTCTGATGGCCCAGCGCAGCGAGACGGTGACGGTACGGAACTGGCACACGCGCGAGGGACGATACATCACATCGCTGCAGGCCGACGCGACGCACTTCTCGAATTGCCGCGGCGAGATAATGGTGTGCGACTCGATGTTCGAAGGCATGGTCGATGATGCGATCAACGTCCATTCGACCTGTCTCAAGATCGTCGAGGTCCGGTCACCGACGCGGATCGTCTGCAGGTACATGAACGAGGCGTCTATTGGTTTCGAGGTCTTTCTCCCGGGTGAGCGTCTGCGTTTCATCAAGGGACTGACACTTGAACCCGATGCCGAATGTCGCGTGAAGGCGGTTCACATGCGCGCGAAGGACGAGGCCGAGATCGCGCTCGCCGAGGCGGTTCCTCCGGGACTCGGTAAAGGTGACGCCGTCGAGAATGCGGACTGGCAGCCGTCCGTGGTCTTTCGCGGGAACACGGTCCGGAATTCCAAACCACGCGCGGCGTTGTTCACCACGCCCGGCAGGGTTGTCTGCGAGAGCAATTTCTTCGACCATGTGGCCGGATCGCCGATCCAGTTGGCGGGTGACGTGCTGGACAGGTTCGAGTCGGGGGCCTGCCGCGACGTGGCGATTCGCGGCAACGTGTTCCGTTCGTGCGCGAAAGTCGGTGGTCGGGCGATGGTGCTTGCCAATCCGGCCGTGAAGGATCTCACGGCGCAGCGGGCACGCTATCACCGCAACATCCGCATCGAGGACAATCGGTTCGAGGATTTCACGGTTCCGCTTGTCCAGGGATGGAGCGTCTCCAATCTGGTTCTCCGCGGCAATGCCGTGGTCCATGGCAACGGAGAGATCCGCCTGACTCATTCCGAGGCGATATCTCCTCAATGAACTGCGTATACGGGATTCTGTCGCGAAGAAGGTCGTTCCCAAGAAAATGAGTGTTTCACGAAAATGTGATTTTGTCATCTTCGTGAAGGTGTGGTCTTGACACTCGACAGATCGTTGTGCGATAATATGCGGCAAATCAGAGGAGGACCATACCCATGTTCTACGGTCGAGAGGACGATGTCGAGACGCTGGCCGCGCTCTGGCGCAAGCCGGTGCCGTCGCTCGTGACGTGCCGCGGACGCCGTCGCATCGGCAAGTCCACGCTGATCGAGGAGTTCGCGCATCGCAGCGAAGCCCGCTTCATCAAGCTTGAAGGCAAGGCGCCCGAGAGGGGCATGACCAATCGAATCCAGCTTGAGGCGTTTCGGACTCAGCTGCGTCGACAGGTCAAGGGGACGGTGCCAAAGCTGGAGGACTGGGCCCAGGCGTTCGACGTTCTTGATTCGTATCTGGACGACCGGAAAACCGTGGTCCTCCTGGACGAGATTTCTTGGTTGGGACGATACGACGTTGGATTCCCCGGCGAACTGAAGATCGCGTGGGACAATCTGTTCAAGAAACACCGCCGCCTCATCCTGGTGTTGTGCGGAAGCGTCTCCACCTGGATTTCGAAGAACATTCTCAACAACACCGGCTTTGTGGGACGCGCTTCGCTCAACATGGTGGTCCGCGAACTGCCTCTGGACGTCTGCGTTCGTTTCTGGGGCCGAAAGGCGGCGAGAACCTCCGACCGTGACATTGTCGACGTCCTTTCGGTCACGGGTGGCGTTCCCCGCTATCTGGAGGAGATCGATCCGTCCCTTTCCGCCGATGAGAACATTCGACGCGTCTGCTTCACCCGCGACGCCATTCTGAGGGACGACTTCAGCAAGATCTTCAATGTTGTCTTTGGAGACAATGCCCTGACCAAGCGTCGCATCCTCGAGGCCCTGGCGGATGCCCCGCTCACGCTTTCAGAGGTCTGCGAACGGCTTGACGTTGAACGGAATGGTTCCATTGGCGATCATCTGGAGGATCTTGAGGTCGCAGGCTTCATCTCCGCCGACGCCGGAGTCGTGCCTATGACGGGGAAAGCCGCCAAGTGCGTGCGCTATCGGTTGCGAGACAACTACACGCGGTTCTATCTCAAGTACATCCAACCCAATGCCCATACCATTGACAGTGGAACTTTTCGATTCAATGCCCTTGAAGCTCTCAGGGGATGGGAATCCATCATGGGGCTTCAGTTCGAGAACCTTGTTCTGTCCAATCTTGACCGGATCATTCCCCGGCTTGGCATGGACAAGGTACTGTTGAAATCGGCGGCGCCCTATCGGCAGTCGGCGACGCGGCGCCATCCTGGCTGCCAAATCGACCTTCTGCTGCAGGCACATCGCAAGGTCTGCATTGTCGAGGTCAGAAGGCAACGCGAAATCGGTCGTGAAATCGAGGATGAGGTCGAGGCCAAGGTCCGCGCACTTGAACTTCCTTCGGACGTCTCCGTTCGAACTGCCCTCATCTATGACGGACATCTCGCTCCGCCGGTTGAGGCCAATGGGTACTTTGACGAACTGATTCCATTTAGAACGCTTCTTCGAGATTGACGGTCAAGCTTGTATGATGAAAACTCTTCCTGTAGCTTTATTGGTCACCATTCTGGCTTTGTCTTCATCCGCGCATGAAGATGTTCCTCCGCCCGAGGTGGTCGAGGAACTGCGCGCGCTCGTCGCGTTGATGCAGCCCGACGCGTTGATGCGGTTGGCGGATGACTGGGAGAAGCTGGATGTGGAGAAGGGTGGTCCAAGTGCCGTGCGTGCGTTTGCCCGGGAACTTCCGGACGCAAAGACGCATGCCTGCCAGGCGCTGGAACGGGACGATGCGTCACCCGCGCGTGCGCTTGTGGAACGTCAGCGCCGCCTGATGGCGGC
>R26__coassemble_993_pt1 | contig 15122 bp, 11 predicted proteins | sample R26__metabat2_high_PE_030 | metagenome-assembled genome bin R26
CGCCCGACCAGACGGGGTTCGGTCCGCCCGGCTTCGGCGGGGGCGAGGCGCTCTACGAGCCGGCGAACGAACACGCGACGCACTGGAACGCGCGTTACCGCTGGCGGCTCAGGAATCCTGCGCCGGAGAAGAAGGTGCGTGCGGTGCAGGTCTACCAGTATCCGCACGACGAACGGGAATACGAGGTGACGTCCTTCAAGGCGATTCCACCGGCGAAGACCGCCTTCGCGCGGATTGAGCCGGCCGAGGCGGCGTTCGAGTCTGGCCGGGAGCTCGCGCTCAACATGTGGGAATGGCGCGCGGTCGCCGGAGCCGCGAAGGAGGAACGGGAACTGGTGATCGCGAAAAGCGCGGCGGCGGAATCGTTCGGTCCAGTTGCGCTGCGGCGGGTGGGGCGTTTTGGAGCGGCGGTGGCGACGGTCGTCCCGAACGCGAGGAAGCTGGGGGCGGGTCCGGTGGTCTTCCGCTGCGGCGACATTGAATCGAGTCGCTGCTCGCTGATGCCGGCGAAACGGGCCGACATGAAGCCGTTCTACTACACGATGATCTGCGGTGGTCACGACGGCATCGGCGACTACGACAGGATGCGCCGGCTCGGGTACGACGAGGCGAAGGTGCACGTCGGCTGGAAACTGGACGAAAACGAGAAGTCCGATCTCTCCGGCTGGCACGAGCGGTTCGACCGGATCGGCAGGGCAGGGCTCAAGGTGTCCGTGCGGAATCTCTTCACCATCCCGCCGCAGCTCACGAACCGGGTTGACCGGCTCTATCTCACTTCGATCGACGACGGCCGCGAGACGCCGGTCGCCCATTGGCGCTGGAGTTCGCCCGTGCCCGGCTTCTACCGCACGAAGCTCGTCGAGTTCTACCGTGCCGTCGCCGAGATGGCCGCGAAGGAACCGGTTGTCGAAGGCATCAACGCCAACTACGGGCTGCGCGTCGGTGCGTTCGAGTACACGGGCAAGTCGGGTTCGGTGAAATGGGACCGGGGCCGGATCGAGGGCTTCTCGAAAAAGCTCGGACGCACCGTCACGGCGGCGGAGATCGCCGCGGATAGGAGCGGGGAACTGCGCCGCGCCTGGTCGCGTTATTGCGAGGAGGTGAACGATTCGCTCGTCCGCGAGGTGTGCGAGACGATTCGCAAGGCGGGCTACACGAAGCATCTCGCCTTCAACGTCAACTTCCATCCGATCAACCACAAGGTCCAGGGCCAGAGCTTTGCCGAGTATCTCCGGATCGGCGAGACGCTCGGACCGGCCTCGCTCTTCCACGAGACGAGCGAGCGCTATTCGCTCTCCTTCGTGAAGTGGCTCGCGGCGGCGCGGACGTTCGGCCAGCCCTACGGCGACGAATGCTGCCAGCCGCCGCCCACCTACGAACAGCTGATGATGGCGTACCTCTGGATGGGGATGATGCAGTGCTTCGAGTCGAACTACTGTCAGTGGTGGGGCGGACGCACCGCGCCTCAGAACATCGCCCAGCTGAAGGCGTATCACCGGCTCATGTACGACGCCGAGTATCTGCCCGACCCCGTGTGCCTCGCGCTTTCGCTTGAGACCGGACACGGCGAGATCGACCATACGCTGACCCAGGTGGGAACTTACCGTAACTTGCATCGGCCCTGCATGGGGCACTACGGACTCGCCTCGACCCTGCGCGAGCTCGACTTCAATGCCGACCGGTACATGATCGACGCGTTCCCCGAGAAGGACGTGAACGTGAAGACGAAGCTTCTCGTCGACGACAACTCCCGGGTGATGTCCGAGGCCTTCGCGGATCGCCTCGAGCGTTTCGTCCGTTCGGGCGGCGTTCTGCTCTGCAATGTCGAGACCGATCGCCTGAACGGTTACCGGTTCTTCCGCCGCTTCGGGATCGACGATCTCGGAAAGATCATCGCCGCCGCCGACAAGGACGACCCGGTGCCGCTTCACGAGATCACCGTCGGAGAGGGGCGGATCGCGGTCTACCTGCGCGGCTGGGGATGCGGATGGGATCCGGGGCTGCCGGAGGCGAAACGTGCGAAGCTTCGCGCGACGATTGAGCGGCTGGGCGGTTTCCATCAGCTTGTCCAGACTGATTCGCCGGTCGTAAGCGCAACCGTGTACCGCGCGAAGGATGGTTCGCGCCTTGTCTCGCTCATCAATATTTCCTGTGTCGACAACAATGCAACGGTGTTTCTCTCGAAGGCGGGATTCGGAGTCCGGGCTCCCGAGGTCTTCGATCTCGGCAGCGGTACGAAGCTCGAGGTGACGGACGCGGGACGCGACTGGAAGGTACGCGCCTTTGTCGGAAAGATCAACGCCACGATGTTGCGGGTGCGCTGAAGACGGATGCGTGTGTCGTTAGATTGCGGCCACGGTGCAGGCGAGTCTCGGCCCAGTCGCTCAACTTTTTCTCTGAGAGTGTGGCAGTTGCCCTGAAAATGTAGATGTGATAAAATATGCCTGGTTTCAAAAAATGAAAAAAAATCAAATGTTGAAAGTGCCTTATGAAGCTGATCAAGCGTGACGACTACCTTGCGGCGATGGCGGCTGTGAAGGATGCCCCCGACATCAAGATTCTCTGTGGTATGCGCCGTGCCGGGAAGTCAAAGCTCATGGAGGAGCAGGCAAAGCTGATCCGCCAGGCGAAGAAAGGCGCGAACATCATCTATGTCGACATGATGCTCCTCAAGAACGAGGGGCTTCGCGAATATCATGCGCTGCATGACTACATCAAATCGCGCACGAAGCGAGGGGCGATCAACTATCTGATGATAGACGAGGTCCAGATGTGTCCAGACTTCGAATTGGCCATCAACAGTCTTCATGCGGAGAGGGGTGTGCGCTACGACATCTATCTGACCGGTTCCAATGCGTTCCTCTTGTCTGGCGATCTGACGACGCTGTTCACCGGAAGGCATTTCGAGTTTCGGACATTCCCTTTTTCCTTTCGCGAGTTCCGTCGTTATTTCTCAAAGGAGAAGGATATCGACCGGGCGTTCGACCGTTATGTCGTGGAAGGAGGACTGGCGGGGAGCTATCTGTATCATGATGAATCTGCGAGAACCGGTTATCTCAGGGAAGTCTATCAGACGATTCTTCGTCGAGACATTGTCCAGCGCTTCAAATTGCAGGATTCGATTGTCCTGGAACGACTGGCGGAATTCCTGATGGACAATGTTGGCAACGTGACGAGCGCCAACAACTTGTCTGAAGGGCTTGTCGCCAACCATGTTGCGACCAATCATGTCACGGTAGGGAAGTATCTCGGTTATCTTGCGGATGCGTTTCTGTTCCACGAGATGAAGCGGTATGACGTCCGTGGGAGGAGATGCCTTGAGCAGAGTGGTAAGTTTTATTTGATGGATCATGCGCTCAGATATGCGGTTCTTGGCCGACGCAACATGGATTACGGTCATGTCTACGAGAACATCGTCGCAATTGAACTTCTACGTCGCGGTTATGAGGTTTACGTCGGGAAGCTCTACAAGAAGGAGATTGATTTTGTCGCAGTCAAGGGCGGTGAGAAAATCTACATTCAGGTTTCCGACGACATATCCTCCAGTGCCACGCTCAAGCGGGAAGTCGATCCGCTTGCAAAAATCAAAGATTCGTACCCCAAGCTTCTCGTTGCCCGTACAAAACATGAAGAGATCGACGACAACGGAGTGCGGGTGATGGACATCGCCCGTTGGCTGGTCGCCGATTCTCTGACATAGCTCCGCACTTCGCGGACACTTGAGTGTCCTTAAGCTCGTCGCGGTCACCATTGAGGAATGAAGAACATGAATAACAGAGTGATGATAATGTTTGTCCTTGCGGTCTGTACACTTTACGGAGTGTGCCAAGGGGAGCTGTTTGACGAGACCGCCTCGCTGTGGCGGGCGCATCCGGACGAGATCACCAACACGCCGGCGTGGATGGTGCGTTGGGAACGTAAGGTGAAGGATCCCGTCTACGAGGCTGACGCCGTGCCGCGCGACATGAAGATCTTCCTGCTCGTGGGGCAGAGCAACATGGCCGGACGCGGTCCGCTGACCGCCGCGGACCAGAAGCCGATCGACCGCTGCCTGATGCTGGATCGGAACGGCAAGTGGGTGAAGGCGTCGCCGCCGATCCACGCGGACCGCCAGACCTCCGGCATCGGCATCGCCGACTCGTTCGTGCGCTGCTATCTCGCGGAGCATCCGGGCGTGACTGTCGGACTCGTCCCGTGCGCCGTCGGTGGTTCGAATTCTGCCACCTGGTCGCCGGAACCGGAGAAGGGTCCGGTCGGGAAGAACTATCACGGAGCGGTCGCGCGGGCGAAGCTCGCGCTGAAGAACGGAACGCTCGCCGGCATCCTCTGGCATCAGGGGGAGAGCGATGAGAGCCGCTGCAGAAAATACGGGAGCGAATACTACGTCGCCCGTCTCGCGGCGATGGCGTCGGCGTTTCGCCGCGATCTCGATTCGCCCGAGGCGCCGTTCCTGATCGGCGAGATCGGCACGCTTCCCCTAGGACATGCGAAGGTGATGAACCCCGTCCTTAAGTCTGCGGCGGAACGCATCCCCGGCGCCGCGCTCGTGAAGGCGGCGGACCTCACGGGCCATCTGCCGGACGGTGTCCACTTCGACGTGCCGTCGTACCGCACGCTCGGCGAGCGCTACTACCGTGAATGGAAGCGTCTCTCGAAGGTCCAGGTGAAGGTGGAGACGCGCGCAGGACGTCGCTCGCTCGGCGAGGAAACCGTCTTCCACATTTCGCTGGTGGACGGCAGCGGAACGTTGCGGAGGAGCGGGTCGGGAACCGTGGTCGTCGACAACTTCGGCCCAAACGTCCAGTTCTCGAACCGGGTCGACATCACGTCGGCGAAGCCCTTCACGGTGAAGGGCACGTTGAAGGAGCCCGGGTATCTGCGAGTCACCGTCGACGTGAAGGGCGTAAGCCGTGATCCGGGCGACAAGCCGCAGATGTATTCCGTGCCCTACGCCCCGGAGAAGATTGTGCAGGGCGCGCCCGAGCCGGCGGACTTCGATGCGTTCTGGCAACGCGAGACGGCTGCGCTCGACGCGACGACGCCGGTCGATCCGACGATGGTGAAGGTGCCGGAGAAGTCGAACGAGAGGTGGACGGTCTACAAGGTTTCGTTCGCGTCGAAGGGGCGTCGCGTGTGGGGGTGGTTGTCGATTCCGTGCGGGAAGGGTCCGTGGCCGGTCGAGGTCGGTGTCGCGTCCGCGGGCTGCGGCGGGTACTCGATGCTGCCGCAGACGGCGCCGGACCGCATCCGCCTCTACATGACGGTCTTCCCGTTCGAGCCCTCGCTCGACATGAAGGAGAACACGCGGCGATTCGACGCGCTCAACGCCGCATACAAGGCGAAGTACGGCGTGCCGCGGTATCCGTTCGCGGGGATGGACGCCTCGCGCGAGGAGTATTTCTTCCTACCAGTTGCGCTGGGTAACGCGCGCGCGGTCAAATGGCTCGCCGCTCGTCCCGAGGTCGACCGCGGAAACTTCCGGTATGTCGGCGGGTCGCAGGGCGGCGGCAGCGGACTCTACCTGCTCGGGCTGACGAAGGGGATCTTCACCTTCGCGACGATCATGGTGCCCGCGATGACCGACACGCTTGGCTGGATGAAGGAGCGCGAGGGCGGATGGCCGCACTGTGACTTCGAATGGTTCACCGACGACGACCGTGCGCGCGACGAACGGGTGAAGAAGGTGATGCCGTATTTCGACGGCTGCAACTTCGCCGCGCGGGTGGATTGTCCGGTGCGCGTCATCGCGGGCGGCAGCGACTGGGTGTGTCCGCCGAGCGCGGTGACCGCTGCGTACAACCGCATCCCCGCGAAGGGGAAGCGTCTGATCTTCGTGCCGGGCGGAACCCACTGGAGCGCGCCCGGCATCGGATGCCGCGAGGACGACGCGGAACGCAGGGCGTACACCGCGAAGCGTGCGGAGACGGTGTCGCGTCCGGTCGCGCTCGGCGGACTGATCGACCCCGAGGATTCGGACTACGTGCAGCGCAAGTTCCGCGAGGAGGTGTGCGACGCGGCGACGGGCCTCGCCCGCGACGAGCTCGGCGAGCCCGCGAAGGCGGTGGCGATCGCCGCTCTGGAGTCCGGCGACACCTGGCAGGTCGCGAAGGCGAAGGCGTTCGCGTTCCTGTGCCGCGAGATGCGGGTCGACGCGAGCGAGCACGACATCTTCCCGGCGCTCTCGTGCTGGAGCCGCTGGCCGCGTCCGATGCAGAAGGCGACGAACTGGCGCGACCACCAGGTCAACGAGACGCATCTCAAGAAGGAGTGCGCCGCGGTGAAGGCCGGCTGGAACAGCGGGCGCTTCTCGATGTGGAAGGACTTCGACCATTCCGTGCCGCCGTGGGACGAGCTGCTCGCGGGTGGCTGGCCGATGATGGAGGCGCGTCTCGGGAAATACGAGAAGGACACGCCGTACTACAGGGCGCTGCGCATCACGATCGATGCCTGCTTCGCGACGCTGAAGCGCTTCGAGGACGCGGCGCGGCGGGCGGCCGCGACCGCCTCCACGCCGGCGAAGCGGAAGCTGCTGGAACGCGAAGCCGAGGCGTTCGCGCAGCTACGGAGGGGGGCGCCGCGCACGGCCTACGAGGCGCTGATGTTCCAGTGGACGTACTTCTTCCTCTCGGAGCACGTCGACGCCCTGCAGGTGCGCTCGCTCGGTCCGCTCGACGTGCTGCTCACGCCGTTCTACCGCGCGGACCTCGCCGCGGGCCGCACCACGCCCGAGACGTTCAAGCGCGACCTCGCCTACTTCTGGTGGCAGTGGGGCTCGATCGACAACTACTGGGGACAGCCCGTGGCGCTGGGCGGTACGAAGGCCGACGGTACGACCGAGTACAACGAGGTCTCGGACCTCATTCTCGACGTGCAAGACGCGCTCGCGCTGCCGACGCCGAAGAAGCTCGTCAAAGTCGCGACGAACACACCGGACCGCGTGCTCGACCGGATGCTCGGCATGGCCGCGCGGCACCGGTCCATGACCTTCGACGGCGAGGAGGGCCTCAAGCGTTCGCTCCAGAGCTGGATCCACTGCACGGACGAGGAGTGCCGTACCTGTGACCTCAACGGCTGCTACGAGTTCTACACGCACGGCACGATGAACGTCACCCAGAGCTCGCACATCAGCTTCCTCCAGCCGCTCCACGACATTCTCGTGCGGGCGAAGGACGGTGCGTTCGCCGCGGACGACTTCGAGGTTTTCAAGGCGGCCTACTTCGAGGAGCTGAGGAAGAACACCTTCGAGTGCATGGAGCTCACGGACGCCTGGGAGAAGTACCTGGGCGAGATCTCGCCCGGGAACGTCTACTCGCTCGCGACGGAGTCCGCCGTGCGCGACCAGAAGGACGCGTTCTACAACGGCCTCAGGTACAACGAGACCGCGCTTCTCTCGGTCGGCCTCGGCACGGCGGTCGATGCGCTGATGGCCGTGAAGGAGCTGGTGTATGAAGACGTTGAGAAGGTTGAGAGAGGTGAGAAGGTTGAGAGAGGTGAGAAGGGTGAGAGGTTGAGTCTGGCGGAGCTCGGGAAGATCATGGCCGAGAACTGGAAGGGACATGAGGAGCTGCGGCAGCGGATGTTGAGGTCCAAGCGCAAGTGGGGGAACAACGATCCCGAGGCGAACGCGATGGGGAAGGAGATCGTCGCGCACATGTCGAAGTGGGTCAACGGACGGCCCAACGCGCGCGGCGGCGTGTGGGGTTTCAGCGGACATCCCGCGCGGCAGTTCATCGTGCTGATGGCGCACACGGGGGCGACGCCGGACGGACGCCGGGCCGGCGAGGAGTCCTCGAAGAACCTTTCGCCGACGCAGGGCATGGACACCGAGGGCGTGACCGCGCTCATCAACACGCTGTCGAATCTCCGTCCAGAGGACCTGCCGGTCAACTTCCCGCTCGACGTGATGCTCCATCCGTCGGTGGTGGGCGACGCGCGGGGTCTCGCCGCGATGCGTGCGCTCGCGCGGGTCTACTTCGCGAACGGGGGACAGACCCTGCAGTTCAACGTCTTCAACCTCGAGGAGCTCCGGGCGGCCCAGAGGGAGCCGTGGAAGTACGAGAACCTCCAGGTGCGCGTCTGTGGCTGGAACGTCCGCTGGAACGACCTCTCGAAGGAGGAGCAGGACAAGTACATCCTGCGTGCGGCGTCGATTCGGGATTGAGACCTTTTTTCGATTCTGTTGGTTAAACAACAGACAGGCGGAATCCGTTTCACTATACTACCGCGCGTCCGGGGACGGTGTGGCCGCGCCATGAAGGCGGGGACACAGGGTTCCGTCTCGGGACACAATCAGGAAAGCGTGGTGGGTATGACGTTCTACACATGCGGAGTCTGCGGCAAGATTGTCGCGATGGTCAAGGAAACGAAGGTCGACACGATCTGCTGCGGGCGGTCGATGACGGAGCTCGTGCCGGGGACGAGTGACGGGGCGATGGAGAAGCACGTGCCCGTCCTGAAGGTCGACGGAAATACGGTGACGGTCACGGTCGGGTCGGTCGAGCATCCCATGCTGGAGGCGCACTTCATCGAGTGGATCGCGATCGAGACCGAGGCCGGCAACCAGCGCAAGGTGCTCAGGCCCGGGGACAGGCCCGTGGCGACGTTCGCGCTCGTGCCGGGCGATACGGTCAAGTGCGTCTACGAACACTGCAATCTCCATGGTCTCTGGAAGTCGGGGCTTGGGGCAGGAAACTAAGACAAACGGAGGAGCACGGGTGAAACCCTTTCTTGGACAGAATTTACAGGATTACCAGGATTGAGGACACGATGCAAGTGTGTCGAGTTCTCACAATCTTGTGAATCCTGTCAATCCTGTCTGAAATGAATGAAGCAGAAACAGCAGGACCGACGCATTTAGATTCTAAGTCGCAAATCGTTGACGATCCAGTCGGGCGTCGGTCCTAATCTCCAATCTTCAATCTTCAATCTTCAGTATCCAGGCCTGGCGACGAATCTGGTTACTGAAGATTGAAGATTGAGAATCTTTGGGGAATGGATTTTCAAATGCGTCGAACCTGGCAGAAACAGAGGTCGAGTTGACTCCGTACCGAATAAAAGATACGAGGTAGTTGCAAAACCCACCTCGTGGTGCCCGGCCATTTGACTTGATTGGGCATTTCAAGGCAATCACTTGGCGGTCGGGCACCGCTTCGGCGTGTTTTCCAACTACTAAATGCGCCGAGCCGTCCATGAAACACCGAATTCGCATGTGGTTGGCCATGCCAAGGCAGGCGAGTCGGCTGAATTTAACCGTCGCCAGGACATCTGGATCGTCTTTTCGCCGAATGCGGGCCTATGTCTGCGCGGCCGCCCTGAAGATCTGTTCCGCCGCGATGACGATCAGTCCGAACATGAGATGGAGGAAGACCTTCGCGTGTCCGCGGACACGCACGAACTTTCCACCGTGCGCGTCGTGCAGATCTGGATGAACTCCCGATCTCTTTCGGTGAGTTCGCCGAGCTCGTCTTCGAGCATCGGAAACAGCATCGGCTGGATTGTCAGCCACTGCGAGGTGAAGGGGATGAGGTTGTTTGCCGTGGATGCCTTTCAGAATTTCATCCATAGCGTATCACATGTCTGCAATTATTGCAATATAAAAAGCAGATAAATGCAATTACCCTCCCCGAAAAAGATCATTTTCCCCATTGACAGGGATGCCGATAAAATGCATAATCTTTCATGTCTGCGGGGCGCGGTGTCCCGTGAACAAAAACTAGTAGTTGGAAAACCCTCCGAAGTGGTGCCCGGCCGCAAATGGAAGGTCAGAAAAGAAGTCAAGTCAGGTCAATGGGCCGGGCAACACGAAGGATGGTTTTGCAACTACCTCATACAATACCGAAGTCAACCACGAAAAGTGGCCGGAAAGGAACACGACAATGGAACTCAAGGGATCGAAGACGGAACAGAACCTGATGGCGGCGTTCGCGGGCGAGTCGCAGGCGCGCAACAAGTACGACTACTTCGCCTCGAAGGCGAAGAAGGAGGGCTTCGAGCAGATCGCGGCCATCTTCCAGGAGACGGCGCTCAACGAGAAGGAGCACGCCAAGATGTGGTTCAAGCTCTTCGCGGGCATCGGTTCGACGACGGAAAATCTCGCCGCCGCGGCCGCGGGCGAGCACGAGGAATGGACCGAGATGTACCGCCGCTTCGCCGACGAGGCGGAGGCCGAGGGCTTCACGGACATCGCGTTCAAGTTCCGCAAGGTCGCCGAGGTCGAGGCCGAGCACGAGAAGCGCTATCTGAAGCTCGCGCAGAACATCGCGTCCGGCGAGGTGTGGGTGCGCGTGGGCGAGAACAAGTGGCAGTGCCGTAACTGCGGCGCGGTCGTCGAAGGGGCGTCCGCGCCCGAGAAGTGTCCGGTCTGCGACCATCCGAAGGCCTACTTCCAGCTCCAGCAGAACAACTTCTGACGGTGACGATGCACACGCTGAACGGCGACTTCGCGCGGAGGCAGTACCGGATGCTGGCGATGACCATCGTCGGCTACACGCTCTTCTACTTTCTGCGGAAGAACCTCTCCCTCGCGATGCCGGGCCTCGCGCAGGACTACGGCATCACGAAGTCGTCGCTCGGGCTTTTCCTGACGCTGCACGGCGTCGTCTACGGACTCGGCAAGTTCGTGGTCGGACCGCTCTCGGACCGGAGCCGGCCGCGGATGTTCCTGATGGGCGGGCTCGCGCTCGCACTAGTCGCGAACGTCGTCTTCGGCTTCGGTCCGGTCTTCGCGTCGCTCTTCGCGGGCGCGGCGACGGGGGCCGCCTTCACGACGGCGCTCGTGACGGTGTTCGGCGTCGCCTGGGTGGCGAACGGGTTCTTCCAGGCGACGGGCAATCCGCCGTGCCTCAAGCTGCTTTCGCACTGGATTCCGCCGGGTGAGCTCGCGACGAAGCTCGCGATCTGGAATTCGTCCCACTCGATTGGCGCGGGGCTGGTCACGATCCTCTGCGGCTACATCATGGGATTGGGCGCGCTCGGCAAGGACGGCGTCGGCATCGGGATGTGGAAATGGTGCTTCTTCGCGCCGGCTCTCGTCACGGTGCTGGGGTTGGTCGTGCTGTTCATCTTCCTGCCCGGGACGCCGGAGGAGGAGGGACTTCCGGATCTGACGGGCACGGAGAGGCGGTCGTCCGCGGAGGCGGACAAGGGAACGGACGACGTTCCTGTGGATTCGGTCCGCACCGCGCGGACGCAGGTCTACGCGAATCCGACGATCTGGGCAATCGGCTGCTGCTGCTTTCTCGTCTACTTGACACGGTTCGCCATCCTCGACTGGGGACCGATGCTGATGAAGGAGGCGAAGGGTGTTTCGCTCGCCGGGGCGGGCTGGACGGTTGCCTGCTTCGAGATCGCCGGCATCCTCGGCACGCTCTTCTCCGGCTGGGCGACGGACAAGCTCGCCGGCGGGCGTGCGCCGCGGGTGTGTCTCTTCATGATGCTGGGGGCGGCGGTGTTCATGGGCGTGTTCTGGCTGATTCCGTCCGGGAGCCCGATCGCCCTCTCCGTCGCGGCCCTGTCGGGGGCGGGGTTCTGCATCTATGGTCCGCAGGCGATGACGGGGTTGACGGCGGTCAATCTGGCGACGAAGAGGTTCGCGGGGACGGTCATCGGCTTCACGTCGCTTTTTTCCTATGCGAGTGTGCTCTTCTCCGGGTGGGGAATGGGCTTTCTGGCGGAGAAGACGGGCGGGTGGTCCGTGCCGTTCGTCGCGGTCATCTGCGCGGCGGTGCTCGGCGCGGTCCTCTTCGCGCTTCTCTGGAAAACGAAACCGAATGGGTACGAATCATGAAATACGGAATCTACTACGCCTACTGGGAAGACAAGTGGGAAGCTGACTACTTCAAGTACATCGAGAAGGTCGCCAAGCTCGGGTTCGACTTCCTCGAGATCGCCTGCACGCCGATCAACGGATATTCGCGGCAGACGCTGAAGGATCTGCGCAGGTGCGCGGCGGACAACGGCATCTTCCTGACGGCGGGGCATGGCCCGAACGCCGACCAGAACCTCGCGTCGGCGTCCGCGGCCGTGCGCCGGAACGCGAAGCGGTTCTTCACGAAGCTCCTGAAGAACCTCGAGGTGCTCGGTATCCACAGGATCGGCGGCGGCATCTACAGCTACTGGCCGGTGGACTACTCGAAGCCCATCGACAAGAAGGGCGACTGGGCGCGTTCTGTCGAGGGCGTACGCGAGATGGGGCTTGTCGCGCGTGATTGCGGGGTGGACTACTGTCTGGAGGTACTGAACCGGTTCGAGGGGTATCTGCTCAACACGGCGGCGGAGGGGGTGCGGTTCGTCGAGGAGGTCGGTGTGCCGTCCGTCAAGGTCATGCTGGACACCTTCCACATGAACATCGAGGAGGATTCGATCGGCGGGGCGATCCGCTCGACGAAGGGTCTGCTCGGACACTTCCACACGGGCGAGTGCAACCGCCGCGTGCCGGGGCGTGGACGGACGCCATGGCACGAGATCGCCTGCGCGCTCAGGGACATCGGCTACGACGGGACGGTCTGCATGGAGCCGTTCGTGCGCATGGGCGGCAAGGTTGGCGAGGATATCAAGATCTGGCGCGAGCTCGAACCCGGCATCACGGAGGCGAAGATGGACGCCGACGCCAGGGCCGCGCTCGAATTCGAGAGGATCGTGCTGGGATGAAGGCGTGTCTGGAGTGCATCCCGTGCCTGTGCAGGAACGCGACGGAGCTCGCGCGGCGGTCGGCGGGGGGAGACGCGGCGCGTGAGGCGAGGATCGTCGCTTCGGGGCTGGAGGTGCTTGGGGCGGCGGCGCTGGAGGACTATCGGCTGCCGCCGCCGTGCTATGCGCGGCGCCTGATCGACAACGCGCTCACGCAGTCGGGCGGGGCGGTACCGGACCCGTGGGCCGCGGAGAAGAAGACCTCGACGGACCTGGCGCTCCGGTTGATGGACCGTCTGCCCGAGATGCCCGGCTGGGATCCGGCGAGCTTCGAGTCGCGTGTGCGGCTTGCGGTCGCCGGAAACATCCTCGACTTCTCGATCTACGCCGACCTCGACATTGCGCAGGCGATGCGCGAGATGTCCACGGCGTTCACGAAGCCGATCAACACGGCGGCGGTCGCGGAGCTCGAGCGGCGCATGGACGCGGCGAGGCGGATTCTCTGGATCTTCGACAACTGCGGCGAGGCGGTGTTCGACCGGCTGCTGATGGAACCCTACCGGGATAAAATCACCCTGGCCGTACGCGGCCGGCCCGCCTTCAACGACATGACGCGCGCGGAGCTCGGGGAGAGCGGGTACGGGGCCGACTTCGCCGGGGGCGGTGTCGTCTCCAATGACGACGGCATCCCCGGTGTGCAGGAAGCGACCTGCGGCGAAGCGTTCCGGCGGGCGCTGGCCGAGGCCGACCTCGTCGTCGCGAAGGGTCAGGCCAACTTCGAGACCATGTCCGACCGCGCCGACATCGACAAGATCGCCTTCCTCTTCCTCGCGAAGTGTCCGGTCGTCTGCCGCACGATTGGCGCCGAACCGAAGACGATTCAGGTTCTGATTCATTAAATCTCGGTGTACACTTGCGTTCGCACGGGAGATTTGATATACTTTCAACTCACTTTTCACCAAGGAAGGAATGAAATACCATGAAGATGATGTGGCAGCCCTCGAAGATTAAACGCGCGCGCAAGATCGGTTTCCGCGCCCGGAAGGCGACCAAGGGCGGTCGTAAGGTTCTCGCGAGCCGTCGCGCCAAGGGCCGCAAGCGCCTGACGCAGGTCTAAGGGACATTCGTCCATGTCCACGCGGCTGCCCGGGGCGAAGTACAAGAGCGTCTTCGACCGGGGGCGCCCGTTTCGGGGGCGTCTCTTTGGCGCGTGGGTTCTTCGCTCACCCGACGCCGGCGGACAAGCCGGCGTCGTCGTTTCAAAGAAAAGCTTCCACGACGCGGTCGACCGGAACCGGGCGAAGCGGATTCTCCGCGAAGGGTTCCGGCTTTTGGCGCCGAGACTGGTGCGGGACGCGGACTGGATTCTGGTTGGACGGGCATCGCTGAAGGACCGTCGGACGGAGGATGTCGTCGGAGAGCTGTGGCGTCTGGCGGAGCGGGAGGGACTCCTGGCACGGGAGCCGACTGATTGATGAGCAGTGTACTGATTCTGCTCGTGAGGGCCTACCAGATTGTGCTGTCGCCTCTCTTTGGGGGGTGCTGTCGGTTCGAGCCGAGTTGCTCGAACTACGCGATCGAGGCATTGAGGGTGCATGGTGCGTGGAAGGGAACGCTGCTGACCGCGGCTAGACTGCTTCGGTGTCGTCCGTTTGGCCCACACGGGTACGATCCGGTGCCGCCGAGGGGACTGTGGCGGAATCCACGTCCTGTGGACGCCTGAGGACATGAATTCACGGAATCGGAAGACGATATGAACAAACAGGAAAAACTCATCTGCGTCCTTCTGGGACTCGTCCTGGCGGGATGGATCTGGCATTCGATGGACAGCCAGAAGAAGGCGGCCGCCGAGAACGCGAAGCGTGCGGCCGAGGTCCAGCTTCAGGCGGCGGCGCCAAAGGCGGTTGAGAAGCCCGCCGTGCCCGCCTCGGCGGCGTCACAACCCGAGACGAAGCCCGCGCTGCCCGCGAAGCCGAAGGCGCCCGAGCGGTTCGAAGTGCTCGCGAACGGCGAGATGGAGCTGAAGTTGTCGACGCGTGGCGCGGTTGTGAAGGCGGCGAAGATGCTCAAGTACGCGAAGGGGCCCGGGGCGATCTCCGAGTCGAACCCCGCGTTCGTCCTCGACTTCGCCGATGCGCCGGCGCTCGCCCTCGAGGGGCTGGCGGACGTCGCGCCGGACGCCGACTTCACCGTTGCCGAGAAGGGCGACGGGTTCGTCGTCTTCAAGAGCGACGTCCTCACGCGCAGAGTGACGCTGAAGGACGGTTACCGCGTCGAGGTCGAGGAGACCTTCGCGAAGCCGAGCGCGTCGGCGGCCAATCGGCTTTCGCTCGGCGCACTCTCGATGGGTTCCTCGAAGAACGACATCCTTTCGATCGATTCGTGGACGTGCGAGGGCAAGAAGCCGCACGTGGTCCACCACGGCGACGACGGCGATTCGCCCCTCAAGAGCTACCTCGTTTCGATGGCGGGCGGCTGCGGTGGCAAGCCCGACG
>R26__coassemble_1024_pt1 | contig 14761 bp, 8 predicted proteins | sample R26__metabat2_high_PE_030 | metagenome-assembled genome bin R26
AACAGACTCCGGCCTGCGGCGACTACCTTCTGAAATGGGCGGGCGACGAGCTCGACGTCGTTCTGCGGCTCGACGCGCCCCGTGCGGGACGCGCCGTGCTGCGCACCAACCTCGGCGCGGCCGGCGTGCGCCGCCGCGAGATCATCGCCGCGAACGACCGCGGCGAGACGCCGCTCGCGCGCGCCTGGCACGACGTGCCGATGCGGGAGACGGTCCCGGGTGCGTGGACGTGCACGGTGCCGCTCGACGAGGTGGGCGTCTTCTCGGGGAAGTGCTGCTTCTTCCCGGAAGGCGAATCCGCGCCCGAATGGCCCGAGGGCGCCAACTTCCACGTGAAGGTGGAACCCGCGGAGACGCGTGGCGGGAACGCGATCTACACCGTCTTCCCGCGCCAGTTCGGCTCCTTTCGCGAGATTGCGCGCCGACTCGACTTCATCATGGACGAGATGGGCTTCGACGTCATCCAGACGCTGCCCGTCTTCCCTGTGCCCACGACCTACGCCGTCATGGGTGAATACGGTTGCCCGTTCGCCGCGACCGACTTCTTCAGTGTCGACCCCGCGATGGCGGAGTTCGACACGCGCGCGACGCCCCTCGACCAGTTCCGCGAGCTCATCTCCGCGGTACACGCGAAGGGAGGCCGCCTTTTCGTCGACCTGCCCGCGAACCACACGGGCTGGGCCTCGACGCTGCAGACGCACCACCCGGACTGGTTCCATCGCGCCGCAGACGGCGCGTTCGTCTCGCCCGGCGCCTGGGGCGTCACCTGGGCGGACCTCGTCGAGCTCGACTACTCCCACCCCGAACTGCGCGCCTACATGGCGGAGGTCTTTCTCTTCTGGGTGCGGAACGGCGTGGACGGCTTCCGCTGCGACGCGGGGTACATGATCCCCGCCGAGACGTGGACCTACATCGTCGCACGTGTGCGCGAGGAGTATCCCGACACGGTCTTCATGCTTGAGGGCCTCGGCGGAAAGCTCGAGGTGACGGACCGCCTGCTGCGCGAGAGCGGACTCGACTGGGCCTACTCCGAGATCTTCCAGACCTATGATCGCGGTGCGTTCGAATGGTATCTGCCGGGCGCGATCGCCCGTGCCCGCGCCGGCGGCACGCTCGTCCACTTCGCCGAGACCCACGACAACGACCGCCTCGCGAAGGGAGGTGAAACCTGGGCGCGCCTGCGCGTCGCGCTCGCCGCGCTGCTGAGCCACCAGGGCGCCTGGGGCATCGCGAACGGCGTCGAGTGGTTCGCGACCGAGAAGATCGACGTGCACGGGAAGAACGACCTCAACTGGGGCGCCCCGCGCAACATGGTCGACTTCATCGCGAAGCTCAACCACCTCATCTCCAGTCATCCGGACTTCGCGAGCAACGGCGACATCCGGCTCGTTGAGCGGGGCGACGGAAACTTCCTCGCCGTCGTGCGCGGTTCGACGCTTGTCCTCGCGAACCTCGACTGCGGAACGGGCGTGCACGTACACTGGGATCCCTCCGCGTTCCCGGCGTCGTGCGACGCCGAGGATCTTCTGCTCGGCTGCCGCGTGCACGTCGAGGACGGACTCTGGCTCGAACCCGGCGAAGTGCGCGTCGTCTCCCTGCTGGAGAATCTTCAATCTTCAGGGCGTCGCCAAGTGCCCGACACCCAACACCCAACACCCAACACCATTGATTGGCGCTACCCAGAAGACGCTGCGCGCGACGTCTGCATTCCCGCGGGCTGTGCGCTGCAGGTGATGGCGACTCATCCTTTCCGCGTGCGTATCAACGACGGCGACGTGACCCTTGCCGTTGCGCGCAGTATTCCAATCGAACAATCGAACAATTCGAGCAATCGAACAATCCTGAGGCTGCCGTCCTATTCGGGTGACGGCACGCGGGCGAACGTGCGGCGGCTCGACATCGAGGTCTATGCGCCCGAAGGCGTTCAGCGGCGGTCGTCGCGCGTGCTGCTGCTGCCGTCCGCCGACCAGGCGCGCGTGAAGCTCGTCTACACGGGCGACGAGATCCGCCGCAACCTCGCGAAACCCGGCCCCGGCGGTCTCCTGGAGACGATTCTCTCGGACGGAGCCGGCGCGGCGAGCCGCGTGAAGCTCGCCTGGGGCGAGGTGCGCAGCCAGTACGATGCGCTCTTCGCGGCCAATCCGAATCCGAACGTGCCGTCCGACCGGCTCACGCTCTGGACGCGCTGCCGCTGCTGGCTGCAGCACGAGGGCTATTCGCGGGAGATCAACGTCGACTGCATCGACTTCTTCCGCGCGGATCCGGCGGGACGGATGGCCGAGTGGTTCTTCACCGTGCCGTGCGGGCTCGGACGCGTGGCGAAATTCCGGTTTGGTCTGCGTCTCTCGCAGAGCGGCGTGGGGTCGGCGGTGCTGGAGGTCCAACGCCTTTCGGCGTCGGAACGGGACGAGGTGGGGCCGGTGACGCTCGTGTTCAGGCCCGATCTCGAGTGGCGCAGCTTCCATGGCACCACCAAGGCGCAGGGGGCGGTCGAGAACGCCTTCGCGGGGGCCACATGGAAGCCGGGCAGGTCTGGATTCGCGTTCGCCCCGTACGGAAGGGACGAGCAGCTGGTGATGTCCATCGCCGGCGGCGAGTTCCACCCGGAGGGGGAGTGGAACTACTGCGTTTCCCATGCCGAGGAGGCGGAGCGTGGACAGGACGGCTGCGGCGACCTCTATTCGCCCGGCTGGATGTCCTGTTCCTTCGATGTCGGTTTTACAACGGCGCTCACCGCCTCCTACGTAAAAGTTCAAAGTTCAGAGTTCAAAGTTAAAAGTTCAAAGGCCCAGTCGTCAATCGAACAATCCCCAACACCCAACACCCAACACCCAGCACCTAACACCTGCGAATCGTTGTCTTTCGAGGAATCCCTCCGTGAATCACTCCGGCTCTTCATCGTGAAGCGGGACGACGTGAAGACGGTGATCGCGGGCTACCCGTGGTTCTTGGACTGGGGCCGCGACACGTTCATCTTCCTGCAGGGCGCGATTCCGGCGGGTTATCGGCGCGAGGCGTTCGAGATCGTCGAGGCGTTCGCGCGCTTCGAGGAGAACGGCACGCTGCCGAACATCATCTACGGCGAGACGGCGGGCAACCGCGACACGGTGGACGCGCCGCTCTGGTTCATTCGCACGCTCGCCGTGCTCGGGAAGGACGCGGAGAGGTTCCGCCCGGTGGCCGAATCGATTGTCGGGAACTACGTGAAGGGTACGCCGAACGGCATCCACGTCGACATGGATTCGGGTCTCGTGTGGGCGCCGTCGCACTTCACCTGGATGGACACCAACTACCCCGCCTGCACGCCGCGGGCGGGCTATGCGGTCGAGATTCAGGCGCTCTGGATCGCAGCGCTGCGGTATCTAGGTGGAAAGAGGTGGAACGCCCTTGCCGACAAGGCGGCAGCATCCCTTGTCAAGCACTTCACCCGAGAGGGCGAAGGTCACGGCCTTGCCGACTGCCTCGACGCGCCCCACGGTGAAAGCGCCGCGCAGGCGACGCCCGACTGGGGCGTGCGCCCCAATCAGCTCTTCGTCGTCTCCCTCGGCGCGCTGGATTCGATCGGGCAATCGGTCAGACGGACAATCGAACGATCCATCGGGCGCGCCTGCGCGCCGCTCGTCGGGCCGGGAGGCGTGCGGTCGCTCGCCGCGGGCGACGGACGCTACCGCGGCGTCTACGCGGGCGACGAGGATTCCTCGCGCAAGCCGGCCTACCACAACGGTACGGTCTGGGCCTGGCCGTTCCCGCTCTACGCCGAGGCGCTGGTGGCGACCGGTCTCGCCACGAAGGACGAGGCGCTCTCGCTCCTCGCCTCCGCCGTCGAGAATCTCAACGCGGGGTGCGTCTGCCAGATCTCGGAAATCGCGGACGGCGATGCGCCGCACGCGCAGAAGGGCTGCCGCGCGCAGGCCTGGAGCGCGAGCGAGCTGCTGCGGGTGTGGCTGAAGTTTGAGGTTTGAGGTTGGTGGAGGGAGCGAGGTGAAGAAGGAGAAGGTGATGCAGGGAGGGGCGGCGGCGTTGAGCGCGCTGCTGCTGTGGGCGGCGTTTCCGCCAATGGGGGAGACGTGCGCAATTGCGTTCGCGCTGGCGCCGCTGCTGGTGGTGTCACGGCTGTGCGCGCCGAAGAAGGCGATGTGGACGTGGTTCGCCGGCGGATTTCTGTTCTGGTTTGCGACGTTGTCGTGGATGCCGGCGATCTCGAAGAACAATGGTCCGTTGCCGCTCGTGATCTTGGGCTGGATCGGCCTCGCCGCCCTCTGCGCGGGTTATTTTGCCCTCTTCGGCTGGCTCTCCGCCTTCGCCTGGCGCAAGTTCTCCCCTCACCCCGAACGACAGCAGAGCTGTCGTCCCCCACACGAACACTCGCCCATTCCCCAATCCCCAATCCCAAACACCCTATTCCATCTCTTCAAAATCCTTCTTCTCATTTTCATCGAGCCTGTCCTCTGGGCGGGGATCGAATGGCTGCGGAGCTGGCTGTTCACGGGTTTCGCGTGGAATTTCCTCGGGACGGCGGTCGCCGCGGTGACGCCTCTGGCGCAGCCGGCATCCTTTGGAGGCGTCTATCTCGTGAGCGCGCTCGTCGTGTTGCTGAACGGCGTCTTCGCGACGCTTGTCTGCCGGCTCATCGCGCAGATGCGGGGTGAGGCGCCGCGGGAGAATCGCTGGCTGCGGATGTTCGAGACCGCGTTGCCGCTCGGACTCGTCCTGCTCGTCTTCATGGCCAGCGTCGTTCACTTTCGGAAGGCGAGGGTCGGCGGTGACTGGTCGTGCTTCCGCGTCGCGCTTGTGCAGCGGAACGCGCCGTGCATCTTCTCGAAGCGGGACCGGGCGCAGGACCCGTATGAGACCTTCGGACGTCTGCTCGAGACGGCGACGGCCGCGAAGCCCGATCTGATCGTGTGGGCCGAGAGCGCGATGGCGGAGTTCGGGCGCCTCGACAGCGACGGCGCGCGGCACGCGGCGCTCTACTTCTCCCGCCTGACCGATGGCGCGTCGCTGCTCGCGGGAGGCGACTGGTGGCAGACGGTGGATGGTGAGCGGCGTGTGCTGAACGCGGCCGGACTCTACACGCCGACGGCGACGAACGTGGTGCTGCAGGTCTACGGCAAGCAGCATCTCGTGCCATTCGGCGAGTTCATTCCCTTCGACAAGTGGATTCCGGCGCTGCAGAAGCTCTCGCCGCTGGGGGTGTCGATCTGGCCGGGGGAGGCGAAGGTATTGGACTTGACGACCAAGGGTGGTAGAACGGTGAAGATCGCGCCACTGATCTGCTTTGAGGACACGGACCCTGTCCTCGCCCGCCGTGCGGCGCAGATGGGGGCGCAGGCGATCGTGCTCATCACGAACGACAGCTGGTTCTCGCATTCGCGGGAGGCGGAGCAGCACGCGGCGCAGGCCGTTCTGCGGGCGGTCGAGACGGGTTTGCCCGTGATCCGGGTGGGGAATTCGGGCGTCACGGGCGTCATTCGCCCGGGGGGATGGGCGCGCTGGCTCGAGGACGGCGACGGCCGCAAGCTCGTGGACGCCGCCGGAACCATGATTGAGACCGTCCAGGTGCGGAACGTCCCCGCGCTCACGCCGTATTCCCGTCTGGGCGACATTCCGCTGATTCTGCTCTTTGCCACTTCACTCTTAGCCGTCTTTTTGGTAAAATCTAACCCATGAAAAACGATGAACTTTGTCCATGCGCCAGCGGCAAGACCTTCGGGGAGTGCTGCGGGCCCATCCTGAACGGCGACCGCAAGGCCGAAACGGCCGTTGAACTCATGCGTGCGCGCTACAGCGCCTACGCGGTCGGCAACGTCACATTCCTGTATTCGTCGTCGGGACCCGAGGTGCGGGCCGACTTCGACGAGAAGACCACGCGCGACTGGTCGAGCTCCGCCCAGTGGCAGGGGCTCGAGATCCTTGCGACCGAGAAGGGCGGCAAGGACGACGACGAGGGGTACGTCTCGTTCGTGGCGCACTACTCGGCGAACGACCAGGCGTGCGAGCACCGCGAGCACTCGTACTTCAAGAAGATCGAGGGCGAGTGGCGCTTCATCGACGGGAAGATCGAGTCGGAGGAGCCGTTCCGCCGCGAGGAGCCGAAGATCGGGCGCAACGACCCGTGTCCGTGCGGCAGCGGCAAGAAGTACAAGAAGTGCTGCGGGAAGGGTAAATGAAGCCCGCGGCCTTCCTGATCGACCTCGACGGCACGCTCGTGGAGACCGAGCTGCTGTGGGCGCGCGCGATCGTCGACTGGCTTGCCGAGCGCGGCCAGACGACGACCGTGGAGGCGTTCGCACCGGTCATCTTCGGGCACAGTTGGCCCGACATCCACGCGGCGATCCACACGACGTTCCCCGCCCTGCCGAAGACGACGCCGGCGGAGGATTCGAAGACGCTGCGGTCGTACTACGACCGGCTCGCGGTGGATCCGCTGCGGCTCGTGGTGCCGGGTTCGGTCGCGTTCCTCAGGAAGGCGGCGCGGATCGCGCCGTGCGTGATCGTCTCGGGGTCGCCGCATGCGGACGTCCTCGAGGCGGCGGAGCTCTGCGGGGTCGCGGACCTCGTGAAGTTCGTGCTCGGCGCCGAGGACTACGGCCGAGGGAAGCCCGCGCCGGACGGTTTCCTGACGGCGGCCGAGATGCTCGACGTGGATGCGAGCGAGTGCGTGGTGGTGGAGGATTCGAGCGCCGGCGTCGCGGCGGGACGCGCCGCGGGGATGCACGTCGTCGGGCTCGACCGGAATCCGATGTGTCCGCAGAACTTCGCGGGCAGCGAATGGCTCGTGCACGATCTTTCCGAACTCGACGTGGATGCCGTGTTCGGCGACAAGGAGGACTGAGAAGATGTTGACGTTGGTGTTTTCGGCTTTGTTCGGCGCCGGGGTGGCGCTGGGCCTCTACTTCGGGGACGTGTTCGGCTACGGCTGGAGCACGTTCTTCGGCGTGCTCGCGTTCGGCGTCGCGAACATCGTCGCGGGGTTCCTTGTCCAGCGGCGCGTGAAGGCGGCGATGGAGCGCGTGCAGGGCATCATGCTCGCGGGGCAGAAGCAGCTGCAGGCGAAGGTCCAGCGCTGGCAGATGCACATCGGCGCGCCCGGCTCGATGGCCGCCGCGCAGGCCGAGATCGCGCGCGACCAGAAGGTGTTCGTGAAGGAGGCGATCGCCGAGACGGAGACGCTGCACCGGTTCGATCTGTGGGTGCCGCTCATGAAGCGCCAGATCGCGACGGCGCAGTTCAACCTCTACTGGATGCTGAAGGACTTCAAGAAGGTGGACGAGTTGATGCCGAAGGCGCTGTTCCTCGACCCGATGATGTCGGCCGTGAAGATCGCGCGCATGTACATGCTCGAGAAGCCGACCGAGGAGATCGCCAAGGTCTACGAGAAGGCCGTGAAGCGTCTGCGCTACAATCAGAACGTGCTTCTGGCGGCGACGTGGTCCTGGATTCTCGTCAAGCGCAACGATGTCGACGGCGCGCACAAGGCGCTTGTGCGCGCGCTCGAGAAGAGCGACAACGAGACGCTCAAGGCGAACCGCGAGCAGCTTGCGAACAACCGCGTCGCGCACTTCTCGAACACGGGAATCGGGGACCAGTGGTTTGCGCTCTTCCTCGAAGAGCCGAAGATGCACCAGCCGCGCCAGCGGATGCAGTGGAGGTAGCGGGAGGGGTTTGATGTTTGAGGTTTGAGGTTTGAGGTTGGGGTCTGGTGTGAGAGGTTGAACGAGAGGAGGCCGCATGGACAGTCTGAGACTCAACGGAATCGTCGTCGAATGCATCCTCGGGGATCTGCCCGAGGAGCGCGTGAACGAGCAGAAGATCCTCGTCGACGTCGTGCTCGAGCTCGACCTGCAGGACGCGGCCGACTCGGACTGTCTGGACGACACGGTCGACTACGCGATCCTCGTGGGCAACATCCGCGAGGCGCTCGAGGAGTCTCGCTGCAGGCTGCTCGAGCGCGCGGCTGACGTCGTGGCGGATGTCTGCCTCGCCAATCCGCGCGTGGAGCGTGCGACGGTCTCCGTGCGCAAGTACGGCACGGCGCCCGGCCTCGGGAGCGCAGAGGTGCGCATCACGCGTCCGGAATGAGGAAAGGGGAATTGCGGCGTGAAGTCATCTGACGTGAAGAAGGCGGTCGTGCTGGCCGCGGGGTTCGGGACGCGGCTCAGGCCGCTGACGCTTGTGGAGCCGAAGCCCCTGCTGCCGATGTGGGGCGTGCCGATGCTCGAGCGCATCCTGCGGATGCTCGAGTCGTGGGGCGTGGAGGAGATCGCCGTCAACGCGCACTGGAAGGCGGAGCGGATCCGCGAGTTCGTCGCGAAGCGGAACGGCGCCGCGAAGGTGACGGTCGCCGACGAGCCGGAGATTCTCGGAACGGGCGGCGTGCTCAATCCGCTCAGGTATTTCCTCGGCACGGAGCCGTTCTGGCTCGTGAACGGCGACATCGTGGTGGATGGCCTCGACCCGCAGACGATCGTCGACGCGTACGATAAGAGCGGGGACTTCGCCGGGTGCTGGATGAGTGAAGCGTTCGGTCCGCGAACGATCGAGGCCGACTACGCTGGCCATGTCTGCAACTGGAAGAGCGACGTGCCCGGCGACGACGGTACCTACACCTACTGCGGCGTCGCGCTGCTCGGGCCGAAGGTGCTCGACCACGTAAAGCCGAACGGCTTCTCATCGATCGTCGAGGCCTATGAGAAGGCGATGACGGAGAGCGGGCTCATCGTGCGGGGCACGGACCCCGACGGGGCGTTCTGGGCGGACTGCGGCACGCTCGAGAGCTATCTCGAGACGCATGCGGCGCTCGATCCCGACCGCTTCGACGAGAATCCCAACGTGATCTTCCCCGGCGTCAAGTTCCTCGACTCCGCGGATCTCGCGGGCTGCGTCGTGACGGGGGGGCTCGTGGGCGGCACCTTCGAGACGACGGCGCTTGTGGGCGTTGACCAGACGGGCGACGCCGCGCTTGCGGCGCTTGCCGAGACCATCGGCTGGAAACCGGTCGACGTCGCGGCGGCGTTCCTCGGTGCGCGCGGCAGCGACCGGGCGTTCTGGCGGTTCGTGCACGGGGACGACCGTGCGATCGCGATCACCTACGACGACGCGAAGCGTCCCGAGAACGCGCGCTACGCGCACCATGCGAAGCTGCTCGCCGCGGCGGGCGTGCCCGTGCCGGAGGTGCTCGCCGACGTGCTCGCGCGCAAGGCAATCGCGCTCGAGGACATCGGCGGAGACTCCCTCGAGACGCGCGCGAACGCGAAGGGCGCGAATCTCGTGAAGCTCTACACGCCGGTCGTGCAGGCCCTGCGCACGCTGCACGAAAAGGGCACCGAGCTCGTTTTGCGCGAGAGCGGAGACGCTCTCGAATCTCCCTTCGACCCCGACCTCTACAAGTGGGAGCGTGACCTCTTCGAGACCTACTGCGTGAAGGGGCGCTACGGCTACGAGAAGCTTCCTGACGCCGTGCGGGCGGACCTCGAGGCGGTTGCGGACGTGCTCGTGCGGCAGCGCCCCGTGCTCGTGCACCGCGATTTCCAGAGTTCCAACGTGCTCTACCGCGCGGACGGTTCGTTCGCGTTCATCGACTTCCAGGGCATGCGCCTCGGTGCGGCCGCCTATGATCTCGCCTCCCTGCTGTACGACCCCTATGCGCCGCTCGAGGAGAAGGACCGTGCGGCGCTCGCAAAGGTCTATCCGGTCGAGAAGCTCGCCTACGGGGCGGTCCAGCGCCTCGTGCAGGCGCTTGGCGCCTTCGGCCGTCTCGCCTCGGTGGGCCAGCCCCAGTTCGGCAGGCACGTTCCGCGCGCGCTCGTCAACCTGCTCGCGGCGGCGGACGAGGCCGACCTCGACGCGCTCGGCGGTTTCGTCGAGGACCTCATCGCGAAGGAGGAAATCCGCCTCGGCCACGTGCACCACCATCACCACGACGACGAAGACGGGGAGGGATGAAGAGCTCCGTCAAGCAGTTCCTGGCGCGCTTCCGGCGGGAGGCGAAGCGCCGCCCCAACCGCGTCGAGACGCGGGCGATGGGTCGCAAGCGCTACTTCCGCGCCTACGATCTCGGCAACGACACGTTCGTATTCGAGCGTGGCGTGTGGATGCACCTCGACGCGCACGCCTCGGTGCTCATGATCGCGAAGCGCGACCTGCGGCACAACGGCGGCCCCGGGTACGTGATGACGGTGACGACGGGCAACCACTCCGTCGCGGCGCTGCCGCTCCTGCAGGGGGGGTTCTGGGACCTCTGCCGCCTGCCGCAGCAGAAGCGCGGTGAGGCGATGATGCGCGCGGTGCTGTGCGGGAACGTGGTCGACGGCAAGCTCGAGATCTCGCAGCGCGACGTCTCGTGCGAGCGTCTCGCGGCGGTCGACGACTGGCTGACGGGGAAGCTGAAGTTCGCGGCGGCGGACGTCGTGATGGTCGAGCGCAACGACAAGACCCTCGAGCACTTCCGGCGGCGCGGACAGGAGTGGCGCGTGAAGCCGCTCGCGTGGACCGCGCGAGAGATGACGGCCGCGCTCGCGGCGAGCCGCAAGCGCATCTCGACGGGCATCCGCTACTACCATGGCACGCGCGGCGTCCACTTCCTCTCCTATGCGGGCTTCCATGCGCTCGTCGAACAGGCGAAGACCGACTTCGACGCGTTCCGCGCGGGTCTCCACGAGCTCGTGAGCGTCTTCGAAGGGCACGAGACGAACTTCCTGCGCCAGCCGAAGTACCACGGGCACCACGAGATCGAGTTCTTCGGGCTGCGCCGCGGCGTCGCGCTCGAGCGGCTTGTTCCGGAGCTCGAGCTGCTCATGGAGAAGATCGAGCTGCGGCGCATCGCGCCCGAGACCGTGGCGGCGAAGGCGGCCGAGATCGACCTGCTCTACAAGTCGCTGCTGACGCGTCCCGAGCTTGCGGATGACACGTCGCAGGCCTTCACCGAGACGCTCTACATGTATCTCACGGGCGAGATCTACTCCGTGATGGGCGAAGGGGCGACGCCCGCGTTCGACGATCGGCGCACGGCCCTGCCGGGCGCGCGCTTCGAGAACGGGCGCCCCGTCTTCGATCCGCTCTGCGACGCGCGCAGCGAGGTGCTGCTCGCGAATCTTCGTTCGCTTGTGAGCCGTGACGAATTCGTGGAGTACGCGAACGTGTACGAGCTGCGCACGAACGACGCGGAGGGCGATCTGCCGATCGGGCAGGGGACGACGCGCGAGGTCGTGTACAAGACGAATCGGCGTCCGCTTGTGACCTCGCTCGTCGAGAAGCGCCTCTCGCGTCCGGGGCGCGGCTACGGCAGCTACGTGCTGGCGCGCGCCCAGGCGTTCACCTCGCTCGGCGTCTCGCTGCCCGACTACCGCCTGCTGCGGCGGCGTCCGTACGAGAAGGTCCGCATCGACTTCTTCATTCGCACGCGCTGCGACGGCGAACCGCTCGGCGACATCCCGGCGAACTACCTGCAGCTCGCGGGTGAATTCGGCGGCGCGGAGGCGGGCGAGGACCCGCAGGTGGTGCTCGCGCTCGCCTTTCTCATGGGTGACGCGGCCGCGCAGAATCTCGTGATGAAGAAGTACGACCCTGCGACGCAGACGCCGCTCTACGGCGTGGGGAAGGAGATCTACCGCTTCGGCTACGACATCAAGGCGGGGCGTCTGCTGCCGCAGAGCGTCTCCTACTGCTCGGTGCGCGGCGCGCTCGGGTGGCCTGACGTCTCGCACACCGACCGCAACCTCGACGCGATCGCCCGTTTCTACCTGGCCGTCTTCGCAAAGGCGCTGGTGGACTTCGCGGGGAGGCACACGGTCTGCACGCTCGACGAGATCGGTGAACGCTTCTTCGCGGGCTTCGAGTTCCGCCTGCGCGCGCTGGAATGGGAGTTCACCGTGCGGCGTGACGCCTTCGAGGACTTCAACCCCGTCCTCAAGCCCCGCTACGGCTTTCTGCCGAAGTGGCGCTTCGCGCTCTGGGCGCTCGAGCGCCATGTGCGCCGCTGCGCGTCCCTGCGCGTGCGCTTCTTCAAGTTCCTCGAGCATCCCGACGAGGTGGAGGTCGCCGTGCCGTCGGACGAGGTGCGCGTTCTCGAGGACGCGAACACGGAGAACGTGCTGAGCGCGCTTCAGGACATCGAGATCCACTTCGACGGCGAGTAGTCGACGCGTTATGGACGAGGTCACGGTCGAGAGCCTGCTGGACACGCGCACGGCCGAGGCGCCGTGCGAACCATGCCGCCTCGCGCACGGCGTGCAGCTCGGCGAATGGCGCGTCGAGGCCTATCTGGGCGCGGGGCTCTCCGCCGAGGTCTACCGCGTGACGAACATGCGCTTCGCCCAGGAGGGGGCCCTCAAGCTGCTCGTCGACTCCTCGCGTGGACTGCGTGAGCGCTTCCTCATGGAGTCGGACGCGATCCGATTCCTCTCTCTGAAGGCGCTGCCGCGTTTTCTTGGATCCGGGGAACATGCGGGCATGCCGTACTACGTGATGGAGTATCTGCAGCCGCTGCCGGACCCGATGCCGCGCGGAGAAGTGCCGAGCTTCATGAACAAGGTCGCGAAGGCCGTTCAGATGCTGCACGACGCGGGGTACATCCACCGCGACCTGAAGCCCGCGAACCTGCTGCGGCGGCGAAACGGCGACCCGGTGCTGATCGACCTGGGTCTGATCAAGAAGCGAGACAGGGGCGTTGTCGACCAGATCGTGCGGAGAGGACGCGACATCTCGATGATCGACGGCAAGCCGGTCGGGGTCGGAACGGTTGACTATGCGGCGCCCGAGCAGCTGCTGAAGGGCGAATCGTCCGTACAGAGCGACGTCTTCGCGCTCGGGAAGGTTCTGCGCACGTTCTACGAGGGACGTCCACCGCGCGGAATCCAGCGCATCGTGCAGAAGGCTACGAGCGAGCAGCCCGCGGACCGTTATCCGTCAGCGGACGCCTTCGCGGCCGCGCTGCGCCACCTGGAACGCAGACCCATAACCCTGTCCCTGCTGGCGGCGGTGGCGGTCGCGTTCGCGGCGTTCACGCCGATGATGCTCCCGTCTCTAGCTGAATTGGTTCGTCAGATCATCAATCCGCCGCAGCGCATCCTCTCCCGGAAACCCAACGAGACGGACGTCGCCTATCTGCGGCGCATGCTGCCGCTCGCGGAACAGGGGGACGACGCGGCGCGCATCATCGTCGCTGAGATGTACTTCTACGGGCGCGGCACGGACGTCGACAAGGAGGAGGCGGTACGCTGGTACCGCCTGGCGGCCGTCGCGGGAGAGGCGGACGCGCAGGCGTCGCTGGGACAGTGCCTGTTCCACGGGAATGGTTGCGCAGTCAATCGCGAGGAGGCGGCGTATTGGTGGAGGCAGGCCGCAGAACAGGGAAATCTCGCGGGAATGAACGACCTTGCGCTCTGCTATCTGAACGGTTTCGGGGTGGAGAAAGACCAGAAGGCGGGATTCGAGTGGGCGATGAAGGCGGCGGTGCGAGGGCATCCGCCGGCGCAGACGATGGTCGGCGAGTGCTATCTCCACGGTTTCGGCGTGGAAGTCGATGTCCGCCTCGGTGAGACCTGGCTCTACCGTGCATCGCGCCAGGACAACAAGCGAGCCCAGAAGCTCCTCCGCGATCGTTGACGCCTAGTCGACTTCGAGTCCGCGGATTTCGGGGCGGAGGCGGATTCCGAACACGTGGAAGACGGCCGTGGCCATGAGACGCGCGAGGGCGAGGATGTCGGAGGACGTACAGCCTTCGCCCGCGACGATCACGTTGGCGTGTTCACGCCAGACGGAGGCGCCGCCGACATGAAGATTCTTTGCGCCCGCTTCCTCGAGGAGGCGTCCCGCCGGCCTGTCGGGGGAGGGGTTCTTGAAGACGCTGCCGCAGGTGCGCGGCGGAAAAGACCGGCGGCGTGCGAGATAGGACGAACAGCGCTCGGCCGTGTCCGTGTCGTCAGAGGTCTGTGAAGGTACGAGTTCCACGTCCTCAATGACGCCGTGGATGTCGGAATGACGGTAGGAGAAGCCGCAGGCGTCATGGTCGATCCAGGTGCCGTCGACCTTGACGCGGCGAATGAATTCGCCGATTTCGTGTCCAAAGGCGCCGGCGTTCATCTTCACCCAGCCACCGATCGTGCCGGGGATGCCGGCCATGAAGGCGAGTTCAGGATGTGAGGATATGAGCGAGGCGCCCGTGGGGAGTGCGGGCTTGACGATTTCAATGTCGGTCGCGCAGTCGCTGAACCAGGTGTTGGAACCCATGCCGACGACGACACGGGGTCCGCCGCCGCAGGTGGCACCGCCGGTGCGGAAGAACGAGAGGGGGGCGAGCGGGTGCCAGGTGCGCGGAGTCGTGGGAAGGGTGGTCATGTCGGACTTGACACGCGGCAGAAGATTGACGATGTCGCCCGCGCCGGCGAGGAGAATCAGGTCGCCGGGCTGCGCGGTCAGGAAGACGTGGCGCCAGGCCTCGTCCGCCGAGCGCGCGAGGAGGAGGTCGCGGGAGGAGTCGGCGTTGAAGGTGCGGAAAGCGCGGTAGAGATCGGCGATGTCACCACCGGGAATGGGAGACTCGAAGGCCGCGTAGACGGGAATGAGCACGACTTCGTCCGCCTGCGCGAAGGCAGGCGGAAACTCGTCGAGCAGAGCCTTCGTGCGCGAATAGCGATGAGGCTGAAAAAGAACTCGCAGTCGTCTCGGATTGAGTTGGCGCGCCATGTTGACGGCACATTTCAGCTCGGCGGGATGGTGGGCGTAGTCGGTGTAGACGCGGATGGAAGTTAGAGGTTTGAGG
>R26__coassemble_1032_pt1 | contig 14692 bp, 10 predicted proteins | sample R26__metabat2_high_PE_030 | metagenome-assembled genome bin R26
ATCTGCTGACGGATCCGATGAACACGCTCGCGGTCGTGGGCATGTCGCGCCCGGAACGCATCCAGGCGAACCTGAAGGTCTTCGACTTCGAATTCGCCCCCGGCGAACGCGAGAGTCTGGCGGCTATCTGACGCGGCCGCGGAGCGTGGCGCGGAGGTGCGAGGCATCGTAGAAGCCGCAGGCGACGGCGATGCGCTCCAGGGAGTCGGATGACGATTTCATGAGCTGCGTCGCCTTTTCGAGGCGGAGGCGGATCAGCTCCGCGTTGATCGTCGTGCCGGTCGCCTCGCGGAACTTCTTCTCCAGCGTGCGGCGTCCGATGCCGAGCTCCACCGTGATCTCGTTGACGCGGAGGGGGCGCGTGAAGTGGCATTGCAGATAGTCGAGGCAGCGGGCGACGATGAGGTCCGCGGACAGCGCGCGCTGCGTCGAGAGCCGTTCGATGACCTCGCCGCGGTCGTAGAGGATGTCGGGCGCCGCAGAGGGTTCGAGTTCGCCGGTCATCATCTTCTCGAGCATCTCCGCCGCGCGGAATCCGGCGCTGCGGAAGTCGAGCGGGATGCTGGAGAGGGCGGGCGAGGACATCCGGCAGAGGAGATCGTCGTCGTCCACGCCGAGGATCGAGACGTCGTCCGGCACCTTGAGCTCCGCGCGGCGGCAGGCGTCGAGGGTGTCCCGCGCCTTCATGTCGCAGGCGGCGAAGACGGCGATCGGACGCGGAAGGGCGGACAGACGTTCGCCGAGCACGGTCGTGTCGTCCCCGTCGAGGACATGGAGCGGATGACCGGCCCGCCGAAGAAATTCGGCGAAGCCGCGGCGGCGCTGTTCGGACCACTTCGCACGGCCTTCGGGAATGTAGACGTAGGTGGTGCACTGCTTGCCGAGCAGGTAGTCAGCCGCGGCGCGGGCGATGGCCGCGTTGTCGCTGTGGACGATCGGCACGCCCCGGGAGGTGCGGTTGCCGGGGCTGAGGAGAATGAGCGGCACGTGGTGTCGTTTCAGCTCGCGGATCGTCGCGGGCGCGAGGTCGTTGGCGATCACACCGTCGCAGCGGAGCAGTTCGGCCATCGAGACGGGGCGTTCGTTGCGGCGTCCCGTGCGGAGGTCGAGCGTCCACCCGCCGCGTCGGTTGACGTAGTCGAGCAGTCCGTGCAGGAAGAGCCGGAAGGTTTCGTTGGTGTGGGTGAGGATCACCCCGACGTTCTTGGCGGTGGCCATGCGCACATTATACCATATTGAATTCGTGATTTTACAGAAAGAAACTTCGTGTTTCTACCTCGTCCTCGGGACGGATTTTCGGTATAATTTCAGACAACTTTTCTGGAGACTGGTTGCCCATGCATAAAATAGCCCTTGTGACCAATGTGGAAACGCATCTGCCCGCGGGAATCGCCGCGCGGATCCGCGCGTTCGCGGAGTTCGATTCGAAAAAATTCGCGTCGCCGGAGGACCTGCTGGCGACGTTCGGCGACGTCGAGATTCTGTGGGGATTCGGTCCGGACGTGAGCTGTATGGATCCGCGCGTTCTCGAGAAGATGCCGAACCTGAAGGCGCTGTTCCGTTCCGGTTCGGGTGTCGATGCGTTGCCGTGCGCGTGGGCGAAGGAGCACGGCATCGGCATCTACAACACGCCCGAGTCGATCGCCGAGTGTGTGGCGGAGCACGCCGTTGCGCTGTTGCTGAGCTTCATCCGCCAGATCCCGCAGTACAGCGCCCGCGCGAAGGCGGGCTATCCGTGGGGCAAGGTCGAGGGCATGGACTGGCATGTCTCGCACCGCACGCTCGGACTGATCGGCTACGGGAACATCGCCCGCCGCGTCGAGAAGATGATGGGTGGCTTCGACATGAAGGTAATCCACTACGATCCGTTCGTGCCGGGGTCCGCGACGCTGGAGACGGTGTTGAAGGAGTCGGACTACGTGAGCGTGCACTGTCCGCTCGTGCCCGAGACCGTGAAGCTGATCAACGCCGAGCGCCTCGCGCTGATGAAGCCGAACGCGCTGCTGGTGAACACGTCGCGCGGCGGCGTGGTCGACGAGGAGGCGCTTGCGGACGCCTTGGACCGCGGCGTCATCGCCGGCGCGGCGCTGGACGTGATGGCGAGCGAACCGCCGGACGTGAAGAGCCGGTTGCTGCAGCACCCGAAGTGCGTCGTGACGCCGCACATCGCGGCGTTCTCGTGCGACTTCGAGAAGAACTTCTTCGACTATTCGGTGAAGAAGCTCCAGCAGATCTGCACGGAACTGGACAACGGACCCGGGGGAAGGTAGGCGTATGCGGAACGGAATCGATCTTGCGATCATCGCCGTCTACCTGATCGGCACGGTGATCTTCGGATGCAGCTTCTTCTGGAAGAGGAAACAGGGTGGCGAGGGCGCCGCCGCGACGGGGGACGCCGAGAAGGAGTTCGTCACGGGCGGCGGACGGCTGCCGACGTGGGCTGTGTCGCTTTCGGTCTTCGCGACGCTCGTCTCGTCCATTTCCTTCCTCTGCTTTCCCGCGGGGGCGTACGGCGCGGAGAACTGGAAGGGCTGGGTGAACTCGATTGCATTGCCGTTCGCGACGGTGATCGCCATGATCTGGTTCGTGCCGTTCTACCGGAAGTCGACGTCCGCCTCGGCGTATTCGTTTCTGGAGGAGCGCTACGGCATCTGGGCGCGCATCTACGCGAGCGCGTGCTTTCTCATCCTGCAGAATGCGCGTCCGGGGGTGATTCTGCTGCTGCTGGCCTACCTCCTCGAACCGCTGCTTGGCTTCTCCTACGAGTCGACGATCATCGTCACGGGCATCGCCACGATGCTCTACTCGATGCTGGGCGGCTTCGCGGCGGTCGTGTGGGCGGACGCGATCCAGTCGATTCTGCTCATTGTCGGCACGGTTGTCGCGGTCGTGTTCCTCGTGGTGCTCACGCCGGACTTCAGCACGCATCTCGCGGCGGCGTGGGACGCGGGCAAGTTCTCCCTTGGGTCCCTCTCGCTGACGAACTGGGTGGACTCGACGTTCTGGGTACTCTTCCTCTGCAACATGTGTCTGAACCTCCAGAACTTCGGCATCGACCAGTGCTATACGCAGCGCTACGCCGCGGCGAAGGACCTCAAGGCGGCGCGCACGTCGATCTGGACTTCGTCCTGGATGTATTCGGGCATCACGCTCCTCTTCACGGCGATCGGCACGCTGCTTTGGATGTTCAACCGCGCCAACCCGGGTGTCATCCCGGCGGGGACGCAGGCCGACCAGGTCTTCCCGTGGTTCATCGTCAACAAGCTGCCGCCGGGCGTCTCGGGCCTCCTCATGGCCGCGATCATCGCGGCGGCGATGAGCACGATCGCGGCGACGCTCAACTCCGGCGCGACGGTTCTCCTGGAGGACTACTGGAAGCGTTTCGCGCCGCGGCGTGCCAATGCCCGTAGCAACGTGCTGTTTCTCCGCGCAATGACCGTGGTACTGGCGGTCGTCTCCATCGGCATCTCGCTCGCCGTCGTGCGCTTCAAGCCGGCGAACGACTCCATCCTCAAGACCTGGTGGGTCATGCAGAGCCTGCTCTCGGGCGGTATGCTGGGACTCTTCGTCATCGGCGTCTTCGCGCGCCGTTCACGGTCCTGGCACGCGGCGATCGCAGTCGCCAGCGGCACCGCGGCGCTCTGCTGGACGTGCTTCTGCCAGACGTTCATCAGCCGCATCATGTCGCTCGTCTTCGCGACAATCACGATCGTCGTGCTCGGCTTCTTCCTTGGAGGTCTCTTTGGGAGGAAAGATCGTCAGCGGTAGGGACGGCGCTCCGTCGCGGTCCGCGGTCGCCGACGGAGTGGCGACCCTATCAAGGTTGACAACAATCGAACAATCTGAACAATCAAACAATCGATCAATCAAAAACCGGAAAGTCAAAAATGACCTATAAGAACCGTTTCTTCGACAACCTCGGCAAGCGCGTCTCCATTGGCGCGGTCATCTCGATGAGTGACCCGACCGTCTGCGAGCTCGCGGGCGACTGCGGCATGGACTTCTGCTGGATCGACGCGGAGCACTGTCCGCTCACGATCGAGACCGTGCGCGACCATCTGCTCGCGCTGCGCGGCACGGGCTGCGCCGGTTTCGTGCGCGTGCGCGAATGCGACCCGATGGTCATCAAGCCGTATCTCGATCTCGCGCCGGACGGCATCATCTGCCCGATGGTCAACACGCCTGAGCTGGCCGAGGCGGCCGTCGCCGCGTGCCGCTATCCGCCGCTCGGCATCCGCGGGTGGGGTCCGCGCCGCGGCATCGGCTACGGCGGCATGAACGCGCAGGATTACATCAAGGAGAGCGAGCACCTTCCGCTCGTCATCTGCCAGATCGAGCACATCGACGCGGTGAAGAACCTCGACAAGATTCTCAAGGTACCTGGCATCGACTCCATCGCGATTGGGCCGATGGACCTCTCCGGCTCGATGGGACTCCTCACGCAGATCGACCATCCCGAACTCAACAAGGTGATCGACGAGATCTGCATGAAGGTCAAGAAAGCCGGCAAGATCCTCGGTACGGCGTCCTGCAACTTCCCGCGCTGGAAGGCGCGTGGCGTGGACTGGTTCACGGGCATGGGCGACTGGAACGCGCTTGCCGCGGGCTTCCGCGCGCACCGTGCGGAATGCGAGTGATAGTGTCATGAACGTCTGCCTGTTCCTCGCCGCCTTTTCCCTTGCCGCGCCGTTCAAGGACGGGGCGGTTCTGCAGCGCGACCGAAAGGTGCCGGTCTGGGGATCGGCACCCGCCGGCTCCGCGGTTGAGGTTTCCTTCGCCGGACAGACGTGCAGAACCGTCGCCGACGCCGACGGCGCCTGGCGCGTCGACCTTGCCCCGATGCCGGCATCTTCCGTCGGCCATGACCTCACCGTCACTTCTCAAACCTCTCAAACTTCTCAAACCCTCCACGACGTCCTCGTGGGCGAGGTGTGGTTCGCGAGTGGCCAGTCGAACATGGCCTGTCCGATTCGCGGCGGCGACCCGCATTTCTCGGACGTCGACGGTGCGCTTGTCACGCAGCTTGTCCGCCGCGACGACATTCGTTTCGTCCTGACGCCGGAGACCTGGCGGGTGGCACCGACGAACGACGTGCCGGTGCGCTGGCGGAAGTTCTCGCCGGAGGCCTTCGCAGGCGGCGGACTCAAACTCTCGGCCGTCGCGTGGTACTTCGCGCGCGAGCTGAACGCGGCGCTCGGCGTGCCTGTCGGCATCGTCGACTGCGCCTGGGGCGGCAGCGCGATCGACGCGTGGATCCCGCGCGAGGCGCTGGCGGCGCGTTCCGACCTGAAGGACATCCACGACCTGCCCGTCAAGGCGGACTGGACGTGGAAAGACAGTTATGGCCCGATCGTCAACAACATGATGCAGCCGACCGTGCTCTGGAACGCAATGGTCAATCCCTATGCGCCGTATGCGATGCGCGGCGTGATCTGGTATCAGGGCGAACGCAACCGCGCTGAACCGAAGAAGTACGTCTTGAAGATGCACGCGCTCTACGACGGCTGGTCGCGGAAGTTCGAGAATCCCGGGATGTCGCTCTATTTCGTACAGCTCGCGAACTTCCGCTACAACTGGTTCGGACAGTGGCTTGCGCAGGCGCGCTTTGCCGCGGAGGAGTCGCGCGCTGCGATGGTGGTCTGCTCCGACCTTGGCGCATGGGACGACATCCATCCCGCGCGCAAGGAACCGGTCGCGCGTCGTCTCGCCGCGCTCACCCTGAAGCGCGACTACGGATTCGACATCCTGGCCGAATCGCCGATCGCCGCGGGATGGAAGGTCGAGGGCAGAAGGGCCGTGATCGAGATCCGGAACGGGGGTGAGCGGCTCCACGTGCACAACGAGTCCGTCGGCGACTTCTCGGCGCCGTTCGAACTTGCCGGGCAGGACGGCATCTTTCGTCCCGCGCGCATCGTCAATTTCCGCATGTTCAAGGAGAATGGAAAGGACCGCACGTTTGGCGGCATCCCACCCGACCGGATCGAACTTGAGGCGGAGGGTGTCGACATGCCCGTGAAGGTGCGCTACCTGTTCCAGAAGCCGCGTCGGTCGTGCGTGTTCAATTCGGCGGGTTTGCCGTTGGGTGCGTTCCAGTTCGGCGCGCCGGAACTCGAGGAATTTCTAAAGGAGGAAGAGTGATGAAGAACGATGCGGGCGAAGTGAAGGCCGGTGTGGCGGTGGGCTGCACTCTGGGACTTGTGAGTCTGTTGACGGCGGCGGCTCCAACGCCGGCGTTCTCCTTCAAGTACGACGGAAGGGACGTGAAGGGCGGAGCGTCTCTTCAGGTCGACGCGCGGCTGAAGGTGACGGTCGAGCGGACGGAGCATCCGGACTTCGACGCGACCGAGTGGGTCCTGTGGTTCGAGAACCCGTCCGCCGAGAAGAGTGGCATCCTCAGCGAGATCAAGGACGGCGATTTCGTCGTCGCGCTGCCGCCGCAGAAGCCCATCTTCCGGGGCGACGTCGGCGTGCCGGGCGACCGCGCGGTCATCACAATGGAGGGCTGCAAGGACGGTCTCGGCTATTCGCTTGACGACTTCCAGAGCGCGCAGGAGTTCCGCGCGCGGCCTCGCTACTTCCATCCCATCGCCCCGAAGATCAAGTACGACGTCCAGAACAATGACGGGCGTCCGTCGGACGGACAGGCACCGTTCTTCGAGGTGACCGAGCATGGACGCGGCGCGGTGATCGCATTTGGCTGGACGGGCGATTGGAAGGCGTCGTTCCAGAACGTAACCGACGCGTCCCGCGTCGGCGGGGGCGGGGCGACGCGAGACGCGTCGGTTACGGGGGGCGTACAGGTGACAGTGGGATTGAGAAACGCGCGGTTCTACCTGGAGCCCGGCGAGAAGCTGCGCACGGGACGCGTCCTCGTGATGAACTACGTCGAGGGCGAGGATTCCGGCAACAAGTTCCGCCGCCTCATCCGGAAGCACTTCTCGCACATGTCCTTCACCGGCGCGAAGCGCGAGGGACTCTTCGCGACAGAGCTCTGGGGCGGTCTCACGTCGGAAGAGATGGTCCGCCGCCTGAAGGCCCTGAAGGCGCGGGGCTTCGCGTTCGAGGACGTCTGGATCGACGCCGGCTGGTACGGCAACAGCAAGAAGTGCGACGACGCCTACACGGGCGACTGGGGATCGTGGACGGGCGACTGGACGATGAATCCGCGCATCCACGCGGACGGACTGGAGACGGTCCGCGACGCGGCGAAGGAAATGGGGGCGGGGCTCATGCTCTGGATCGAACCCGAGCGCGTGGTGAGGACCACGAAGTTCGCGAAGGAACACCCCGATCTCCTCTTCGACGCCGGCTGGTGCAGTCTGCTCCACTACGGCAACCCCGCGGCGCGGTCCTACATCACGGATCTCGTCACGGATCTCGCGCACCGACTGAACTTCTCCTGCTACCGTCAGGATTTCAACATGGGCCTCACGGGTGCCTTCCAGAAGATGGACGCGAAGGACCGCCGCGGCATCGCCGAGATCCGCCACGTCATGGGTCTCTACAAGGTCTGGGATGACATCCTCGCGCGCAATCCCGGGATGTTGATCGACAACTGCTCGTCGGGTGGACGCCGTCTCGACATCGAGACGCTGCGCCGTTCCATCTTCTACTTCCGCAGCGACTACCAGTGCGGGTTCAACGCGAATGCGGACGTCATGCAGGTCCACAACGTGGGTCTTTCGCGCCTGATTCCCTGTGGCGGCTGCACGACGAAGTGCAGCGATCTCTATTCGCTGCGCAGCGCCTATTCGTGCAGCTACGGCGTCGCCTACTGGAACGCGATCTTCCAGGAAGAGGCGAAGGTCGACTGGGCGGCGGCGAAGAAGAGCCACGACGAGTACCTGAAGATCCGGAAGTTCTTCTCCCGCGACTTCTACAACCACGGCAGCGTGGCCCTGGATGTCGGTGCGTGGGCGATCTGGCAGTACCACGACCCCGAGACGAACGAGGGCGTTGTGCTCGCGTTCCGTCGCGCCGGTTCGCCCTCAGACCGTGCGCAGGTGCAGTTGAAGTGTCTTCCAAGGGGCGCGAAGGTCATCGCCGAGAAACTCGACTCGGGCGCGAAGACCGAGGTCGCCGGTGAGCTGGAGATCGTGCTCCCGGCGCGCCGTTCCTCGACGGTCGTCGTCTATCGCGGATTGTAAGTGTGTGGAAGGGGTGACATGTATCTTGAGCATGATAGGGGACGAGTCGCTCCGCGACGAGCCGAATCTGCTCGCCGCGGAGCGGCTCGGCCCCTTTGTGAAACTCGCCGCGGAGCGGCTCGGCCCCTTTGCGTGTTGGCGTTTGTGGTATTGTCCCTGGTGGCGCACTGCGCCGCGGGCGATCTGTCACTGAACGGGGTTTGGAAGTTCAGGGGGCTGGACGTCCGTCAGGCACCGTTTGGGTCGTTGACGGACGAGGATCGACAGAATCTGCTCCCGGAAATGGATGACGCGGCATGGTCGACGATTGCCGTGCCGCTCAACTGGTGGCGGGACAAGCGTTTCGCATACGGGAAGTATGGTTGGAACGACCGGTACTTCCGTGGGTTCTATCGACGCCATCTGAAGCTTGACCATCCCTGGAACGGGCGCCGCCTGCTGCGCTTCGAGGAAGTCGGCGCGGAGGCGGACCTCTATGTGAACGGACGCTTCGCCGGACACCATCTTGGCGATTTCACACCGTTCGAGGTGGACGTGACGGAGCTCCTGCGCGAGGGCGATAACCTGATCGCGCTGCGCGTCCTGGCCGACTTCGGACCCGATCGGAGCAAGAACGAGAAGTACACCCGCATCTACGGTGCGCATTGGGATCGAAGGGTCGTCAAAGGCGGCATCTGGCACAACGTGAAGCTCATCGAGACACCGGCGCAGCGCTTCTCGCGCGTGTTGGTGGATCCCGGTGACGATCTGCAGTCTGCCGTTGTCCGTTGCCAGGTGGAGAATCCGGATGCCGCGATGATGATCACGCCCGAAGTCGAGGTCCGGGCGGTTCGTGGAGACCGGGTGGTCGGTGTCGCCCAGTTGGATCATCCGATTTGTCTGAAGCGTGGTTCCACGGGGTTTGAACTGAAGGTGACGTGTCCATGTGCGGAGGCGTGGAGTCCCGAGACCCCCGCACTTCATGTAGCGACGGTGCGGCTGAGTCGGGAGGGCCGGTGCGTCTCGGAACACGCGGTGCGGTTCGGTTTCCGTACAATGCGCATTGTCGACGGCGAGTTCCGTTTCAACGGCGAACGGATCGCGCTGATCGGCGATTCCGTCCATTCCTGTACCTACGGTGGATTCGGTGACGATCCCACGCAGCAGATTCGTGAACGCCTCCTCGCGAACAAGCGTCTCGGAATGCGGATTCTCCGGACCGCGCATATGCCGGCGGTGCCGGAACTCTACGATCTCGCCGACGAACTCGGCATGATGATCTACGACGAATGGGGGTGCAGCTTCTGCAGCCGCATGGAACTCCCCGCGTTTGAGCGGAACAATCTGCCGGAGTTCGAGCAGTGGGTGTTGCGGGACTACAACCATCCCAGTGTCGTCCTGTGGTCGCTCGGAAACGAGGTGAAGTTCAAGAACGACGAGGAGGCGATCTCCCGTCAGCTGAATCTTCAGTACGATCTTGTCCGCCGACTGGACCGACAGAAGCGTCCGGCCTGTGCGTTCTCGGGTGTCGCGGACATCGAGGCGTACGGACGCCGTCGGCTCAAGACCGACTTCCTGGACCTGCACAGCTACATCGGCATCGACGGCGTGCCGTGGTCGCACTGGTTCGAGAAGAGGGACGAGCGGTACTTCCGTCCGCTGGTGGACGTCTACGGCGAGAACGGTCGCCTGACGATGCCGGTCGTCATGTGGGAATGCGTCGGCGGCGGCTGGGGCGTCGTCAACGATCCGTCCGTGAAGCCCGGGATGATCGGCCCCTGGCTGGATTGGATGAACAGGTCCCCGGGAGGCTGGAGTCAGGTCCAGCTCAATTCGATCTGCTTCTCGCCGGCGACGGGCATCTATCCGCTGCTCGATCCGTCCCGCGGCGTCCATTACCTGCAGAACGTTCTTGGGACGCGCCTCTGCGAACTCTTCCGGCAGGACGACCGTCTGGATGGTTTCGCGCCGTGGTTCGTCGACCCTGGCATCCCCGGACAGGATCTCTGGAACCAGCCCGTCTATCCACTCCTGCGGCGCGGCGGCGGCAAGGACGAACGCCTGATGTACCGCCAGTGGACGAGTCCAGGTACAAAACAGCTGGAATGCATGGTCGTCAACTCGACGCCTCGTCCGCTGACGGATGTTCGCGTACGTTTCTCGTTCGTGGGTACGAATGGACAGACCGTGGAACTTGGGACGGAACGAATCGGTGCCGTCGCGCCGTTCGAGAGGTACGTACACCCGTTCACCCTCGTGCTGTCGGCAGGCCTTTCCCCGTCTGGCGAGATTCGTCTGTCGTTGACGGCTCCTGGCGAAATCACTGCCCACAATGCCTACGCGGTGACGGTTCATAAAGAAGAGGACTTGATCCGCCCCGTCGAGGGGAAGGTGTTCCTGATGGTGCCCGATGCGGGATGCGAACGCGTCTTGAGGGATCTTCATCTCGACTTCTCTGTTGTCGACGATCTTGCGAAACTCTCTGGAGGTACGTTGATCCTTCCGCCGGGGTATCTCCTAAAGGGGCCGAGCCGCTCCGCGGCGCGCCGATCCTGGTCGCCGCGGCGCGGCGCCGCCCCTTTGAGCAAGTGTGAGGTCCCCGAGGACAATGGCGATGCGGCACGGCGCGAGTTCGTACGGAAGGGCGGGACGCTGGCGATTCTTGAACCTCCACCGGGACCGTTGGCCGGATTCGAGGAGTTGTTCGTGAGGGAACGCGCCAATCCGCTCGTCGAACCGGTCGTGACGGGACATCCGGTATTCGAGGGGCTTGTGCCTGCCGACTTCGACGTCTGGGCGGAGCGTCCGTACGGCGACGTGATGTCCTGCGGTCTCATGGATACGGACCGCGGTGCGCTGGCGGGCATCTGGCGATACAACGCGATTGCCGAATATGGGTTTGGGGAGACATGTCAACGGGGGACGACACCTTTGGTGTCGTTCGGGGAAGGGCGGTTGTTCGTTTCCACGCTGGCGGCCGTTGAACTGTGGAAGAAGAATCCGGCGGCGACGCGTTATCTGTGCAATCTGTTCGCGTACCTTGTTCGGCCGACGCAGCGGCCTGGATTGATATTGGCGGATCCGTCCGAACGAACGGCACCTCTGTCGGGGGGGACGGTCGGTGGTAGGGACGCCGCTCCGTCGGCGTCCGCGGGGGCTGCGGTCGGCGACGGAGCGCCGACCCTACCGGCGCCGATCGTTATGAAGAAGCTTCCGTGCCCCGTCGATTTCCCGGCTTCGTCCGAGGAGCATCATCCGGCGAAGATTCTCTTCTTCAAGGACGAGGCGGCGCGGCTGGGAACCGAGAAATTCCGGTACCTCTCGGTGACGCTCGCGGCGTCGATGCGCGGACGGCTCGATGTGACGATTCCGGAGAAGGACCACCGCAATCGGCTCTCGTGCGTCATTCCGCTGCTTGGGGACGGACGGATCCGGACCTGGCGTCTCGATCTGGCGAAGGACTTCGTCTTCGCCAAGTCGGGGACGTTCTCCCTCGCCGACGTGCGGGGCGAGATCATCTTCTACAACGGCGGCATGGAGCGGACACGGGGCGTGCATCGCGATCCCGTCTCGTTCAAACTGCTGGACGTGCGATTCGAATAAAGAGGAAGACAGATGAAGATCGAAATGCTGATGTGTGTGCTGGTGGGGACGCTGATGGCATCTGCGCAGCCGGACAAGCCCGACCCGAGGGTCCACACCTATGTGTACCCGAAGCGCATCGTCGCGCAAACCCAGGCGGTGAAGCACGACGACGGCTGGCCGGCGCGGTGCGACGCCGTCAAGATGGAGCTGCTGCTGGCGGAGAAGCACGGTCAGGTCAGCGAAGGGTACTTCGGCACCTCGACGGGCACGCGTCTCGTCAACCGCGGCAACGCGGCCTTCGTGATTCTGGATTTCGGACGTGAACTGCAGGGCGGGGTCCAGATCGGCGTCAGCAAGGACACGACGCCGCTCTCCCGAGTTCGTCTCCGTTTCGGCGAGTCCGTCACGGAGACCTGTGCCGAGATCGGCGAGAAGCACGCGGCGAACGAGCACTCGCTGCGGGACGCGGTTCTGCAGGTGCCGTGCTTCGGCTCGCTCACCTTCGGCGAGACGGGATTCCGTTTCCTGCGGATCGACCTCGTGTCCGGCGGCGAGGTCGGCCTGGAGTTCGTCCGTGCGGTCTCGGCGATGCGTCCGATGAAGGAGATCGGTGGATTCCGTTCGTCGGACGAGCGGCTCAACCGCGTCTACGAGACTGCGGTCCGCACGCTGCATCTCTGCTGCCAGGACTATCTCTGGGACGGCATCAAGCGCGATCGTCTCGTGTGGATCGGCGACGCCTATCCGATGATCCACACGATCCTTCCCGTCTTCGGCGCCGCGCCCGTCGTGCCGGAGACAATCGACTTCTCGGTCGCCACCACGCCGCCGGACAAGTGGATGGTGATGTCACCCTACACGCTCTGGTGGCTGCGGTGCCTGGCCGACTGGTATCGCTTCACGGGAGACCGCGCCTATCTTGTGCGCCATGCGGACTATCTGAAGAAGACGCTGGCGCACGTGGAGACGGCGGTGTCGAAGGAACATCGCTGGACGGCGGGCGAGTTCCTCGACTGGCCGACGCGGCACAACGTCACGGCGACGATTTCCGGCGTACACGCGCTGGCGGCGCTGGCGTTCGACGACGCGGCGGAACTGCTGGAGGCGCTGGACGACAGGGACGGAGCGGCGAAATGGCGGGCCGAGGCCGCGGGGTTCAGGTCGGTGCCGCGTCCGCACAACGGCGCGAAGTCCGCGGCGGCGATGCTGACGCTGGCGGGCATGGCCGAACCGAAGACGGCGTTCGACGAGGTTCTCTCCCGGAACGGCGTGAAGGACATCTCGACGTTCATGGGATACTTCGTGCTGGAGGCGATGTGCGCCGCGGGCGAGAAACAGCGCGCCCTGGAGACGGCGCGAGACTACTGGGGCGGGATGCTCGACATGGGCGCGACGAGCTACTGGGAGAACTTCGACGTCTCCTGGACGAACGGCTGTTTCCGGATCGACGAGTTCCCCGTTCCCGGCAAGAAGGACGTCCACGGCGACTTCGGCGAGTTCTGCTATCCGGGCTTCCGCCATTCGCTGTGCCATGGCTGGGGATCCGGTCCCGCGGCCTGGTGCATCCACCGCGTGCTCGGCATTCGTTCGCTCGACGTCGGCTGCCGGACCGTCGAGGTGAAGCCGTTCCTCGGCGATCTCGCGTGGGCGGAGGGCGCCATGGCGCTTCCGGACGGCCGCGCGGTGAGGGTCCGGGTCGACAAGAAGCCGGATGGGTCCCTCGACGTGAAGGTCGACGCCCCCGAAGGCGTCCGAATCGTGCGGTGAAGTGTGCGCAATTTTACACACGGAATGTGCGCGATTCTATCTCATTCGGAGGGCGGCGTTTCGGTATAATCTCAATTGACGATTTCAGGAGAGTGGGATGAAACACGACGTAAACGAGCTGAAGGACCGCGTGGTGGCGGCCTGTCTGAAGAACGGAATTCCCGAGACGGACGCGAAGACGATCGCGGAGGTGCTCGTGCTCACCGACATGCGCGGCATTCATTCGCATGGCGTGGTGCGGCTCGCGCGCTACTTCGACTGCATCCGTGCGGGCGGCATCAAACCCGCCGCGGAGATCGAGATCCTCAAGGAGAGCCCCTCGTCGCTGATGGTCAGCGCGGCGGGCGGACTCGGCATTCCCGCGTCGCGGAAGACGATGGACCTGCTCCTGAAGAAGGCGGAGACGAACGCCATCTCGATCGCGACCGTCAACCATTCCGACCACTACGGCGCGGCGGGCTACTATTCGGTGCTCGCGGCCGAGCGCGGTTTCGTGGGGCTGTCGATGTCCAACACGTGTCCGCTCATCGCCCCCACGGGCGGCAAGGCGCGCACGATCGGCAACAATCCGTTCGCGTATGCGGCGCCGGCGCTGAAGCACCGCCCCGTCCTCTTCGACGTGTGCATGAGCAAGATCGCCGCGGGCAAGCTGGAGATCGCGATGGGCGCGGGGAAGTCCGTGCCCGAGGGCCTCATCCTCACGGCGGACGGCGAGCCCACGACCGACCCGAGCCATGTGTGGAAGGGCGCGGTGATGTTGCCGTTCGCGGAGCACAAGGGCTACGGCTTCGCCGTGATGGTGGAGCTGATGACCGCGGCGCTCGGCATGAGCGGCATGATGAGCGGCGTCAACAGCTGGAACATGCAGCCCGGCCGCGACGCCGACACGGGGCACACCTTCGTGGTCGTCAACCCGGAGTTCTTCGGCGGCATCGACGAGTTCCGCCGGCGCACGGACGCGATGATCGACGAGCTCAAGCGCTGTCCGCTCGCCGCGGGCGCGACGGAGATCCTCTATCCGGGCGAACTCGAATGGCGCCGCGAGGCGGCCGCCCTCGCGGACGGCCTTGAACTGCCCGCCGCGTCCGAGCAGGAACTGCTGCGGGCCGAGGGGATGGCCCCAAACCGGTAGGGACGGGGCTCCCTCCCCGGCCCCGTGCGTTCGGGGCGCGGGGGGGGGCCGGGCCGGGCCGCCCCGCCGCGGGCGGGGGGGG
>R26__coassemble_1037_pt1 | contig 14651 bp, 6 predicted proteins | sample R26__metabat2_high_PE_030 | metagenome-assembled genome bin R26
GCGATCGTCCCGACGCCCTGCGCCGGCGGCACGTCAAACGTCAGCACGCCGGTGGCGGTCAACCGCGGCACGTCCTTCGCGAGCGGCAGCGTCGGAAGCGTCTTTCCGGACTGCGCGTCGTACGCGACCAGCGCCACCCCGCCCGTCCCGCTCTTCGCGGCCTTCCAGGTCGCGGGTCCCGGGTTGCCCAGCTGCGCACGCACCTTCAGGACGCCATCCGCCTGCGCCTCGACCTCGAACACGTCGAAGTCGGAATCAAGGTACTTGAGCGGCATCTCGCCCGCAAGCGGCACGTCGCCGAGGGCGACGGCGGGCACGGTGACACTCGTCAGATCGGTCCCCGCGATCGTCATCGCCTCCGCGGGGAAGCGCTCGACGAACGCCGCGGCGTAGTAGCCGCCCGGGTTCGCGTCGCGGTCGAAGACGCGCTTCGGCGCGTCGGACGGTTTCGCGCGTTCGCGCAGAATCGCCGGCACCCACTCGGCGAACTTCTTCAGCGGCGCGCGCGGTTCGCCATCCGGGCCCATGAAGCCGTAGTCGCTCCGCTCGTCCACGCGGTACCCGCCCGGGAACCACCAGGGCGAGAAGCCGTTCGCACCCGCGGCGAGCCCCGCGCGGTAGAAGCGCTCCGTGTAGCCCGCGCACGCCACGAGAACCGCGTCGTCCGTGTGCGAACGCCGCCGGTCCCACGCGTTCCGGCCGAACTCGCTCCAGAGAATCGGCTTGCGCCCGGAATAGGCGTCGATGTAGCGTGTGATCCAGCCCATCGCGACTTCGTCCGCGTCGGTGTCCGCGAAGCTGTAGCCCTCGGGCATCACGAAGTCGACATGGCGCATCGGACCCGGCAGCGCGAAGTCGTGCGGCAGCGTGTTGCCCTGACGGAAGCTCTGCAGCGGGTGCGGCGCGAACGCGCCGAGCTCGCGCCGCAGCACCGCCCACTTACGCGACGTCAGGTTGTCCATGAAGCGACGGTAGGACGCCATCACCCTGCGCCACTTCTCCGGATTGGACCGTCCGATGAAGGCCTCCTGCGGCGGCGACTTGAGCAATCCCCTCCTGTCCTTTCCGGGGTCATAGTCCCAGACTTTCACGGCCTGTTCGATCGAACCGAACTGCTCGACGACCCAGTCCTGCCACTCGCGATTCCAGCGGTCGCGGCAGAAGCCGCTCCCCTGTCCGTCTCCACCATCGCGGAAGATGTAGTTGCCCGGCTCCCAGACGGTGTCGAAGGCGAAGACCGTGGCGTCGCCCGCGGCGCCGGTGTCGTCGAAGTACGCCTTGAGGTCGCCGCGCATCTTCTCCGAACGGTCGAACGGCGTCGCCGGTCCGAGCGACTGGTTGACATGGACGCCGAGTTCGCGGCAGATGCGGTAGAGGTCGCGCACGTTGCGTCCGCACCCCCGGCCGCAGTACTGGATCGAGATCGAGTTGCCGCCGAGGCGCTTGAAGTTCGCGAGGTCCTTGCGGACCAGATTCGGCGCGTAGTAACCGTCCTTCTGCCAGGTTCCCCAGTAGTCGGGACGCTCGGTCGCCGCGGAATAGAGCGGCCAGAAGTTGATGCAGACCGAATACCACTTCCTCCCCTTCAGATAGAAGTCGCCGCCACGCGCCACGATGAAGTCGTCCTTCGCGTCCGGTTCGGACTTCGCGAGCGCGAACTCGTGGCTGATGGCATCCGCGCCGTCGTCGAGCTTCACCGTCACTCGCCACGCGGTCCCGCCCTTCGCCGCCGGCACCGGCCAGCTGAACTCCACCTTGCCGTTCCTGAGCGCATCGCCACTAAAGAGCCGCCGTACCGGTAGGGTTGGCGCCCCGTCGCCAACCGCGGACGGCGATGGAACGCCGTCCCTACCGACTTCGGTGATCTCGAATTCAACCTTCTTCGCCGCGCCACGCCAGCTCGCGCCAATCTTCGCCGTCTCGCCCGGGAAGTAGGTGAACTGGTCGCTTCCGCCCTCGAAGAGAATCGCGCCGTTCTCCAGAAGGGCGCGCGCCTTCTCCATCCGTTCGCGGACGCCGGGCGCCTGCAACTGCTCATTTGTCCTGTACCCGAACAGCGCCACGCAGCGCTCGGGCTTGTCCGCGCGGCGCTCCAGCAGAATCATCTCGTGCTCGTTGCCGAGATACTTCTGCCGCCAGACGTTTCCGCGGCCGTAGCCAGCGCCGTCGTTGCGGTCGAAGAAGGACAGGCAACCATCCTTCTCCCAGACCTTGTAGACGGGCCAGAGTCCCTCCACCGCGATCTTCGGGAAGTCCGCGGGCACATCGAGCGTGCCGTCCGGGAACGGATTCTTCGCGCCGCCGAGGCGACGGATCTCGAAGGAGGACGGACGACGGCTCATCCGCGGCGTGTACTGTTCGGAGACACCGATGCCGATGCGCACGACCTCGGACGGCTTCAGCACGGGGGACTTCCCCTGGTGCCGGGCGAAGTCGCCGGTCTTCAGCACGACATGCTTCCACTCCATGTCGAGGTCGATGGTCGCGATCCAGCGCGTATGCGCACGGTCTTCGAGCTCCAGCGACACCTGCGCCTTGGGGTAGGCGCTTCGCATCTCCAGCACGACGAGGTCGTCGCCCGCGGCGTAGGGCGATATCGGGAGATAGTGCGTCTCCCACTGCACGAGCGGACCGCCGCTCACGAAGCGGCGACCACCGTCTCCAAGCGCCTCGGCGTGTCCGCCCTTCGGCGTCAACGGACCCGGCGCGAGAGTCCAGGTGCCTTCACGCCAGCCCGCCTTCGGTCCCAGCGCCTCGTGCGTCATCTTGACTTCCGAGAAACGCTTCTGCGCCTCGGCGAGCGTGATCGTCTCGCCGCCGAAACGCACGCTCCGATTCGACAACAGCGGACCTCCTGCCACCAGCGCGGGACGCCCCGCGTCGATCTGCGTCAGAAGATCGCGCGCCTCTCCAACGTCCACGGTCGCCGCGTCCTTGACGAACAGAACCGAAGCCAGCGTAAAAGTCAGCAGCATCACGCGTTCTCCTTTCCAATCACGGTCATCACATCTCGAATTGCAGCGTCCCGCCCTTGACGACGTCCGCATGGCGGATGAACGGCGTCTTCAGCTCCTGTCCGTTCAACAGCGCCTTCGTGAACCCGACGGAATCTCCCGTGCGATTCGGCGCCTTGACGGCGAAGGTGCGACCGCCGCCAACGTCGAAGACGATCTCCTTCGCCGCGGGACCATGCAGCGCGTAGAGGTCGGTTCCGGCGATCGGCTGGAACCCGGAGACGAGGAACACGAGCATCGACCCCATCGCCCCCGAATCGTCGTCGCCGGGGATTCCCCAGCCATTCGCCCAGCCGGGCTTTCCGTTGAAGCCGAAGCGACTGCACAGCTTCGCGGTCCACTTCGACGCGAGGTCGGGACGGTCCACGAAATCGAACAACCAGATCGTCATGAAGCTCGGCTCGTTGCCGAATTCGATGAGCCGGTTCTCGAGCGCATATTCAAGTCGCTTGATGAAGAGGTCCCGTCCGCCCATCTTCGCGACCATCCCGGGGACGTCATTCATGATCGTGAAGGACGCCTCGAACGACGTGCACTCGTAGAAGTACGAATTGAAGCCCTTGCGCGGCGGGTACTCGCCGACGGGGCACCCACGCTGCATGCGGTCACCCGCCACCCAGCGTCCGTCGCTCGCCTTGCCGCGCGCGAATCCCCTGAAGCCGCTCGGTTCGTCGACGACCGCGTCGTCCCAGACGTTCGTCCAATTTTGGCTGCGCGCGTACAGCTTCGCGGCGAGCTCCTTCTCGCCGAGTCCCTCGAACACCCGCGCGGCGCACCAGTCGTTGTAGGCGAAGCCGAGCGTGCCGGAACCGGACGCCATGCGGTAGCAGTACTTCGGGTGTTTCACGTCCGAGCAGACGTACCCCTTCTCCAGATAGTCGGGCGTCCGCTCGGCGGCATGGAACCGCAGGACTTCGGCGACGCTCGTCCAGTCGACGCCCGGCATCCGCTTCGCCCACGCCTCGGCAATCACATTGTCGACGTCGTCGCCGCTCTGTCCGGTGCGGTAGTCCTTCGTCTGGATGAAGCTCGCCGCGCATTCGCCGTTGTGCTTCAGGCGCGTACCGAAGCTGTTGACCATCGAGACGTAGCGCGCGGGGGCGATGATGGACATGAGCGGGAAGACGGTCTTCCAGGTGTCCCAGAGCGTGTAGTGGTCGTCCCAGAACGGCTCCTTCTCGTCCCAGCCCGCGACGTCGCCGGTACGGTCGCGCGGCGAGATCATCGAGTGGTAGAGATTGGAGTAGAAGACGCGGGCATCGTCCGCGCCGGCGAAGCCGGACGCGTGGATGCGTCCGAGCTCGCGGTTCCAGTCCGCCGCGGCCGCCTGCCGGCAGGCGTCGAAGTCCCAGCCCGGAAGTTCCGCGGCGAGATAGTGCTCCGCGCGTTCGGCCGACTTGAACGAGACCGCGATCTTCACGGCCACGTTGGACGACGGGAAGTCGAACCACGCGACCGCGCCGTCAGCGCTGGTGCCGGACGCCGTCGGCGCCGGACTGAACGCCGCGGCGAAGTAGCAGTCGTACTCGGCTGGATTCCAGTTGCGGTGATAGCGACCACCGCCCTTCACCGTCGCGCTGGCGACCACGAGTCCACCCTGCTTGAGTCCCTGGCGCTCCCCGTTCTTGCGGCGGCAGTTCACGACCAGGCGCCTGCGCCCGTCCTGCGGAAACACGAACCGGTACATCGCCGCCTTCCGTCCCGAGGTGATCTCCGTCCCGACGTTCCACTTGTCGAGACGGCATTTGAAATACGACGGACGCGCCACCTCGACCGTCATCGGCGAGGCGAGGTCAGGCTCCTCGACGACCTCCTGCGTCGTCGGGGAGAGCAGGAAGAGCCCGAAGCTCGGCCACCCGCCGGTGCCGTGGCTGTGGAGCTGCGCGAAACCGCTCACGTCGTCCGAGGGATGGAAGGACGACGGCGAGGCGTAGGTCCACTTCGAGCGTTCGGGATAGAGCGTATCGGGGCCGGGCTGGATGGATCCGTTCGGACGGCATGGCCCGAGCACGCACCGTCCCGAGACGACCTTCTTCTCCGGCGTCATCACCCCATAGCGCGTGTCGACGAGCTCCTCGTACGTCCCCGCCCCCGCGCAGATTCCGCACAGCGCAACCGCAATCGCAGCCGTCATCTTCAGAATCAGGCCTTCGCCTTGGGGAACCCCATCTTGTCGACGTCGACGTCGACCACGCCCCACGGTTCGACGTTCCTCCAGTTGCCGCGCGTGAAGTCCGGCACGCTGACCGGCTTCGAACCGCTCCGCACCGAGGTCTCGGTGAGTTCGCAGAGGCAGCTCGTCGCCGCGAGGTCGTAGACGTCCATGTCGAGCGGCAGGCCGTTCTGCAGGCAGTAGGCCCAGCGGAGGTCCATGATGAAGTCCATGCCGCCGTGGCCCGCCTCGCCGAGACGGCGGCCCGCCTCGGAGCCGACCTTCCAGAGCGGATGCATGTACTTCTCCCGGACGGCCTTCGCCTCGGCCTCGCTGAACCAGCTGTGTGTCTTCCTGTCGAAGCACTTGCCCTCGAACGTGCAGCGGAAGGGATAGTCGCTCGCGATGCCCTTCGTGCCCGAGATGAGGCTGATGCGGGTGTAGGGACGCGGCGAGCTGACGTCGTGCTGCACCATGATCGACTTGCCCTTCACGGTGCGGATGAGGGTCGTGTTCATCTCGCCCATCGCGGCCGGCGGATCCTTCCTGCGCGGGTCGGCGTCGGTGAGGAACTCCTTCTTGAAGCGCTCGTAGTTGGCGTTGCCGTTCCCGCTCTCGAGCGAGACGAGGTAGTCGAAGCAGTCGCCGCGGTTGATGCCCATCGTCTGGCAGAGCGGCACGAGTCCGTGGGTCGGATAGCGGTTGCCCTTGTGCGCCATGTTCTCGCCGTAGCGCCACACGGCCTCGCCGTTGTACTCGGCGCTCGAGGGGATGCACTCGCGCAGGTCGTGGATATAGGCACCTTCCGCGTGCAGGATCTCGCCGAACATGCCGAGACGCGCGAGATTCAGCTCGAGGAGCTCGATCTCGCCGTAGACGCAGTTCTCAAGCTGCATGCAGGGAATGCGCATCTTCTCGCTCGCCTCGACGAGCTCCCAGCACTGGTCGACGGTGAGCGCGCTCGTCACCTCGATGAACGCGACCTTTCCGCCGAGGACGGCCCTGAGGCCCACCGGCTGGTGCAACGCCCACGGCGTCGCGCAGTAGACGACGTCGCAGTCGCCGAAGTCGCAGAGGTCCTTGTAGGCCTCGGGACCGACGTAGGTCCTGATCTTGTCGACGCCCGGATACTTCCGTTCACGGAGCCACGCGAGATTGAGGTCGACGCGCTCCTGCCTCAGGTCGCAGAGCGCGACGATGTTAACGCCCGGAATCTTCGAGACGCGGTGCACCGCGCCCGTGCCGCGCCCGCCGATGCCCACGAAACCGACGCGGATCGGCCTGCCGACCAGCTTGGTGTACGCGAAGTTCTGCATCTGGCCGCCCGCGCCGAAGCCGAGGCGGTTCACCTGGCAGCCGGCGAGCGCCGCCGCGGCGCCCATCCAGGCCGTTCCCTTGAGAAAGTTCCTTCTGCTGGTCTGCATATGATCCTCTTTTGGTTGTTGATTCTTCTGGGAGATGGAATGACGACGCATATTATACATGAATCTGCGGAATCAGTCACATGGGGAGAGACATGTCAAGTAGTATAGCAAAAATGGCTGGGTGACGTCATGTCACCCAGCCATTCACGTGAATCTCACGACCACTGATTCTATCCTTTCAGGCTTGCGAGGGGCACAAGGCGCACGAGAGGCTCTACGAGGTCGCGCTCGGCATCGATGACCGACTCGATGTCCTTGTAGGCCTGCGGGGCCTCGGAGAGGTCGAACCGTCCATTGACCTTCTTGCAGAAACCCTGGTACTTGTGCCAGCGCTCGCAGACGATGCCCTCCATCGCCCGGTCACACTCCTCGACCGTGAGGTTCGTGGAGGCCGCGATGCGCGACATCCGGCGTCCGGCGCCGTGCGAACAGGACATGAACGAATCGGGGTTGCCGAGTCCGCGGACGATGTACGAGGCCGTGCCCATCGAACCGGGGATGATTCCAATCTCGTCCAGCTTCGCCGACGTCGCTCCCTTGCGATGGACGCACACCTTCTTTCCGAAGTGCTCCTCGAACGCCGCGTAGTTGTGGTGGATGTCGATCGTGCGGATGAAATTGACTTCGGGGACGAACTCCGCGAGCGTCTCCTTCATCGTCTCCATCATGCGGCGACGGTTCTCCTTCGCATAGCGAAGCGCGAAGAGCATGTCCGTGAAGTAGTTGTGCCCCTCGTCCTCCTCGATCGGCAGGAAGGCGAGATCGGGATCCGCCAGCGGCACATGGAACCGCGTGCAGAGTCGGTTCGCAATACGATGGTAGTGTTCTTCGATTCGCTTTCCGAGGTTGCGCGATCCCGAGTGGATCATGAGCCACACCTTGCCCGCGCCACCACAATCCGGTACACACTTCTGCAGCTCGATGAAGTGGTTGCCGCCACCCAGCGTGCCGAGATTCATGCGGTCCAGCTTCGACGGCCAGAGGTTTGAACGCATGCCGTTGTTCGCGGTGTACTCCTCGAACCCCTCCCAGTCCTGGGTCTCCTTATGGGATACGCCCTCGCCCACGGGGATGCGTTCCTTGAGCCTCTCCTGGAAGGCGCGGCGGAAGGCCATGTCGGCGAAACGTTCCGCCGGGATGTCCGTCTCGGTCGCGATCATGCCGCAGCCGATGTCGACACCGACCGCCGCGGGGATCACCGCGTCGTCCGCGGCGACCACGCCACCGATGGGCATTCCATATCCTTGATGCGCATCCGGCATCAGGGCGACATGCCCAAATAGCGCAGGATGATGCGCGAGGTTCACGGCCTGCTTGACGGCTCCCTCCTCGCAATTCTCGCACCACGACTTCACGGGGATCGAATACCCCGCCTCAAACTTTTCCCACTTCATTCTCAAATACCTTTCTTTCCAATCCTGATCTCGATTCGTCGATCTCCGGACGCGATCTGGTCGATCGTCATTCCAACATCGTTCCTGAATTGCCGGAGAACCCACCAGTTCGTGGCGAAGTGCAGCGACCGGTGCCATGGCATCGTGAAACGTCCCCACACGGTCTCCGACGGGAGCCGATCCCCCGCCAGAACGATCGGCAGAAGAATCTGGTCGCTCAGATGTTCGTCCACCGTGCTTCCGGCCTTCAGGTAGGACTTCGCGACATCGACCACCGTGTTGGCCACGGTCTTGCGCGATTTGTCGTAGGTTCCGACGTCCGAACACACCATCGTGACGTTCGCATAGGACATCTCCACCGCACAATAGTTGCCAGGTCCCATCGATTCGACAATCTCCGATTCCGGCCGGACCTTCAGAGACGACAGATGCGACGCCACGATCTTGACTTCCGTCGTCGCGATGTCAACATGAAGATTGGCGACTTTCGCGACGACACGCGATTCCCGTTCCTCGCCCTTGTCGACCAGTTCGTAGACCTTTGCCACAGACCAGGGCCTGATCTTCAGAACGATTTCGCCGCCACCGGCAGGATAGAACCCGTACTTGACGAGATGTGCCTCGACCTCGGCCCCCATCTTCCGCAGCTGGGGGAGATAAGTCTTCTCGAAAAACTCCCAGCATGGCGACATCGGCACATGTGTTCCACCCGTGATCGTCACCTCGGATTCCCCATCGCCACACAGCAGAATCGGCAGCACGGTCTGTGCGACCAATGTCACGCTACCTGCCGTTCCGATTTCGAAGCGGTACTTCCCAGCCACAGTCTTTCCAGGATGAAAAACCACGCGGAGCGAACCAACGTCATCGCCTTCGATTTGTGCCCCACAGACCTCCGCCGCGCCCCGCAGACACGTCAGGTGCTGACGCTTGAGACCAGGATTCTGCCGCTTGGCACGCACATTCACCATCTCGAACGACTTCCCGGTGACGGCACTCATCGTCAACGCCGTGCGGAGTATCTGCCCTCCGCCTCCGCCGCGGCGTCCTTCGCGTTCGCGTAGAAGGAATTCCCGAGCGTACCGGTCATCGCAGGCTGTTCCAGGAGCGTCGTGTCGGACGGCGTCCAGGCCGAAAAGCCCTCGGCGTTCACTGTGTCCGCGCCCGCATAGGTCGCGATGGTCTTCAGATTTTCCTTCAGCGTCTTCATTTGCTTGTTCTCCTTCTTTGCCGTCGATTGTCTCTTGAAGAATCTGCAGACGAGGAATACAGCGTCGTGGTAGCGGGTCCGATTGCTTGAACCCTTGGATTTAACACATTCAATTTAACACATTCAATGTTGAAACCACGGCAAACACCTCGTGAAAATGTCTTCTCAAAGAAACAGTCGACTTTCAAAGATCAGTGCCGCATGATAGCGACACAAGACATCTAGCAAGAGCCGTGCCAGTCTCCAAGTTCAACGTTCTAAGTTTGAAGTTCAAATATCAGCGGAACCTGAAGAACAACAGGAGAAAATAGCAGAAATAAAATCCGCAAAGAAATTGTGGCACTAAATTCCCACTCAAAACTCCAAAAACCAAAGGAATCTCAAAATCACATCTGATTTTATAGTACCTATCATTCAGTATATGATATACTGTTCCCAGATTCTCACCTTCCATCCCCTTCAAACCTCTCAAACCCCTCAAACCTCATGAAAACGACAGTCATCTCCGTTCTCGGCACGCAGAAAGACGCACACGGCGGAACTGGTCCTTCCCGCTGGGACACCTGGCGTCCCACCATCGGACTCGTCCAGCAGGAGGATCTGCCGATCGATGAACTCCATCTGATCTTCGACAGCGCGTACAGAAATCTGGCCGAACGCATCACGGCAGATATCAAAAGCGTCTCTCCGGAGACGAAGGTCGTCTTCGACGTCATCGAGCTCAAGGATCCCTGGGACTTCGAGGAGGTCTACGAAAAATTCTACGATTATTCAAAGAAGCCCTGCTTCCACGAGGAGCGGACGCACTACTATGTCCACATGTCGACCGGTTCGCACGTGGAGCAGATCTGTCTCTTTCTCCTCGCCGAATCACGGCACTTGCCCGCCAAACTCATCCAGACGACTCCGAAGGAAGGACACATCCGCAATTCGAAGGATCCCAAGGGCACGCACACGATCATTGACCTCGACCTTTCGCGCTACGACAAGCTCGCCAAGCGGTTCGAAACGGAGCGCAGGGACGACGTCTCCTTCCTCAAGCAGGGCATCGAGACGAAGAACGCGGCGTTCAACAAGCTGATCGAGACAATCGAGCGCGTCTCCATCCGCTCGTCCGACCCCATTCTCCTGACGGGACCGACCGGCGCGGGCAAGAGCCAGCTCGCGCAGCAGATCTACCTTCTGAAAAAGCAGTCCGGAAAGGTCAAGGGGAGCTTTGTCGCCGTCAACTGCGCCACGCTCGGCGGCGATCTCGCGAAGTCTGCCCTCTTCGGGCACAGAAAAGGCTCCTTCTCCGGCGCCGGCGCCGATCATGTCGGTTATCTCAAGGAGGCAGACGGCGGCATCGTCTTCCTCGATGAAATCGGCGAACTCCCCCTGGAGGCACAGGCCCTTCTCCTCAAGGCCATCGAGGAGAAGACCTATCGTCCGCTCGGCGCCACCGCCGACGAGCACAGCGACTTCCAGCTGATCTGCGGCACGAACCGCGACCTCGCGGACGACGTGCGGGACGGCAAGTTCCGCCAGGACCTCCTTTCGCGCATCGACCTCTGGAGCTTCCAGCTACCCGGGCTCGCCGATCGACGCGAGGACATCGAGCCCAACCTCGAATACGAACTGGACAAGTTCGGCCGGAAGTCCGGTAAGCACGTCTCCTTCAACAAGGAGGCCCGGACGCTTTTTCTGTCCTTCGCGCTCTCCCCCGACAATCCCTGGCCAGGCAACTTCCGCGACCTCAACGCCATGGTCGTACGCATGGCCACGCTGTCGGACGGCGGTCGCATCACGGTGGATCTCGTCAAGGAGGAAATCGACCGGAGCCGAACCGCAAACGGGAAGCTGAAAGCCGGAACCAGCGACGCGGTAGACCTGACGGACCTGCTGGGGGACGACTACCGTTCACGGTACGACGACTTCGACCTGGTTCAGCTGGCGCACGTCGTCCAGGTCTGTCGCGGGTCGGAATCCATGGCCGACGCGTCCCGAAAGCTCTTCGCCGTCTCGTTCAAGGCCAAGAAGTCGTCGAACAACACCGACCGACTTTCCAAATACCTCGCGAAATTCGGACTCAAGTTCAGAAACCTCTGACGGCTCCATCCAGCACCATCTGCGCGTGCTTCGCGTAGGCGCGGCGCGGATCGGCCGCATAGAGCTCGAGCGTCTTCCGCCCAAGGCCGTCCGGCACGTCACCGAGCCGATAGAGTGCACGCGCGATGCAGAGTTCGCGCAGCGAAAGCGTGCGCTCCCAGTCGCCCGCCTCATTCCGATAGCCCGGCACGACGGGCGGTTTCACCCCCATCGTCTGCCAGCGCCCCCCGATGCCGGGGCGCCGCAGAATCTCCGCGAGCGCGGGCGCTGCGCGCCTGTCGCCGATCTCCTCGAGGGCGCGCGCAATCGCGCGGAAATGCGAGTACTCGCTCTTCTCCGTCAACTGCGCCGCCTTCGCGAGAAGCGCGGGCACGGCCTCCTTCGCGCGGCAGTGCCCGAGCGCGATTGCGTAGCTGTCGACCCAGCTCACGCTGCGGTTGAACTGGCCCATGCCACGGTAGTTCCAGCCCTTGTCCCAGTCCATCGCCGCGAACTTCGCGAGCAACTGCCGCGCGCCGTCCGCCTGGCCAAGCATCGCGAGCACGTGCGCGTAGACGAGCTTCGACTCGCCCTCGGCCGCATGGAACGCGCCCTGGATGCGCGGGAGCGCGCGGGCACGGTCCGTCATGACCGCCGGCAGTCCCTTGTACTCGTCCGCAAGCTCCGCGACCGCCAGGTCAAGCGCGGCGTCGGAAAGCGGGAAGTTGTCCTTCATCGCGAGATCCTCCTTGTTGAGGATCGCCTTGTCGACGAGGTGGCGCTGCAGCGCCTTCACGTCGATCGCACGCACCGTGGTACCGCCCTTCACGGCCATCGCCGCAGCAGCACCCGCCGCGTAGCCCTGATTCTGGATGTCGGGCTGCATGCGCAGAATCGGCATCGCGTCGCGGTGCGCGCTGATGCCGAGGCCCGTCACGAGCAGTCCCTCCAGCTTCTTCGGCAGCAGGCAGCGGTATGGCAGATTCACGTACATCGGCTTGTGGCCGGGGTCCTGGATGAAGAAGAGGTCGTCGCGCGTCTGGCCGTGCGAGTCGAAGTTCGAGTAGGTGCGCGTGATGATGTCGGGATACGTGCGCTCGTTGACGACATCTGCGGCGCTCATGTAGAACGCGCCGATCATGCGCCTGCGCTCGCGGCTGTTGATCACCTGCGCCTGGTCCCACGTGTTCTCGGGCAGACTCAGTCGCGAGCGGAGCGCGAAGTAGAAGACGTCCGCGGCGTCCGTGTCGTCCACGAAGCCGATGTCCGAGTTCGCGTACGCGGTGCCCATCGTGTTCTGCGCGAGCCCCACGCCCTGCACGGAGAGCTCGTCGTCCGTGATGAACTCGGTCTCGAGGCCCGCCATCGCCGGCAGGTCCGCGTTGCCCGTCGAGTCGATCGTGTTCGCGCAGCGCACAAGTCCGCGCGTGCCGTCCTCCATCACGACGACCGCGCCCGCGACGCGGTTCCCCTCCACGAGCACGCCGTTCACGAACGCGCCGAACCAGATCTCGGCCCCCGCCCGGCGCTGCTCACGTCGGAACCACTCGCTCTTCGCCTGCGGGAACACGCTGCCCGTTCCCCGCACGCCCTCGTCGATCTCCTTCGTGAATCCAACGCGGTTTCCGAAGTAGTAGTAGCCGATCAGACCATCCGTCATCACGCCGCCCTCGACGTAGAGGTACTCGCACACAAGCGTCTTCGCCCCCGCGCGCGCCGCGGCGACGCCCGCCGGCGCACCACCCGTGCCCGCGCCGACGACGAGCGTGTCGACCTTCGCCAGCACCGGCAGGTCGTCGGGAAGCTCGACCGACCCCTTCGTGTTCACGAGATACGCCGGCAGCTTCCCGTGATGCTCCCCGAGCTTACCCGCAACGGGCGAGACGCCCGTTGTCCCAGTACGCGCCGCAACGGGCGGGACGCCCGTTGTCCCGGTACGCTTCGCCTGCTCCGCGGCGGCGCGTCCCACGCGCGCGCCGACCATCAGGTACGCGCCCGGCTTCACCAGCTTCTCCGCCGCGTCACGCGGCAAATCGGCGAGCACCCCCAGAACCCACGTATTCGCCGCGTCCATCGGCTGCAGACACGCAAGGTCGAGCGCGTCCGCGTCCTTCCACGCACCCTCCGCCGTCCGGCACGCGAAGCGGTCGGGCGCGACAAGCGTGAGCGTGTTCGCGGCATCGACCTGCGTCGCCGTGAACGTGCGGTCGCGCGCGATCTGCTCGACCTCGGCGAAGCTCCGTGCCGAACCGTCCTTCATCGGAATCGCGAGCGCGCAATCCCAGAACCGCGCGTCAAACGCCTTCGGGAACGCGGGTTTGAGATGGTTCTTCGCCGTGATCGGGAAGGTCTCCGTGAGCGGCGTCACCGTCACGCCCGCGCCCTTCGGCTCCTCGCCGGAGACGACGACACGGTGAAACGTGTACGTCCCCGCAGGGAACGCGGCCGTGCGGCCACCCGCGAGGCGCGCGGCGCGCGCGCGCGGCGTCGCGTCGACGAGCACCTTCGCCCGTACGATCTGGCGGCCGCTGCGGTTCGCCATCACGACGCCCGCGAACCGACCATTTTCGTCCTTCACCACGTCGCACACGAGCGAACCCGTGATGTACGGCACGCCCGCCTTGAGCATCGCGCGGTCGAGCTCGCGCTTGACGAGGAACGGCGTCGTGCGCGCCGCGAGCGCGCCCACGTCCTTCGCCACGGCGAGGATCCGCAGCTCGCCGAACAGCTGACGCACGTAGTCGGCATCCTTCTCGCACACCACGCGCACGTAGCGGCAGGGCACCTCGACGCGGACCACGAAGGCGCTCTGGCTGTCGCCCGCGGTCTCCGGCTGGTCGCAGCGAATCTCCTTCGACCAGGCCCTGCCGTCCTCGCTCGTCGACACCTCAATCGCGTGCGTGAGGAATCCGTCCGCCTTCCCGACCTTCAGCAGGCGTTCGCCGGACGGATGACGCCGCACGTACGCGTCGAGCCGCACGCCCGCGATCTTCTTCACGCCCCCGAGGTCGGCCGTCACCGTCACGTCACCGTCGAACTGCACGCTGTCGACCGCGGCGTTTCCGCAGCGCCCGTCGTTCAGGCACGTCCCCTTCGGGTCCGCATGCGCGCGCGAGGGCTTCATGTTCGCCGTGTAGACGTAGTCGAGCCCCTTCTGCTCCGCGTACGCGGGATTGAAGAACGCGCGGAAGAGCGGCGCGCGGTCGTCGTCCGCCGGATCGCGCACGACGCACAGCGTGCCCGCCACGTCCTCGCCGAGGTACGAACGCGGCGCGATCAGAAAGACGTCCGCCCCCGCCTCCTTCGCGGCGAGCGCCGCCGCGACGGCGCCGGACGAACCGCCCACCACCACGACGTCCGTCTCGCGGACGATCTCCACCTCCGCGGCAC
>R26__coassemble_1044_pt1 | contig 14556 bp, 8 predicted proteins | sample R26__metabat2_high_PE_030 | metagenome-assembled genome bin R26
GGCGCACCATTCAGTTAGTTCTGCCAAGCTTGCCTTGGCGCACGCAATTACCTCATTTCGTCAACACCACCACAAACGCATGTGCGGGCAATGAAGTCGGCAACGGAACGAGCTCATGCGTGTGGCCCACATCCGTCAGGCGGCAGGAGGCGACATGTCCTGCAGAGAGACTCAGCGTGAACGGCAACGGCTCGGTCGTCGTGTTCGCGACGACCAGCGCGCCATCTTCGGGTGTACCGGCCGCGACCGCCCACACACCGGACGGCAGGTCGGCATCGATTCGCACCTCGCGTCTGCGGCGGTAGAGTTCGTTGAACGCCTTGAAGGCGTAATAGGCCTTGTGCGGATTGTAGGTGAACGGATTGAAGAGCGGCGAGAACGAGCCGAGTCCGCACCGCGCGTCGTAGATCATCGCCGAATCGAGCCGCGTTCCCTGCAGACCGAGCATCTCCGCGCAGACCTCGGCGGCCTGTGCGGCCGTGCCGAGCTTCGCGTGCTTCGGATTCGGCAGCCATTCGTTCAGGGAGAGTTCCGTCTGCGTGTACCCCGCGTCGTCCAGCGCCTTGCGCGCAAGCGCGACATGCGAAACCGTGTCGCTCGGCGCAAGATAGCTGTGGTAGGAGAAGAAGTCGAGCGGCAGCTGCCGTTCACGCGCAAACGCAAGGAATTCGCCGATACAGGCGACGCGGTGGCGCATGTCGTCGTCCCGCTTCTCGGGCGGCGTGGACAGCAGCCGGTAGCCGCAGCTTCCGTAGCCACCGATCTTGAGATGTGGGAACGTCTTCTTGAGATGGCGAGCCGTCACGGCATAGAGTTCGCAGAACTCCGGGAAGGTTCCGCGCCACTGCTGGTTGTCGACGGGATTCTTCCGGTTGTCCGGCTCGTTCCAGATCTCCCAGTACCGGATCTTCCATTTGAAGCCATCGGCCCACCCCTCGGTGTAGTGGCGGATCACGTGCTCGCAGACACGCGCCCACTTCGCGGGGTCCTTCGGCGGGAAGATGTTGTAGGCCTTCACGCGGCAGTCGTTCTCGATGGAGACGCCGAGACGGAACCAGGGCTCGACGCCATTCGCGAACAGGGCGGCGAGAAGTTTGTCCGTGTACAGGAAGTCGTAGTTCTTCGGGTCCGTCTCGTCCGCCTCGAAATCGGGAAAGACGTTCGGGATGTCGACCATGTGCGCACGCGCCTGGGGGATGCTGCTGCCGATGTCGTGCAGCCGGGCAAAGGGAATACCCGCCTCCTTCAGGTAGCGGAAGAGCTGGTAGTCGCGCGGTCCGAGGAGCGGCGGCTGCCCGACCGCGTGCATCGGCTTGATACTCCCCCTCTCACCGGCGAAGTCGACTTTGATCTCGACCGCCCCGGTCAACACGGCACACGCCATGAAGAGGCATGTCGGCAGTAACCTGTTCATGTCTTCTTCTCCTGTTATCCTACCAAAGCACCTTATCCTACCAACCCTTGTCACCCATTGAACGCCTTCATGACAGAAGTCTTTCCGCCGGGACGATGAAATCAAAATACCGATCAGCTGGAACCGAAGCCGCAAGATGCCCGTCGTAGACAAGGGCCGTTCGTACAGAAAGCCGCCTATCATATTTGAGCCGTCGGACCTTCTCGGCGACCTCTTCGATAATGCCATGTCGGATATCCCGCTGACGTTTTATCTCGACCACCAGCAGCATCCGCTCGGTACGAATCAGCAAATCGATCTGACATCCCCGCAGACGCCTGTTGGCATTCTGCACATACGGCGCGGCGGACAAGACCAATGACTTATCCAGTCCTAGGTACGCGAACAGATCGTTTACGTGATTGAGGATGAGATTCTGGAATTGAAGACCGAGTATCGCATCCCAGCCGTTCAGCTGTTCAAGCGACGAAAATTCGAACAGACCAGCCTTGATCGCCGCTGCCTTCGGTTCCACGTTCTTAAGATAGAACCGAGCATAGTTGTCCTTGATCCGGTATTTCGATTCCTTTACCGCCTTCCCGGTAATCGGACTGAGCCCGGAGTCCTCCGCAACGAAACCAGCGTAGCAAAGATCGCGCAACGACCTGGTATAACTGCCGTTCAAGGGCTTTCCGTCGAGTTTCGCCAATTCCGAAGACGAAAGGCTGCCATCCACCAGGCGTCTGAGCAAACGACCTCGCGTCGCCACTCTGGTCCCGAAAACCTCCGAGAAGATTTCGTCGAACTCTCTGAACAGCAGACTACGCGGCAAATAGCAGAGTCTGCGGAAATTCTCATCCACCGACAACTCCGGACGAATCTCTTCAAGATACTTGGGGACGCCGCCAGTCAGGGACAGGATATCCAGTTTTTCGGTCGTCGACAACCGCTGGACTCCCGGTCCGAACAACTTGACACTGTCAGCCAACGAAAGCTCGCCAAGTTCGATATCAAAGGAATCTCGGCCAACAAACCCCGTGGAATTCAGAATATTCTCTGCAATCCATGACGACACGCTACCACACAATATCAGAATCAGATTCGGATGCTTGTGAAGATGCTGGTCCCAGGCCTCCTTTAAATACCCTGCAAAATCTGGATCATATCCCCCCATCCATGATATTTCATCAAGCAGAACAACGGTTCTACCAGTATCACGCAGCAGATCGTCCAATTGGCCGAAGGCCCGTGACCAGGTGGAAGCCGAAATCGGCTCCCGCTCCGCATACTCGGCAACCTTATCGCAGAAATGTTCTCGCTGTTTTTCATCCGTCATCCCTTTACGCGGCGCAAGGCCGGAGATGGAGATAAAAGTTCGCGCACTTCTGCCGGCAAACTCTTCAATCAAAGTACTCTTGCCGATACGGCGACGTCCACGACATGTAATGAGCACCCCGTGATCTCGCCCCCAGAAGGACTCAAGATCATTCAATTCCCGTTCTCTGCCTACAAACATTTTACTATAACCTCCAAGCAAGTCATATTATAGTAAAACATTTTGCACTACGTCAAGATTCACTTGTCTGAAAAATGACATTCTGCCACTTTACAGAACAATCTCAGAGGACAAAGGTACAGTGGAGGCCGTTGTTGTCGCGGGTGATCACGGACCAGTCGACCGGACGATTCTCCTTGCGGTACCGCGGGAAGTAGAAGTCCGTCTGCACGTTCGTCACCTCGACCCGGTCGGGATAGGCGCGGCAGACCGCGTAACCGATGTCACCCCAGAATCCAACCGACGGAATCCCCACCGCGCGCAGCACACGGTATGAACCGTACCACTGACAGGTTCGGGACACGTTCCAGGCGTGATTATGTCCATGGACTAGCCCACGGCACATCGGCAGCTTCGTGGCAAAACGGTCCAACGTCTCCTTGCCCAACATGACGTCGCGCGGCGACTGGTGGCTCGCCAGCAGGAACGGACGCGTCCGCTTCGGCAGGTCCTCCTTCATCCACGCGAGCTGCTCCGTCTCCACGAGGCCACTGCCCTTGTTGCCCGACTCCGGCATCTTGTTCTCCCAGAGCGTGTCGAGCATGATCAGGTCGACAGGACCGAGCGACGCCTCGTCGATCACCAAACCCGCGACGGGGCTCTTTGCGCGCCGGTCCGGCCACGACTCGAAAAACGCCTCCCGGTGGTCATGGTTCCCCATGCCGAGCACGAGACGGATTCCCGCGTCCTCCAGGCGCTTCAACACGGGACGCGACACCTTGTAATCGGCCGCCCGTCCACGCAGATAGGCGATATCGCCCAGGCAGGCCACGACTGCCGGACGCGGTCTCATGGCAAGAATCTCGTCCACGGTCGCGACCAGACGCTCGTACATCTGATTCGGGAAGTCATTGTCCTTCGGGTCGATGAGCGGCACGTCCTGCGCCGGCACATGCGGATCGGAGATGAGGATGCTGAGATTGGGATCGATCGTCACCGTTGATTCCGGTGCGGCCAACACCGACGACACGGCAAACGCCGTCCCCAAACCGAAGAATCCGCGACGCGAGAGTTTCTGCTGCATGATGAGCTCCTGATCTAAAACAACCTTCCACAAGCAGAATCATTATGCCATTTTCCCCGTCCCTGTGCAAGGGCAGAGATCCAGGATTATGCTATAATGTACACATCTGGCGGACGGGTATCGAGGCCCGTATGGGGTGATCACGAGAGAGGAGATACAAAGATGAGCGGAAAGTCATTGGGTCTGTTGTCGGTTGCGCTCCTGGGCGCGCTCTGCACATGGGGCGACGAGACCGAGTGGATCGGCAACGCCACCGGGAACTGGAGCGACGCGCCGAACTGGAGCGCGGGCGTGCCGGCGCAGGACAAGGTCGCGGTGATCGCCGTCTCCGGCGACATGACGATTACCATCACCGCCACGTCCTACCTCCAGCGTCTGCGCGTGACCGGTTCGGGCACGCTGAAACTGGCCCAGTCCGCTGGATGCCTCGCTTTCGGCAAGGACAACGACGGAACCTGCGGCGTCGACGTGGGCGCGGGCGTGACCGTCACGGCCGACGCGAACATCCTGGGTGCCGACGCGAGTCTTATGCCGCGCTTCGTCAAATCCGGCGCGGGTACGCTCGAGGTCGGCACGTCGCAGACCAACCGCTCGTTCGGAAACAACAACAAGTTCGGTGGCGTGGAAATCCGCGAAGGCGCGTTCGGCTACTCCTGCAAGGACAGCGGGGACTTCTTCAATCCGGGCATTCCCGCGTGCATCACCGTCCGCAGCGGCGCGCGTCTCGATTCCCGCGGACCGAACTGGCTCGTGAACTGGGGCTGTTTCGACATCGACGCGGGCGGCGTCGTCGACTACCACGGCACCGGCGACTTCATCGGCGGCATCCGTGGTGCGGGCACGGTCACGAACCTCAACGGGAACATCAACGTCGGTCTGCGCCACGGCCCCTACGTGTTCACCGGCCGCATCTTCGGCTCCGGTTCAATCACGTTGCAGCCGCAGGCGGCGGTCGCCTCCAGCAACAGTACGGCCATGGTGGCGTCGAGCGCCGAGGAGTCGCACTTCGTCGTCGGACCGCAGACGCTCGCCGACCTCAAGAAGCTGGTCGTCCACGATAGTGCCGCGTCCTACGAGAAGCTCGTCCAGTTCGCGCCCGGTTATCCGGCGGACACCGTCTTCGACGTGAAGCGGCTCGAATATCCGAAATCCGTCGAGCTCTGGCTGGAGGATCCCGATGGCAACCCCGTCACGGTGCGCAGCAACTTTGCGCTCGACGGCGACTGGACCAACATCCATCCCATCCGCGGCTGCGGCAATCTCGTCCACTATGCGGGCTGTGTCGTCGTCACGAACGGAATTCTCGGCAACACGGGCTTCGCCGCGGTGGAGAGCGGAGCCATCCAGCTCGGGTCCTACGCCGATCCGGCGCAGGACGCCGTCACGACCGTCTCCGAATTCCGCCTGGCGGCCGGAGCCGAGATGAACAACAACAACGTCGTCCCCGGCACGACGCCCCGCATCTGCGGCGCCGGACGGATTCAGATCAATTCCGCCGCGGCCAAGTCGCCGGACGCGTCCCCGTGGATCATCGAGGACCTCTCGCTCACGAACGGCTCGATCAGCATCTTCGCCGACCAGCCCTATCCGCACTTCAAGATCGGCGGCGGATCCTCGACGAACGTGACGATCGCCAACTTCAACAACGCGAAGGCCATGATCCTCGACGTGGCCGGCGGCTTCCTGCACCTGGCTTCCGGCAGCATCGCCGGGCAGAAGTGCGAGATCCGCCAGAGCGGCGGACACGTCTCCTCCGACCTGCCGGTCACGGGCTGGTACACCTCGGGCTGCACGAACGACGTCTTCTTCCGTGCGACGGGCGGCGTCTTCGAGTCCCGTACGCAGACCGCCTACGGACGCGGTCTCGGCGTTGACCTGAGCGGAACCGCCTGTCTGAAGCTGCGCAAGGGCGTCGGCACCAACTTAGGAGCCCATCGCCTATCCTCCGACGGCTTCAGTCATTCGATCTACCTCTCCGACGACGCGGTCCTCGACGTCGACGAGCTCCAGATCGCGTCGAACACCAACGGCAACGACCCCTATTACGGGCATCTTCATCTCGACGGCGGCACGTTCGTCGTCTGGAACACCGTCTTTTCGCTGCCGTACACGGCGGCCTATTTCCCCACCGGCTTCGACGGTCGCATCTACTTCAACGGCACGCTGATCAAGTCGATGGCGCAGTCGGTCAGCGAATGGCTTGACGTCTCCTACATCACCGGCTACGTCGGCCGCGGCGGCCTGCGCATCGAGACGGCGAAGGAGGAACCGAATATGCACACCCGTTTCATGCTGCCCATCCGTCACGATCCGGACTGCGACGGAATCGACGGCGGACTCGAGAAGACGGGACGCGGCGCGTTCGTCACGCACGGTCTTGCCACCTACAACGGCACGACGCGCGTCTTCGGTGGACGCCTCCGCGAAGACGGTTCGACCAAATCGGGCGCGCCGTTCGGGTCGAATTCCGTCGAGCTCGTCAACGGCTACCTCAGCGTGGGCGATGCCTGCAACCTGGAGTTCGCCTGCGGCGAAGGGGCGACGGTGTCGTTCAACGGCGTCTCCGCCCTCGGCACGCTGAACAATTCGGCGACGATCACGTGCGGTCCCCTCGTGCGGCGGAACCACGGCGTGCTCCTGCTGGAGCATCCGCAGTCCGCGGCGACGCTCGGCGGCACGTTCAAGGTGAAGCCGACGACGGCGCCGGCGCTGCGCGCGGACGGGCTGCCGGTTCTGCCGATCTTCGGCTATGGTCCCGCGTCTGGTTTCTTCGCGGCCTTCGACTTCGTCACCTACGACGCGGGGAACGGCTTCGTGCCCGCGACGACCGTGGACGACTTCAACGGCGGGGCGAATTCGCTCGTGAAGATCACGTCGGCGGCGCGCACGCTCACGGCGGACGCGCAGGTGGCGGGTGTGAACATGAGCTACAAGAACGGGAACAACGGCGAGGGCGGACTCGTGATCGGCACGGGCCGCACGCTTACGATCGGTAACGGAACGGGGTATGCGCCGCTGATTCTGAACGGAACCTCCGGCAGCAGCAACAAGGCCGGACAGTTCATCGAAGGCGGCACGATCGACTTCGGCGCGGCCGAGGGCCTGATCCTGGGCCAGATGGCCCAGACCTACGGGTGGTACTGCGTGAACAAGATCAAGAGCGTGATCACGGGCACGGGCGGCGTGACGTTCGCGGGCGGCGTCGTGAACGACCGCCGCATGGACATCGAGCTTCAGGGCGTGAACACCTGGACGGGCGGGACCGTGATCGAGGGCGTCACCGTCAAGCCGATGGTCGCGGGCGCGTTGTCGACGGGACCGGTCACCGTGCAGGGCAACGACGCGATGGGCGGCGGCATCTGGGTCGAGAGCGGATCGGCGTTCACGACGATCGCGAATGCGCTCACACTGTCGGGACGCGGTACCTACAGCTACCAGCGCGGCGTCAACGGCATGCGCGAGGACGACTTCGGTTCGCTCTGCGTGGACCGCGCGGTGACCGTCTCCGGCGCGGTGACGCTGGCGGCCGACACCCGCGTGACCGCGCGTGGCACGGCGACATTGGCGTTCACGGGCGGCATCTCGGGTGTGGGAGGACTGAACGTCGCCGGCACGGGCACGGTCCGCCTCGGCGCCGGCAGCACCTACACGGGCGGTACGGTGATCGAGGGCGTGGCGGAGTGCGCGACGGCGGACGCGCTCGGCACGGGTCCGGTGGAGGTCGCGCGGGGTGGTGTGCTGCGCTTCACGAACACGACGCCGATCACGTTCACGAACGACGTCTTCGGCGGCGGCGAGATCGTCTTCGCAGGCACGGCCCCCGTCACGTTCGCGGGTGCGAACGACTTCAAGGGCCTCATGCATGGTTCGGGCGCGCTTACGGGCGCAGGTGTCTCGTTCGTGAAGGACACGCCGGACGTCACGATGCTCACGGGGGCGAACACCTACGGCGGGGCGACGGAGGTCAACGCGGGCATGCTCGTCCTTGGCAAGCCGGCGGCGACCGACGAGGTTCCGTTCATGGACGACATGGTGGCGCACGTCGATCCGTCCGCGCCGGGTACCGTGATGACGTGGGAGGTGGGCGGCACGACGTTCGTGACGAACGTCGTCGACGTGGACGGCCGTGCGCTCCGTTGGTCGAACACGACGACGGACGCGATGCCGCAGCTGCGCACGGAGGCGATGAACGGGCGCGACACGCTTTACTTCGACGGCAAGATCGACCGCCTCGTCGGGAACGCCGCCATCCGCGTGCGGTCGGTGTTCATCGTCTTCCGCACGCCGACGGGGAACCACCCGTCTGGCTGGGGCTGCGTGGGGCTCTTCGGGAACGCCGGAAGCGACTGCGGCATTCGCCTGAACATGACGCGGAACTTCGCGGACGATTGCTGGATGAAGTTCGGCAACACGTGGATCAACGGCGTGAACACGCGCGCCTATCCGGCCGACGTGCCGGTAGTGGGTTCGTTCATGATGAATGTCGACACCACGGATCCGACCGGCATCGGCAACTACTGGGGGAATTCGAGCTACTCGGGGCGTACCTGGTGGGGTGAGATCGCGGAGATCATCTGCTACAACCGCACGTTCAAGGACGACGAGCGCGAGGCCGTGGAACGCTACCTCGCGAAGAAGTGGGGTGCGGCACTGCCGACCGAGAAGCTCGAGAACGTGCTGCCGACGACCTCGTCCGTCACGGTGGCGGACGGCGCGGCAATCGACCTCGCGGGCAGCGACCAGACGTTCGCGTCGCTGTCGGGCGCGGGCATGGTCGTCAATTCCTCCGAGACCGTTTCCGCGGTAACGCTCGGCGCGGACGCGCTCAACGGGTTCACGGGTTCGCTCGCAGGTAGCATGACGCTGCGCATCACCGGTACGCTCACGCTCGACCCGGCGCGCATCTCGGTGGCGCCAACGACCGACCTCGTGCTTGGCGCGGGAACCTATCTCGACCTGAACGGCGGCACGCTCACCGTGCGCAATGTCTCGGGGACGGGTTGGATCCGCAACGGTACGCTCGTCGTGCTCGGCGAGGACAACCGCCGCAATCCCGCAACCGTAATCATCCTGCGTTAAGGAATCTGTTACGTGCACACTGAAGATTGAAAACTAAAAGGATTCTACCATGAATACGAACATCAACCGCCGCAGTTTCATCGCACTCTCCTCCGCGTTCGCCGCGGGCGCCGCGTCGAGGGCGCTTGGCTTCCCCGCCATCACGGCCGTGCGGCGTCCGAACGGTCTCTGCCGCCATGCCTGCATCGGAACCGGCAACATGGCCTGGGGCGACATCAACAGCTTCCGCTCGCACCCGAAAATCGAGATGGCCGCGTTCTGCGACGTGGACGCGAACTATCTCGCCCGCGTGCGCAAGGAGTTCCCGAAGGCGCACTTCTACAGCGACTGGCGCGAACTTCTGGAGAAGGAAGGCGACGCGATCGACTCGGTGAACGTGACGATTCCTGACCACCAGCACGTGGTCGCCGCCGCGGCCGCGATGCGTCGCCACAAGCACGTCTACGTGCAGAAGCCGCTCTGCAAGACGCTCCACGAGTGCGAGTTCCTGCGCAAGCTCGCGCAGGAGACGGGTGTCGTCACGCAGCTCGGCGCGCAGTTCAACGCGATGCTGAGCGACCGTCAGACGGTCGAGATGCTGCGCACGCAGGCGCTGGGCCCCGTCGAGCACGTCTACTACTTCTCCACGCGCAAGGGACTCTCCCGCCGACGTCGCGAACTGCCCGTCGCCGCGCCCGTTCCGAAGGAGCTGAACTGGGATCTCTGGCTGGGTTCGGCGGCGGTGCGTCCCTACGCGCCGAAGGTCTACCATCCGCTGATCTGGCGCATCTGGCGTGACCTGGGTTCGGGTTGGATCGGGGACATCGGCTGCCATCTCATGTCCGCCGTCTGGCGCGGCATGGAGCTGAACGACCTCGCGCCGATCGACGTTCTCGCCGAGACGCAGACGGACGCCGATCCCGCGGTGCAGGACAAGGTGTGGCCGACCGCCGCACACATCACGTGGCACATGCCGGGTGTGAAGGCCTCGGGAGGACAGCCGTTTGTGATGGAGTGGTTTGATGGCTGCAGCGACCCCGACAACCTGTCGCCCGCGCAATTCCGTCCGCCGGCCGAAATCGACGCCTACTTCGCCAAGACGCCTGCCAAGAAGCGTCCGCACGAGGGCAAGGCGATCAAGTGCCGCGACGGCTGGATTCTGCAGCCACACGCGAGCGCCGCGGCGTTCGTCCGCCGCAACGACGGTACGCCGATGAAGGCGCCGAAGCTTCCGAAGTGCCCGTCGCACTTCCACAACTTCATCGACAGCTGTCTCGCGGGGCAGCGCGCGACGGCGGACTTCGCCTGGTCGACGTACATGATGGACACGATCCTCGTCGGACAGGTCGCGGAGCGCCTGCAGGGTACGAAGCTCGCCTGGGACAAATCGAAGCGCGCGTTCGGCAATCCCGCCGCGGACGCCTTCCTCACGCGTCCCTACCGCGCGGGCTGGGAAGTCCCCGGCCTGTCATAACCCGAACAGCGAGACCGCATTCGCTGTCGTCAGGGCGGCGAACACCTCGAATTCCGTCTTCCGCTCCTCTGCGAGTCGACGTGCCGTGTGGACCACGAACGCCGGCTCGCACGGATGTCCTCGCAGCGGCACCGGCGCAAGATACGGCGAATCGGTCTCGGCGAGAATCCGGTCGTTCGGCACGTAGCGCGCCGAGGAACGCACCTCCTCCGCGCTCTTGAACGTCACGATGCCCGAGAACGAAATCATGAACCCGCGGTCGAGCAACTTGCCCGCGAAGGCAGGCGCGCCCGTATACGAGTGGATCACACCACGCAGACGATCGCCGTGCCGCCACGGCACCTCGTCGAGCACGCCGAGCGTCGCGTCGTCCGCCTCGCGCGTGTGGATCACGACGGGCAACGCCCGCTCGTCCGCAAGCGCGAGCTGTCGCGCGAAGAGGTCGCACTGAGCCGTGAGCGTGTGTGGTTCGTAGTGGCAGTCGAGCCCGATCTCGCCGATTGCCGCGACTCGCGCCGCCTGCGCGTCGAGCAGTCCCGGCAGCGCCGCCATCTGGTCCACGACCGCGTCCAGCTGGTCGCGGTCCCATCCCAGCGCGACGCGTCCGGGCGTGCGCAGCGCGTTGCGGTTGAGCGATTCGCTGCCGCCGATCGCGAGCACGTGCGCGACACCCGCCTCCGCGGCACGCGCGTAGATCGCCTCCACGTCGTCGCCGTCGTCGAAATGCGCGTGCGTGTCGTAGAGCGTCACGCCGTTTCCTCCAGCAGGGCGACACAGTGCGCCTCGATGCCCAGCCCCGCACCGACGTCATCCATTCTCTCGTTCGTCTTGCCCTTCACCGAGACGCGCAAGACGTCAACGCCGAGGATACCCGCCAGACGCCCGCGGATCGCCTCGATGTGCGGACGCAGCTTCGGCGACTCGCAGATCACGGTCGCATCGACGTTGCCCACGCGAAATCCCGCCTCGGCCAGTTCGGCGACGACCACCTCCAGCAGCTTCGCGGAATCGGCCCCTTCCCACGCGGAATCCGTGTCGGGAAAATGCAACCCGATGTCGCCGCGCGCCGCCGCGCCGAGCAGGGCGTCGATGAGCGCGTGGATGAGCACGTCCGCGTCCGAATGGCCCGCGAGCCCGCGAGCCTGCGGAATCTCGACGCCGCCGAGAACGAGCCGGCGCCCGTCCGCGAACCGATGCGAATCGTAGCCGTACCCGATGCGCATCATTTTCCCTTCACGAGACGAATCGACTCGATCGTGAACTTCACGCCCGGCACGCTGCACGGGTCGAAGCGGAAGTGGTTCACGCGCGCCCGCCATTCGGGACTGCGGCTGACCGGGAACACGTAGTCGTGGAACGCACCATCCGCGAAGAGATCCCGGTGCACGCTCGCGCTTTCGTGCGCCTTGCCACCCACGCCCGCCCAGAAGAGCTGTGCGGCGAGTCCCTTCGCACCCGACGCCTTCATCCGCACGACCACGCGGTCGAAGTCCTTCGCGGCGACCGGGAAGAACGAGGCGTAGATCGCCGGATCACACGTGTCGGTCGTGAACGACAGACCCTCCGGACCCGCCTTGAAGTTCTTCACGCCCATCATCTCGTTCCAGCCGTGCGCTGCGCCGTCCGTGAACGTCCACGACGTCGCGTGCTCCGGGCGCGGAGGCGGCGGCAGGTCGTACGGACCGAGTCCCACGTCCTTCGGACCATAGTTGAGCGGCCACCCCTCCGCCGGCTTCTTGCAGAACACGTCGCGTACGGCCTCGTAGAACCCGAACCCGTGCTCGGCGTTCGGCTCGGCGTAGGATCCCTCGCCCCACTCGTTCAGCGGCGAGAGGCAGATGCGCTTCACACCCGTCTGGTCGGCGAATTTCTTCGCCTCCACGCAGATGCGACGGAAGTCGTCCGCGTTCTTGCCGTAGATCTCGCAGTGGTCGTTCCAGGGACGGTCGTCCCACCCGGTGGAAAGGTTCGGGATGAACGGCAGAACGTTCGCCTCGTGCTGCTTCCACCAGTTCGCGGGATTCGCGTCCGCGCAGGCGCTGTACGGGAAGCGTCGATAGGTCGGGCAGCGTCCGCCGTGGTCCATGAAGTGGTAGATGCCCGTCATGTCGAAGCCCATGTCCTTGTACTTCTGGATCGTCTTCGCCGAGGCGTCCGCCTCGGGCCACTTCATCGCGATGAAGTGGATTCCCTTGAACCCGGCGGCGACGGCCATCTCGCGCGAGAGGTCGAGCAGGCGGTGGCAGCCGTTCGGGCCGACGTCGCGGTTCATGTTCTCCGGGGACCACATCCACACGACGGGCTTGTCGTCGATGCGCAGGTACTCGGGCGTGTTGAAGTAGTTCTCGATCCAGAACTTCGTCACCCCGCGCTGGTCCTCGATCGAATGCGACCCCGGGGCGTTGTGGTTCGCCCACATCATCGCCCACTTCATGTGCCTGCGGTACTTCGCCTTGTAGAAGGCCTTCACCCAGTGATCGAGGAACTGCGACCCGCGACTCCAGTACCAGTCGACGTAGAGCGTGCGGATACCGTTCTCGACGAGCCGCTTGTTCTGCCAGTCGCCGCGTTCGGGATTCGCCTCGTCGTACCAGCCGAGCACGGGCTTCCGCTCGGGGCACTTCCGCCAGACACGCGCCCAGGCCTCGGACCTCGCCCAGCCGGGGAAGTAGAGCGCCGCGAGGTCGTAGTCCGTCGCGACCGGCTTCGGCTCCGGCACGTACGCGGACTTCGGGAGCGCAAGCGACGGCAACACCTTCACCTGCGCCGTCGCCGTGACGGTGCGCACGCCCGGCGCGCGCACCTCGAACGTCACCGTGTAGTCGCCCGCGGCCGCGCAGTCGAGCTCGGTCGTGAACGAGGTCGTCTCGCACCCGTACGCGGTACCCGTCAGCGCCGCAGCGTTCACGACCCGCACGCCCTGCGGTAGCGACACGGGCACAACCGTCGTTCCCGGCGCGTCCATCGTGCCGAGGTTCCGCACCTGGACCATCACGGGCACGTTCGCGCCCACGCGGTTGAAGGCGTCCGTCGCGCGCGCGGACGCCACGACGAGGTCCGGCGGCAGTTCCGGCTCCTCCGTCTCGAACTTCAAGTCGTCCGGCGCGGCGACGCCCGCGGGCGTCTCGACGCGCATGAGGCCGATCATCCCCTGCCAGGCGGTGTGCCCCATCATCGGCAGATAGTAGCGGTGGCGCCGTCCATCGCCCGGCACGCGCACCTCCTCCTTCTTGACGCCGCTCGCGCCGTCGCCCGCCCAGAGCACCTGCACGAGCTCGTCCGTCTTCGACGCGAGCGAGAAGGAGACGCCCGTGTGCTCTTCAGCCGACACCGCAATCGCGTCCTTGCCTTCTTCGATGCGGATGGAGTCGATCTCGTAGACGGCGCCGCTGTTCGCCGCGCTCGGGAAGTCGATGCGCAGACAGCCGATACGCTTCTCGCCCTGCCAGTACGGACGTACCCGGTACTCGTGCCACGCGCCATCACCGATCCACTCGAACCCCTTGGCGAGGTTCTGGGTCGGTCCCTTTCCCGGCTGCATCCAGAAGAGCTCGCCACTGCCGCCACATGTGCCTTTCGCGCGGAAAACGAGTTCCTGGGCCGGCTTTGCGGGGATGTCGAACGCGCTGCTGTAGATGTGCGTGTCCATGCCGCCGCAGACGATCTTCAGCACGCCGTTCTCGACCTTCGACGATTTGACCTGGTGCCCACGCTGCATCCACACGCCCAGCGTGTCGCCGCGCCACGCCGGCAAATCCGCGCCTCCCGCAGAGCCCATCATCGCCATGAGCACGCAGCACGCGCCGACAATCAACCCATCTCTCGTCTTCATACGCCTTCTCCTGGAAAGATGCGGGGGGAAGTACCCCCACGTGAACCACTCAACGCCCCAGCAGGGCATCAAAACGGGCCTGCGAATCGGCCCGCACGCGCTCGAAGAGCGACACGCCGTGGCTGTCCATGCCCACGACGCAGCGGAAGTCCTCCATCTCGAACTCCCAGCACGCCTCGGCCGCGCCGAATTCGGCGAAGAGCTCCACGCCGGCGACGCG
>R26__coassemble_1055_pt1 | contig 14464 bp, 8 predicted proteins | sample R26__metabat2_high_PE_030 | metagenome-assembled genome bin R26
ACCCTACCATGTTGTGGATTACAAGTAGAAAGGAACAGATGCCATGAATCGGAAAATCGGAATGATGCTGGTTGCGCTCGGCGGCGTGCTCGCGGGCGTCGCGGACATCGTCCATTCGCCCTACGCGGCGTTCATCGAGAACGTCAACGCGGGTGCAAACTTCAGCAACGGGCCGCAGATCGACGCGAACGGCGGCATGTGGAGCTACGGTTATCGGTATTCGACCGTGTCGACGAACCTCATCCCGTTCAGTTCCGAAAGCCTCTACAAGCGCGCCAACAGCGAGATGTACGGACTGGCCAAGTATCCGACAAGCTCGGGTGCTTTCTATCCGTATGTCATCGTCAACGCGACGTCGAATCCAGTGTCCGACGCCGGGTCGAATCCGCGTCGCGCCGTTCAGCCGGGAGTCGAGTTCGTCGTGCAGCCCGGTATGCGTTCTGTGAACGCCGATGGCACCTACGGCCTCGCCGTCATTCGCTTCACGGCGCCGCGGGCCGGCCGGTATTCGCTCACCGCGATTTGTGAACCGCTGGCCAAAGGAGCTTCGCCCACGTCGTTCCACATTCTGTCCAATGGCGTCCTGCTGGAGGAATGCGACGTCGAGCATCCGAATAGCGGTACCGTCACGCCCCGCACGCTGACCGTGTCGGACCTGCTGCTCGGGTCCGGCGAGTACGTCGAACTCGTGACCGGCCCCGGCATCAGCACGCCGACTGACGCCTCGTGCGACTCCTCGAGCGTGAAGATCGAGATTGTCGAGGCGGACGGTCCCTGCTATTCCTTCGGTGACGACATGGCGGCGAATATCCTCGCGGGCAATACGGACAATCCGTTCTGCTCGGGCCGCTGGACCGCGGGACGGTACGCCCGCAAGCCAGACGATCCGTATCCGGGTAAGGACGGGGTCGCGGCCCTGATGTGGGGGTTCAACCGCGACACGTACCATGTCGGCTATTCCAAGAGCGGGACGACCGATAGAACCCAGCTCTATTGCTGCGTCAACACGAATGACGCAATCCAGGCGATCATGAGCGGGGCCGCGCAGATGGATCCGCACGAGGTCTTCGTGCTGCCAATGGTCGACGAGAACGCCTGTTTCCGCTTCACGACGCCCGTGGACGGAACCTGGCGGGTGACGGCCCAGGTGAGGAACCTGCAGGACAAGGACGGGAACGCCGCCTATGCCGGCATCATCGTCAATCTGCTGGCCGGTGGCCATCGTCTCGACTACGCGCAGATGCCGTCGATCGGTAACAAGGAAACCCGGACGTTCTCCGGGGTGGCCTCGCGCCTGAAGGCCGGTGCCTTCATCGATCTCACGGTCGATTCCCGCGGGAGCTATTCCAGCGACACGACCGGCGTGAAGTTCTTCGTCGAGAAGGTCGCCGACTCCGAATGCCCCTACATGGACGGCGGCGTCGCCTTCAACACGGAGATGGCGAAGAAGGATAATGCGACAAATCCGTTCACGGATGTGAACGGCGTGACGTGGAAGGTCGGCTGGTCGGATGGTCCGAAGGGGACATTCGCCCTGCTGCCGCGTTTCAATGAACGAGTCACAGGTTATCTCGCAGGATGGATGCCGTCCGGAAGCGCCTTGCCGCGTCTGCAGGCCAACTTCAATTCCGTGAACCTCGCGGGCGTCAACAGCGTGACGGACGGCGACCTCGTGATGTTCGGCAACGAGTTCTATCTCCACCCGAATGGAACCCAGCATGGCATTCTGCGGTTCATCGCGCCGTCGACCGGCGTCTATCGCGTGAACTCCACGTTCCGCGACGTCTCCCGTGGTAATAATGGCATGACGGATCCCGGTGTCAATTGCTATCTGCGCGCGAACGAGCAGATCGCGACCGCGGGCTTCGCGTGCATCGCCAAGGATGGTGGTGGTGCGGAGTCGGCCCGCCAGGTCGCGTTCCTCGATGCAGGGAAGTTCTATCTGGCGGCAGGCGAGCCGATCGACTTCAGCGTGGGAACCGTGCGCGGGGCGAACGCCGACGCGACGGCCGTCTCCTGCCGGGTGGCGCCGGACGGCGCCTTCGAGGAGAGCTTCGCGAACGTCGACTTCACGACGGGCACGACGACGTCCTTCACGGGCCGCGGACGCCTCGGCTGGGCGAATCCGCGCTGGAATGCGTTGGACATCGGTTCGGGTGTCAGTGCCGCGCGGCTCTATCTGCGCAACGCCGACAACGAGCGCACCGCCACGACGGTGGTCATCTCGAACGGCACGTCGCTGGTGGCTTCCTCGGTGGCGTCGGAGACGGCGTTGCTCGCGAAGGGTGTCGTGTCGGCGAATGCGACCGACGAATCCACCTTCGTGGTTGGCGGTCTGAAGGCGAACGAGCCCTATCGTCTCTGCCTCTACGGTGGTGTGCAGGGCACGGGGACGGCGCGGGCCGTGTTCACCGTGGGCGGAAAGACGGAGACCGCGACGTCGTACTGGTACCGTACCGATGCGCCGGAAGTGGCGATCATCGACGCGACGGCCGACGCGAACGGCACGATCTCTGGCACGTTCAAGTCCAACTCGGACGCCCCCGTTGCGTTCTTCGGCCTCCAGGTCGCCGGCTCCTTCAACCTCGCGCCGACCGGCCTCATGATCCTGATCAAGTAAGGGTGGTCTGCCAAAGTCATCAGACGAATCTTGTGGAAGTCAGGAGATTTATTATCCGAAAAAATGGCGAAAATCACATTGTCTTCATCCGTAAAATGTGATATTCTCTTGGCGCGATTGGAGTAGGACGATGAGGAGATTTATAGAAAATCAACTTTTCAAGTGGAAATCGCGTGAAAAGCGCAAGCCTTTGGTGCTGATGGGGGCACGGCAGGTCGGGAAGACCTGGTTGATGCGTGACTTCGGCACAAACAACTTCCGCAGGGCACATGAATTCAACTTTGACGGGAATGAGGATCTCGCTTCGATCTTCAAATCAACCAAACGCCCGTTGGAATTGTTACCGAAACTGTCGTCGATCAGTGGAAGCAAGATTGACATCGATGCCGATCTCGTGATCTTCGACGAGGTGCAGGAGTGCTCGGATGCCTTCAATGCGCTCAAGTATTTCAAGGAGGACTGTCCGAAACTGGCGGTCATGGCCGCGGGGAGTCTGCTCGGGGTGAAGATCGGCAAGCATCGTCGCGAACGCGAACAACCAAGGTCGTTTCCGGTCGGCATGGTTGAACTGATGGACGTCGAGCCGCTCAGTTTCGGTGAATATCTGGCGGCGCGGAGTCCGGCGCTCCATGAGTTCTGGACGTCGGTCTCCGGACATGAACCGCTGGACGAAATCTTCCATCGAAAGCTGCTGGACGCATACGACGAGTATCTGATCGTCGGTGGTTTGCCGGAATGCGTGGACGCCTATCTGCGCAATGGCGACATCGAGGAGCTTGAGACGATCCAGCGCAACCTGCTGGAACTTTACGAGAACGACGTGGTCAAGCATAATGGTTCAATTGACGCAGGGAAGATTCTTGTGGTGCTTCGTTCGCTGGTGCCGCAGTTGGCGAAGGACAATTCCAAGTTCGTCTATGGTGTGGCGAAGGAGGGTGCACGGGCGCGCGACTACGAGGCGGCGATCGAGTGGCTCGTCTCGGCGCGGATGGTACGCAGAATCCACAACCTCTCGGAGATGAAGTATCCGCTCAAGGCATATGAAATCCGAAACGCCTTTAAGCTCTACCATCTCGACGTCGGGCTTCTGCGTGTCATGGCGGAGGTGAAATCACGATCCATCACGCTGAACGAGGACTTCCCGTTCAAGGGTCGACTGGTGGAGAACTATGTTCTTCAGCAGCTTCACAATCGAGCGGACGGTCCGCTTCGTTATTGGTCGGAAAACGGCGAAAAGGAAATTGACTATGTGGTGCAGCATGACACGGACGTGATTCCCGTTGAAGTGAAGTCCGGTGAAGATCGCCGCGCGACGACCTTCAAGAACTACGTCAACGCGTATCATCCGAAGTTCGCCATCCGCTTCTCCCGCCGCAACCTCCGTCAGGACGGCGCTTTCGTCAACATCCCGCTCTATCTTGCGGAACGCTATGAGGCGTGCCTGTGAGAGTGGTCAGTGTTAAGTGATAAGTTAAAAATGAAACGGCTATTCTTTGTTGCGTTGATGCAGACTTCCTGCTGCCTGGCGGCGGGATGGGACGGCGCGTACATCGGCGGTGCGACCGCCGAGAACAAGTGCTTCTACACGGCGGGCGAAACGATGACGTTCCGTCTGCAGGTCGGCGGTATCGCCGCGTTGCCGGCTGGGACCTGGACGCTCCGCTGGACGCGTACGGGCGACGATGGTGTGACGCAGACTGGCACGGCACCTGTTTCGTTGACGGAGCCGTGTGTGGTCACGACTTCGCTGGACCGTCCTGGCTTCGTGCGCATCCAGGCATCCATCGACGGCGTGTCGAATGCCGTGCGCTTCGACGGCGGCGCGGGCGTGGACTTCGCCAATATCGTCGCGAACCAGGGCGAGCCTGCGGACTTCGAGGGATTCTGGCGCCGCCAGCTCGCCGCGCTCGGGAAGGTCGCGATTGCTCCGCAGCTGACGGAGATCGCCTCGCCGAAGTCCGGCGTGAAGCTCTACACGTTCAGTCTTGGGTGCGTCGGCGAGAAGCCGGCGACTGGGTATCTGTCCGTACCGGACGCCGCGGGTCCGTTTCCCGTGCGTCTCCTGTTCTACGGCTACAATCAGAGTTGGACGACGGCCGTCCTCCAGCCGCCCGCGGCCGGCGACCTTTCGGCGAGCGAAATCCAGCTGCGCGTCAACGCGCACGGGCTCGAGCTCAACCGCGACAGCGCCTACTACAATGCGGCGAAGGCGTCCGTCAGCTACGAGTCGCACGTGCACGGCTGGAATCCCGCGGAGAACGAGCGGCCCGAGACGTGCTACTACCTCAACATGATCCTCCGCGACGTGCGGGCCGCGCAGTACGCCCAGACGCTCGCGAAGTGGAACGGACGCGACCTGATCGTCGCCGGCGGCAGCCAGGGCGCGTTCCAGAGCGTCCTCGTCGCGTCGCTCTGCCCGCAGGTCACCTCCGCCGAGGTCTACATCAACTGGCTGTGCGACCTGCGCGGAAAGGCGCTCGGCGGACGCCTCGCCTCGGAGTTCCAGCCGGAGTACCGTCCCGGACTCGACTACTTCGACGAGGTCTTCCACGCCCGTCGCGTCAGCACGAACTGCTACGTGAACGTGACGTATGCGGGACTGGGCGACTACATTTCGCCGCCGACGGGCATCGCCTGCTTCTACAACGCCCTCCGCGGAAAGAAGCGGATCGTCTGGCGTCAGAACGCCGAGCACAGCTGGCAGTCGTCCGCTCCGGGACAGGCGTCGGTCACGTTCTCGGCCGAGAAGCAGGCGAATCCCGCGCCGGACGTCGACTGGCGCGACCTCGAAGTCTCGTCGTGCACGGTAACCGAGGGCTACAACTTCACGAACGAGATCGTGACGGTGAACGTGTCCGACGCCGGCGCGTACGCAGGGACGGACGCGGCGCTGCGGGTGACTGTGCGCGATGCGCGCGGCGTGGTCGTCGCAACGCGGGACGCCCTGATTTCGGGGGACGACACCTCTGGTGTCGTTCATGCGGCGTACAAGTTCAACCTGGGCGTCACGCCGGGCGGACGCTATTCCTACGCGGTCACGCTGGTGGATGGCAACGGCGTGCCGCTGGAACGCGGGGATCGAGGGACGGGTTCTTTTTTCACCGGTCGTATCGTGCCGTCCTTCTTCGCGCATGCGGCGGTGGATGAAACGAACGGCGGGGCGTGGTCTGTCAAGCCGCCGGTTGTCGATGGACGTTATCACGTGACGGCGAAGGGGACCGGCGGAGATTTCTCCATCTCCGATCGCCGTACGGGTGTGGTGCGGATGACCTCGCGGGTGACGGTGACCGGCGGACATCGCGAGGCGGATCTGCCGTCTGTGCTCGCGGGAATCGCCGCCCAGTCGCCGCGGGGGGCGCTGCTGCTGGTCGACGGGTCGGTCAGCTATTGGGCGCGACTTGCCAAGACGCAGGACGGGTACGCGGCGGTGCGTCTGAAGGGCATGGAGAATCCCGTGGATGGCGGGGAGTACGAGATCACCGTCGAGACGGACACCTCGCGTTCGCCGGCGGTGGTCGGCTATTGGGTGGGTCCGGTCGGGGGCGCGTCCGTCCAGCTGTCCGACGAAGACGGGAACACGTGGTTCGCGTTGGAGGATGGCGAACAGGAGGGCGTCGCAGGCGTGCAGTACCGCGGTGAGCTGTCGCTTGCCGCGTTGGACGGTGAACGGGACGACGATGCGGCGTATACGGTCGAGGGGGCGAACCTGGAGCTGAACACGAACGTGTGGCTCAATCCGGCGGGACTCGCGACGGGGGCGTATGCGCTTTTGGACAACGGTCATCGGTTCCGTTGGAGCGACGACACCCGCTATATGACCTATGATGCCGCGACAGGACGATACGTCGTGTCGGAGACCGCGCCCGCCAATGGACTCCCGGGCTTCGAGAGCTATGCTCTGGGGCTTGATGCCGCGGATGCAACGAGCGTGCCGAAGCTGGATATCGCGTCGGGGTCCGAGGGCAATTTCCGACTTGAAGTGAAGAACGGCACGGGAACGTCTCTTGCGCCGCGTACTGTTCCGGGTGTGTCCGTGGGTTATGTCCTTGAACGGTCGTCGGATGTGGCGTTCACGGATTCCGTTGTGGGTCCCGAGCAGGCGTCGCCGGTGTTCAACGTGCCGGCGGAAGGGCAAGTCGGTTTCTTTCGTGCAAAAATCAACCTGAACGAAGAGTGAGGAAGTAAGATGACGGGTACGATGATGATGGTTGCCGCGGCGTGCGTCGGGGCGCGGGTGCTGCAGCCCCTGGGACCGGGCGAGGTGAAGCCGCGGGGCTGGCTGCGCGACCGCGCCGTAGCGATGGCAGAGGGCTACACCGGTCATGCCGATGAGATCCACAAGGACTTCGCGCGGCCGTGGACCGCCGCATTCAAGGAGCCGCGCCCCGCGCCGCACTGCTGGCCGTACGAGTGCGGAGCGTACTGGCTCGACGGGTTGTCCCGCCTCGCCTACCAGCTCGACGACCCAAGGCTGATCGCGCTCGTGAAGGCGCGCGTCGAGCCGGTGCTCAGCGAGATCAACGAGAATTCGCTGCTGTTCTACACCTGCATGAGCCGCACGAACGCCGTCGACTGCGCGAACTTCAGGAAGGAGCCGTTCTTCGTGCGGGCGGCGGGACAGTACGCGCGCGGCCTCTGGGCGTACTACCTGGCGACCGGCGACGCGCGGGTGCTGCGCGCGTTCCGGCTGGCGTACAGCGGCGATCCCGACTGGCTGAACGGCGTGATCTCGATCAAAGGCGTCTCCTCGATCATGGATGCGTATTGCGCGGGCCGGGCGGCCTGTCCCGAGGCGGACTGGTCCCCGCTCGCGAAGATGTTCGACACGCTCTTCGACCGTGCGCAGACGCGGCGTGCGGACTGGACGTGGCACGACTATCTGGACGCACCGAAGCCCGGCGACTTCACCTACCTGGGCGGTGCGCGCAACGGCTGGGGACACTGGCACGGCGTCATGATGTGCGAGACGCTCGGTTCGCTCGCGATGGGTACGGTCTGGACGGGCGACCGCTTCTACCTCGACAAGTCCGTGGCGTGGTTCGACCAGCTCAACGCCACCTCGCGCCAAGTGCACGGCGCCGTCGTCTGCGACGAGCACTTCACGCGCACGAGCGCCTACCGCGGCACCGAGACGTGCGTGGTCGCGGGACAGCTCTGGGACGACATGATCTTCCTCTCGCTCTCCGGCGAGGCGCGGTTCGCCGACCACGCCGAGCGCATGGCGCTCAACGCCGCGCCGATCTGCACGTCGCGAGACGGCAGGAACCACGTTTACTTCCAGGCGCCGAACCGCGTGCTCACGGCGGAGTGCGGCGCGTTTCGCGATGGTCCGAGGAAGGACGGTGGCGTCTACAAGCGCGAACACTTCCCGCGCTGCTGCATGGGCGCGCTGAACCGCATCCTGCCGATTCACATCCAGCATCTCTGGCTGAAGCGGGAGAACGGCCTCGTCGCCGCGATGTACGCGCCGAACACGCGGGAGACGAAACTCGCCGGAGCCGGAAAGGTGAAGATCGAGAGCGAGACGGCGTATCCGTTCGGCGAGACGATCCGCATGAAGGTGACGGTGGAGAAGGCGTCCGAGTTTCCGATCTGGGTGCGGGTGCCGGCGTGGTGCAAAAAGCCGCAGATTGTGATAAACGGGAACATGGCCGTGTGTCAGGCCAAGGGCGACGCAATGGGGGACGACACCTCTGGTGTCGTTCAGGCGCGGTGTGGTACTGCTGCCATGGGTTTCGCAAAACTTTCCCGCACATGGAACACGGGCGACGAAATCGTGCTGACCTTCCCGCAGGAGGTCGTGGTCGAGCGCGGGGTCGACGCGAACGCGGACGGTGCGCCGTTTGCCGCGGTGACGCTGGGACCGCTCGTGATGGCGCTCAACCTCGAAGGCGCGGATGAGAACACGCATCGTCCGGGTGCCGCGTGGCAGTTCGCCTACGATGCTGCCTCGTTCTCCGCCACGGTCGCGCGCAAGCCGGTCAAGAAGGGCTTCGCCTGGGACGTGGAGGCGCCGGTGGAGGTCACCGCCGAGCTCGCCTCCGCCTCCTGGCAGCACGACGCGAAGAATCCGCGCCTGCCGAAGCAGGTGACACCCGGCGCGAAGCAATCGGTCAAGCTCGTTCCCTACGGTTGCTCCCGCATGCGCGTCTCAATGTTCCCGTGCGTACCGTGCTCAGGGGCGAGACCGCGCTCAACGTGCCACAGGGCACGGCGTTCGCCTATGCGGGCTTCATCTGCTCCGACCGCGCGATTCTGACGGACGACTGCGACTGGCGTGGACTCGGTACGGTCCAGCTGCGCGCCGGCGCCGTCCTCGATCTGCACGGACGCCGCCTTGCCCTCGCGGGACTGAATGGATCCGACACCGCCGGCGCGGCGGAGATCACCGATACGACGAATGACCGGATTCGTCCGGGCGAACTGCACGTCGACATTCCTGCCGGCGCGGACCGGACGAACGGGACAGTTCGTCTCTCGGGGAACCTGCGGCTCGTCAAGGACGGCGCCGGCACGTTCACGGCAAGCCTCTCCGCGCAGTCCTATTCGGGTGGCACGTATGTCCAGAGCGGCACCTTCGCGAGCCATGAGAGTCCCTCGATCCTCTCCTGCGGCGCGTATGGGTCCGACATCGTCGTCGCCCGCGACGCCGTCTTCGACCGCAAGGGCCGGAGTGGCCTGGAAAACTATCTCCTGCGCCTTGACGGCGGCACGCTGACCTGTTCCTACAATCCCACGATCGTCAATCACAAGGGGTCGATGGGAAGTCTCGAGATTACGGCCGATTCGCGCATCGTGTTCGATGCGGGGCTGGCCGGACGCGGCGAACAGGGTGATTCCGATCTGACGGTTGTTTCGTCCGCGATCTGGGAACTTCACGGGCACACGCTCGACATCGTGTTCGACGGCCAGGATCCCGACGTCTACTGCAACGACGGCATGCAGCTTCGCCACGGAACGGTCCGCACCACGATGGCGTCGAACGGCTGGTTCCACGACAGGGGCATCGACGGCAGAGACGGCGGGTGCCTCGACCTCGCGACGATTCTCCGGCTCAACTGCAACGGCAAGGACGGCAACGGGACAGTCTCCTCGATCTCCAATCTGACGCTTCGCACAACGCTCAACAACGTGACGTCGGATGGGCGCCAGAAGGTCTACGGAACCTTCAGGCCGCTGTCGCCCTATTTCTATAAGATTGAATTCCAGGACGGCGCGACGCTAGCCCTCGGCGAGAAGACGGGCGCCTCAAGATCGAAGGCTCGCGGGCGGACTGGCGGTACGGATGCGGTCCCCAGAAGATTGGCGCGAAGGGCTACGACCCGTCTGGACGCCGCGCTTCGGACAGCATCCCCGACATCGACCTGAAACTTGGCTGAAATCTCGTCAAGACCCTTACGCCTACGCGGTCGCATTGATGTCAACTTCCCCTTGCCCGTAGTGCCGATATTGGGTATAATTCATTACATGACATTGGAAGAAATCCAGTTGGCGAAGGTCGATATTGAAGGCACTGAAGATCTACTTGAGCGCGCGCTCAAGCTTTCCGGGCTTCTCACGACCCTTTTCCAGGAACATGGTTTTCCTCTTGTCGTCGTTGGTGGAAGTGCGGTTGAGTTCTACACCGAGGGTGGCTATATGAGCGGAGACATCGACTTCTGTCGTCGTTCGTTGAAGGCCATTCCACCACGCCTGGCCTCAGATGTCATGAAATCGCTTGGCGCCGAATCTCTCGGGCGCAACTGGATGGTCTGCGGACTGTTCGTGGATATGCTGGGCCTGATTGACAATGAATCCCACATTGCCTATCGGGATCTGGAGACGCCATATGGCGTTGTCCACATCCTCCCTCCTGAATTGGCGCTTGTCGAACGCATTCTGTTTGCCGAGTCATCGTCTGAATGCGTTCTGTCGGCGCGGCAGATGATGGTGGCCGCGTTAGGCGATTCCTCATTTGATTGGAAAGAGGCCGAGCGCCTTGCCGATCTTGCCGATTTCAAGGTTCTTCCTGAACTCCTTCGCCTGAGAGAGGAATTGTCCAATGCCGTCTCCTGAAATTCCGATCGTCCGAGTGACATGGGAGGAATGGAAGGCCGCCCGCGCGGCCAAGCGTGAGGCCTTGCGGCGTGCGGGGCTTGATCGTCCATCCATTCGGTCGAAAAGCTCGTCCGATGTGCGTTTGCGCACGGTGTTCAACGGCAAGCGAAGACCAACTTGAAACGAGAGAAGGGGTGTTGCGGATGAAGAGGGTGACAGGTTTGCTTTGTGCGCTGGTGGTGGCCGGCGCGGCGTGTGGCGCGACGATCGTGCACGATGCGGGACGCGATCTCGTGCTGAACTCGCGTAGCGCCTTCGTCTACACGAACGCGTACGGTGGCGTGTGGAGCTACATGAGCGCGGCCTCCTACCAGCCGTCGAGTCCACGCACGCTGCTGACGGACGTACGCTATTACACGAACAACGTCTCCTCGATGGTGAAGGATGCTCTCTGGTACGACGTCGTCCTCATGCGTGGCCCCAGCATCGTGCCGGGCGGCGCCTATCAGCTTCCGGTGATCGCCGTGAACCAGGGCAACGTGTCCGCCACCAGCTACCTCACCGCGGCGGGGTTCCCGGACATTCCGCCGGGGCAGATCGCGCTGCATCCCGGCGCCCGCTGCGCGGTTCTGCGCTTCACCATGCCGCGTGACGCCGTCTACACGGTGACGGCGCGGATCTGGAACCAGAACATCGGGTTGATCGGCATGTCGCTCCAGACGAACGGGGTGCTGACGCAGGCGCGTCAGGTTTGGAAGGGATCCGAGCGGAAGAACCAGGTCTGCGACCTCTCGCTGCCGGCGAAGACGTTCAAGGCGGGCGACTGGGTCGAGCTGGTGGTCGACGATGACGCGAAGCTGAACTCCAACGCCGCGGGCGTGACGTTCGAGATCGCCGAGGAGGTGCTGGGCGTGATCGACGCCGGCACGGCGATGCACGCGAACATGACGGCCGCCTCGCCGGCGAATCCCTACACGGTTTCGGAGGGCGCCTGGCAGGCGTTCCACGGCAAGGCGGGCACGTCCGCCACCAATTTCACCCGGAATCTCCTTGCGACCGGGTATGTGCGCAGCACACAGGGTTCGAATGCCCGTGGATTCGCGGTGAACGGCGGCCTGCCGTGGTGCGTGGTGAACGCGACCGGCGGCTACGTGGTCGAGACGAACGCCCAGAACCGGGCCACCTTCTGCCAGGGACGGGCGCTCGCCCCCGACGAGCTCATGATGCATCCCCAGGACCAGAACGGATTCCAGACGGTGGGCGTACGGTTCACGCCGGACGCGAATGGCATCTACGACATCGGCGTGACGGCGCGCGATCTCTCGAAGGCGAATTATGCCGATGCGGGAAGCGGCGTGAACGTGTGGCTGCTGCAGGGATTGCAGGTACTGGCGAAGACCTATGTGAGTCTGGAACACAACCCCAGCTGCGACACGATCTTCCTGCGCGGCGTGCCCGTGTTGAGCGAGATTCCCGTCGAGGTGGTCGTGGATGCGGAAGGCGACATCAACAGCGACAGCACGGGCATCACGTTCGCGATGGTGAAGACGTGCGACATTCCGCCTGAATTCGACGCGTCCGCCGCCCTGCGGGCGTGTTTCGAGTCGGCGAGCCCCGCCAATCCGTTCCAGTACAATGGCTGCGAATGGGCGGTCGGTACACTGCAGGGCGGGTTCGCGGGTACGTTCACGGCCTATCCGCTTCGGCAGGACGCCCGGTTCGACGGTTTCGGACTGGGATGGGGTGAGAACACCGGCACGTCGCCCTACATGGGCGTGAACATGGGCGGCAAACAGAGCACGGGGACAAAAAACACCGACTATGCGATTGGCCGCGGGATGCTCTATGCGCATCCCAGGAGCGACAACAGCGCGAGCTGCATCCGCTTCACGGCGGCCCGGCGCGGCCTCTACAAGGCCACGGCGTGGTTCAAGGACCTGAACGCCGGTGGAACCCTCGACAACTGCGCCGGTGTCGACGTGCACATCCTCACGAATGGCCTGAACGCCGCGTCGCGCGTCGTCTCCGGCGAGACGGGCATCGTCTATGGTGGCCTGGATACGGAGCCGTTCGAGCTCCGGCGTGGTGGCACGGTCTCGTTCGCCATTGGCGCCAATGGCGCCTACCATTCCGACATGACCGGCTTCCACGCCTGGGTCGAATGCCTTGAAACGCCGCCGAGCGGCGTGTTGATCGTCGTCCGCTGAATGCCTTCTGGCGCTGAAAGCGCTTGCCTGTTTCGACTGAATTTGCGATAATTCCCGAAACAGGAGAAACTATGAGAAGAAGAGACTTTCTTGGGTTGACGGCGTCCGCGTTCTGCATCGGCTGCGCGGGTTTCGGGCAGAGCCGCACGCGGCAGATCGCGAAGGGCGCGAAGATCCGCGTCGCGCTGATCGGCTGCGGTCACCGCATGAACGAGATTATCCAGCTGGTGCTGGCCGAGAAGATCGTCGCGATGGTCGACCCCGACCCCGCCTGCATCAAGCGGCTGTGCGAGAAGATCGCGAAGATCCCCGGCGGCCCCGAGGCCATCGCCGGATTCACGAGCTTCTCCGACTACCGCGAGATGTTCGACAAGATGGGCGGCTCCGTCGACGCGGTCTTCATCTGCACGCCGAACCACCACCACGCCCTCGCGGCCATCTGGGCGATGCGCCGCGGCATCCACGTGTATGTGGAGAAGCCGATGGCGCTCAACGTCGCCGAGGCGAAGTACATGCAGAAGGTCGCGAAGGAGACCGGCGTGACGACCCAGGTCGGCAACTTCGGGCACTCCACGCGCGCGATGGCGATCTGCGTGAAGGCGTTGAAGGAGAAGGTCATCGGCGACATCACCGACGTCTGGTGCTACGACGACCGCTGCAACGCGCTCGACCACCGTCCGCCGCCGTGCAAGCCGCCGGAGGGGATGAACTGGGACGCCTGGGTCGGTCCCGCGCCGTGGGTCGACTACTACGGACCCGAGGGCAAGCGCAAGGTCGGCCTCCACCCGCACGACTTCCACTGCTGGCAGGGCCTCGGCAACGGCTCGATCGGCAACATGGGCACGCACATCATGGACGCGCCGTTCTACGGACTCGACCTCGGCGCGCAGCCTCCCACCTCGGTGGTCGCCCACGTGGCGGACTTCGCCTGCGAGGGCTCGTGGTCCTACCGCACGCGCCTCGAATGGAAGTACCCCGCGCTCGGCGATCGCGGCCCGATCAACCTCCACTGGTTCGACGGCCTGCGCGAGGGCCTCAAGTTCGGCGACGTGAACATGAGCGACTGGGGCTACGCGGAGGGCGGGCGCAAGATGCAGTACATCCCCGAGGCGGTGCTGAAGTGCGAGCGCGACTTTCATCTCGAGAAGATCCCGTTCGCGTCCAACGGCTCGCTCTTCGTCGGCACGAAGGGGTGCATCTGGTTCGGCCACCACACGATGGTGCGCTTCCTGCCGAAGACGCTGGGCAAGGACATCGTCAAGAAGGCCGCCTGGACCATGCAGTCCCTCGAGCACGTGACCGAGTTCTACAACGCGGTGCGCGAGGGGCGCGAGGCCAACACGGGCTTCACGTTCTCGACGCCGCTCGCCGAGTCCCTCCTGCTGGGCAACGTGGCGACGCTCGGCGGTCGCACCGGCAAGACGCTCACCTGGGACGGCACGCGCATCACGAACGACGACGGCGCGAACAAGTACCTCGCCTCGACCTACCGCCCCGGCTGGGAACTCCTATGACAAAAGTAGTTGTGGTGGCGGGGTTGGTGCTGGCGGTGGCGGCGGGGGCGGAGCCGCTGCCGATGACGGCGGAGGCGTGGGAGCAG
>R26__coassemble_1084_pt1 | contig 14218 bp, 7 predicted proteins | sample R26__metabat2_high_PE_030 | metagenome-assembled genome bin R26
CTCATGTTCGTGCAAACCCACGCGAATGCCTTCGCTTTCGCGCGCTGCCAGCAGCCGTCCGCCGCGAAACAGTTGGTGGCGACACCGAACGAGCCCTCGGTGAGCGCGTCGAGGCCGAGCCCGGAGCCGGGATCGGTCACGTCCTCGCGAAACTTCCGCCGCACGTAGTCCGCGTCCTCCGGCAGGATCAGCGACGACCGGTCTTCCGGACGCCTGCCGAATTCAGGACGCGTCGCCGTCGAAGCCTTGCGCTCCTTCGCCATCTCCGCGTCGGCGAGGCGCGGTGCGGTCCAGTGCGAGCCGCCGTACGCGAGGACGAGTTCGGCGCCAGGTGCGGTCATCCGGTTGAAGGCCGCCGAGACGCAGGTCGGCGGGCACACCCAGTCGCCGAGCCCCGCGACCACCGTCACCGGACACTTCACGCGCGCGGCGAAATTGCAGCCGTCGAAATACGGCATGATCTTGAAGACACGTGCGTCGCGGCCCTTCACGTCGGCGGGGAACCACTCGTGGTCGCAATGCGGCCAACCGCCGTCCCGCCCTTGAATCCAGCCCTGCACGTCCGTAAGCGCCGGCACGTTGACGCGTCCGCTCGCGAAGACGTCCGGCGCGAGCGCCATCAGGGCCAGTCCGCTGCCACCACCCTGCGACGTGCCGTAATAGGTCACGCGCCCGCCGTCGACCTCCGGGCGCTCCTTCAGCCAGCGCGCGGCGCGGACCGCGCCCGCGAAGAACGCACGGTAAAAGTAGGTCTCGCGCGAAACGTCCATGCCCGCGAACGGATAGCGCGGCACGCCGTACTTCTCCTTGAATGCCGCGTTCATCGCATCAAACCGCCGTTCGTTTTCGGCGGGATCAGCCGTCAGCTCGAACGGCATGACGGAGAGCATGAGCTTCACCATCCGGTCTTCGCCGCCGTCGATGAGCGTCGCCCAGCGACCGCCCCCCGCACCCGGTACATACATTTGCGCCGGCCACGGACCCTTCCCCTTCGGGATCGACAACCAGCCGTTGACGCGCCGTCCGAGCGACGCGAAGGAGACGTGGCTGATCGCCCACTTCTCGTTCGAAAGAGACGGTTCGGGACGCATCTGGACATCAAGCGGAACCTTCTCGACCTCGTCGAGCGTCCGCCGCCAGAACTCATCGAAGTCGGCCGGCTCGGGCACCCCCTGCCGGATGCGCTCGTGTTCGTACGGCACCGAATACATGTAGGGCTTGTCGTCGGGATCGCGCGACGCGCCCTTCACGTCAACCGTGAGGCGCAGGAAACCGGGCTCGTTCAGCGTGCCGCGGAAAATCTGCGGATTCACCGTCGCGAAATCGACTTCGCGAGAGAAGAAGCGCTTCGGTCCGAAGTTGTCGAGCGTGACGACGCCCCTGCCCGAGGTTTTCAACGCGCCCCCGTCATCGAGCAACGACACCCGGAAGACCGATTCCTCGCCGCAGGACCTCCGCCCGCGCCGCGACTCGACGCGAATCGAGTCCGCCGAGACGGACAACACCACCAACATGACTGCCACCAACGAACCTGCCGCCCACAACCGATTTTTCCCGATCATATCCTGCTTCCTTGCCTTATGCTAATCATTCCAACACATCTGTGGACACTCTTCAAGCACAGAAGAGAACAACGTCTTTGATCACTTGCGGACAACTTGAAGCTTTGCCTCCCGAAGGGCCGTGATGATCGACTTGAGCTCTTTGTAAAGGTCATAATCCGGAGTACGGCGGTGCTTCTCGCCGTCATTAAGGAGCGCGCTATTGAACGACTGGAACGTCAGCACGACGAGCTTTAAATCGCCGATGATGTCCTTGAAGTCCTCGGGCTTCTGGTCCATGCGTTTGGAGATCAGGATCTTGTCCTTGGCAAAGAGGCCGCTGTCGGCGAAAATCTTCTCCATCTGCTCGCGGTAGCAGTCACCCAAGATGAAAGCACTGCCTTCGTTCATGATCTTGTGCTCATGCTTGAAGACCGGGAAGTAGTGGCAGTTCGTGTCGATGTGCGGATTCATCCAGCAGTTCAGCAGGAGGGAGATGTCGTTGTCGACGCTCCAGATGGCGTCGGGCCTGTCGATGACGTCCGTCAAGGGATTGACGTCGAGACGAATGCGCCCGGCCGCGTTGACGCGGCGGACGATCTCCTCCGCAAGGCGCGCGCTCGCCAGGCACGTGAAATGCGCGCCGCCCGGCGGATAGAGCCACAATTTCGTTTCCTTGCGGAGGTCATTGAAGAACGCAAGACCGTCAATCGTCTTGATGCCCTGCGCGTTGAAGACCTTGGCCACGACCGTCTGGACGGGGTAGTTCTCGTAATTCCAGAACCACTTCACCCAAGACGGCAGGTAGTCGGGATAGGTCTGGGGCTTGTCCGGAACGGACTGGAAGACGAAGTCCATGCCGTTCGTGCGGCAGAATTCGTCGAAGTCCTTCAGGAGCGCGAGCGTCCGGTCGAATCCCTCCGGCTTCAGGTCGCGCGCGCACCGGAAATGGTAGTTCAGGTAAGGCGCCTCAAAAATGACGCCGACATTCCGCGTGTCGAAGACCTTGCCCTCGATCGTCTTGTTACCCAGATAACCGGCGGTATGGAACAGCCCGAAGTTGGCGGCCTCGCTGACCTGGCGTTGGGTCGTGTAGAACGTGTTGCGCAGGAAGAACGCCTTCGAGAAATGCTCGGTCAGCGTTGACTGGTACGACCGGTCGACGAAGCCCTTGAACGTCATCGCCGGCGGTTCGGGTATCCGCTCGGCGCCGTAGATCTTGTGCCAAGTCTCCTTCGCGCCGAAGAAGTGGAGCGCCGGCAGCGCGAGCGCGGTGAAGAAGAAAACGAGAAAGGCAATCTTACAAAAGCGGTTCATGGTCATATCCTCCCGATCAGAACCTAAAATAGATGAACGGACTGTACGCGCCCGTCATCGCCACCATGTAGACAACGGCGAACAAGAGTGCTGCACCGACAAGCCGCAACGGCTCGGGAACGCGCACAACCAGCCGGTCGAAGACGGGATAGGATGCGACGACGCCAACGGCCATGAGCAGGAACCAGTTAAGGACGGCGAAGTCGAACGCGGGAATGAACGACGTGAACGCCGCTTCGGCACCGCCGAACATGTTCCCCAGATAGCCGATGGCGTAGGAAAGATCCGGCGCGCGGAAGAACACCCAGCCGACGATCACGAAAAGCATCAGGTAGACGTTGGCGAGGGGCCGCGGCAGACGCGCGACCACGTTCTTGAGGCCAGCCCGTTCGACGACGAGGCCAATACCGTGATAGACACCCCAGACGACGAAGTTCCACGCCGCGCCGTGCCAGAGTCCGCACAGGAAGAAAACGGTGAACATGTTGCAATAGGTGCGCACGTTCCCCTTGCGGTTACCCCCGAGCGGAATGTAGAGATAATCGCGGAACCAGCTCGAAAGCGAGATGTGCCAGCGTCGCCAGAACTCCTGCACCGAACACGACGCATACGGGTGGTCGAAGTTCTCGAGAAAACGGAAGTTGAAGACGCGCCCGAGGCCGATGGCCATGTCCGAATAGCCGGAGAAGTCGAAGTAGATCTGCAGCGTGTAGGCGACCGCGCCGAGCCAGGCATAGGCGCAGGGGATGCTCTTGACGGGCGCGTCGAAGACGACGTCGGCGATCGAGGCCATCGTGTCGGCGATCAGCACCTTCTTCGCGAGGCCGATTCCGAAGCGGCGGACGCCCGCGACGATGTTGTCGAAGTTCGCCTCGCGGTTCTCGATGTCCGCGGCGATCGTCTGATAGCGGACGATCGGGCCGGCGATGAGCTGCGGGAAGAAGCTGACGTAGAGCATGAACTTCGCCGGATTCCGCTGTGCGGCGACCTCACGCCGATAGACGTCCACGAGATACGACAGGATCTGGAAGACGTAGAACGAGATGCCGATCGGGAGAGCGATCTTCGGCACGGACATGTTGCCGCCGCAGAGCCTGACAACCGGCAGCAGGTTCTCGGCGAGGAAACCGAGATACTTGTAGCCGACGAGCGCACCGAGATCGACGACGACTCCCAGCGCGAGCACCAGCCGCGCCAGTTTTCCTCGGGACGCCGTCCTCGCGATCAGGAGTCCCAAGGCGTAGTTGACGACCATCAGCGCCATCATCACCACAAAGGCGGAGGGTTCCCCCCAGGCGTAGAAGAACAGGCTGAAGACCAGGAGCACATACGGACGCGCCGTCTTGTTCGCCAGGAAATAGAGAGCGAAAAGCGCCGGTAAAAAAAGTCCGAGAAAGACCGTTGATGTGAAGACCATTTTGACTCTCTCCGTTGGCGTGACTTACCGTTTCATTTCGGACCGCTTCCGACGAAAGCCGTTTCCGGGCCCCTCCATCAGCACGTGCGGCCGTGCGGCGAAGGCTTTTTCATCCGCCTCCGAAGCCGGTGTCGCCGGCAAACAGCCAAAAGCCCAGGCCCATGTGTCAACAAAGGCGACCTTGACGCCTTCTGCCGTGGCGGCACGATGGAGGTACTGCCAGAAGTCATCGCGCTTCTGATTGCCTCCCGCTTCGGAGATGCAGACGATTTTTCCCCGCTCATCGGCGAACTTCGTCATCAGTCGCAGTTTGCGCACGGATTCGGCAAGCCTCTCCTCGACCTCCTTGTCGTTCCCGTTGCCAATCGAATAATCGTCAATGCCGATGATGTCGACGTACTTGTCGCCGGGATAATACGCGAGGAACGTGTTGTTCGTGTCGCCCTCATGACCAAGCTCGTCCCAGGTGCGGTCCGGCGTGTAGGCAAAGAGGATCTGGTCCTTGCCGCAATGCTCACGCAGATAGTCCGCCTCCAGGCGGCAAAGTCGCCGGAGTTCATCCGGGGTGCACCAGGTGCGTCCCCACCAGAACCAGCTGCCATCGCACTCATGCGGATAACGTAGGATAACGGGAATTTTCCGCCCTGTCTCTTCGTCAACGAGACCGTTGAGAAAGTCTGCGACATCCTTCAACGAGGCCAGGAACCATTCGCGGGGATTGCGAAACGGCTTGCGCGCACCACGGGCAAGACATGTGTCGGTTCCGCACGGTTCACCCGTGCCGTCGAGAATCTGCCGGACGATGTTCCTGTTCTCGCCCTCGCTCTTGTAGCGGTAGGGGCGGGCATTGAAGCCGTTTGTGCAGCAGGGGTGGTCCATGTGCCAGCTGAAGACCTGGAGCCCGCCGAACTCCTTCCACTGCCGCTTGATTGATGCCGTATGCCCAGCGTGGTTGACCTGATAGGCACGGTCAGGGCCGAAAGTGCCGACCATCAGGGCGAGATCCGAGTAGTTGATCAGCGCCCGACGGCCTGACGTGTATTTTTGGTATTCGCTCTCAAGCTTCACCTCGTCCGTCGGCATCGGAAAGAAGCGACCGCCCTTCTCCACCACATGGCGGTAATCGGGCGTCGGCATCTTGTTGCTCTGCCACGGATACGTCCAGGCCCAATAATAGTTCGGCGAAGACGCCACCTCCTTGAGGCGGTTGAAAACGTCATCACGATTGGATGCACGGACCTGGCAAATCGCCGTCATCAGGACGAGTGCGACAGCTCCCCTCACAAGTGAAATTCGATTCATGTTCATTTTCCCGTTCTTATTGTCCGGAGGATCTTCACCCCTTCACCCGCAAGGGGCGACCGCAAACGCCCCAGCAGTTGGCGGGACGCACGACGAAGCGAACCGCATCCGCGTCCACGAGTTCCCGCTTGGCGAAGACACAGGTCGTGACCGGCGCGTCCTTCGACTCCGGCAGGTTGATTCCCGGCGAATAGACGCGCTTCTCCTTGAGGAGCGTGCCGTCGGGCTTCTCGGCACGGACGAAATACTCGTAAGCGCGCGGTCGCCCGCCCCGCGAATTGACCGTCGGGAAACTGACCGTCACCTGTTCGGTCTGGCGCTTCTTGCGGTCCGTGCCGATTCCCCGAGTGACCGACCCCTTCGCCCCGGCACCGAACTCCGGCGCGACCGAAGCCGCCTTGCGCGCCGCATCGGCATATTTCGGACGGAGCTTCTTGTCCATCGAAAACACGATGTCCGGCCCGATCGGAAGATCCAGGTCGAAGTCTCGCCGTTCGATGACGACCATGTCTCCCTTCAGGGTCATCACGGATCCGCCTCGACCCTGGCGGTAGGGAACGACCGGCATCTGCGTCTCGTGCATGTAATCGTCCGCGACCCAGCTGAGGTCGGTGCCGTTCTCCCGCATGCGCCCAGGAGACGTGCCCTCCAGCGCACCGTTGTTCATCGACACGAATTCTCCAATCCATACCGTCCGCTCGTCCGTCAGCATGTAATGCGTATGTCCCTGAAACGCCAGGCAGTTCTGATAGGCGGGCAGCACCTTACAGGAAACGCCATTGTCACCGCCCCACATCTCCTCGTCGGCGAGATACGTGCCGTGGATGTAGCGGTGCTGCCCGTAGAAAAACGGCTTTTCGGGATCAAGCTCCAGGGCCTTGAGCTGCGCGTCGAGATCCACGGGCGCGCTCCTCCCGCCCTCGCGCATGAAGTTCGAGAGGACGAAATCGTAGCCCTTCACCCGAACATGCCGCAACGGAGACCATGGTTCATGGAAGAACTTCTCCCAGCACTCCTTGCGGAGCTCGCCCGCACTGAGGCTTCGCGGCAAGGCGACGCCCGCGTTTTTGAACCTGGCCTTCAGGTCCTCGGAATAGAATCGCGCCTCGGCGTCATGATCGCCGTAGAGCATGAGATTGGCGACGGGCGAACCGTCCGGCAGCTTGCCGCCAGGGAAAACGGAAAACCAGGCGTCGGCGACGGCCTTGAGCTCGGTCTCAAGCCCCAGGTGCGTGAGGTCGCCCGTGACCAGAACGCCGTCGACATGGCGGTCGCGGAAATACTCGAGCGCATGGCGAAAGCGCTTCGTCACCGCCACCGGATCGTCCTTCGGTCCGACGAAAATGTGAATGTCGCTCAGGAGTCCGATCACGAGATCGGGCTTGGAGAGCAGTTCCACCGCGCCCCATACGCGGGCCGGCAGTCCGTAAGCCGCCGCGGCGGCGCAGACGCCCTTCAGAAAATCCTTGCGGTTCGTCCTCATTCTCTTACCTCTTGTCTTTTACCTCTCACAAGCCCATCCACCGACGATAGTCGGCGAAGGAGATCTTCTTCTCGCCGACAAACGTCCGGCCCGGACCGCCGTACAGGTAATGGCTGTCAAAGGTTTCGCCATCCACCGCGTACCGGATCTTCACCACGCCCTGGCCGGAAAGCGTCACGGCGCCGACCTTGGCAACGGCATTCGCGCCGCAGGCGAAATCACCATCGAAATACGTCTTGCCGGATTCCGCATCCGTCAGCACGGCATGCCCCTTGACCGGCTTAAGCAGGTCGTTCACCACCAGCACATCGCCATTTTCGTCAACCATCACCAGCACGTCCCGCTGGGCGCGGCGGATGTAGTCGTAGGCGAGCTTCTTGCGTCCATAGTAATCGACCGCCGCCTCGGAAATGATCGGCCAGCCGTCGCGCATGTTCCACCAAGTCATGCCGGTCTTCTTCGCGAATTTGCGCGACCGGCAGTACTCAACGAGGAACTTCATGGCCTCCGCCTGCGTACACTGGCTTTCAAGCGCAAAGGTCTCGAGGTCGGACGGGATGTCACCGAAAAGCATGTGCATCTGCAGGACCATCCGGTGGTTGCGGCAGCCCGAGTACTTGTTCCGGTCCTTCGCCTTGTCCTCAAACACGCACACGCCGCGCTTAACCCATTGGTCGTTGAAGTCGCACGTCCCGACCGGCGGTTCGCCCGGGTCAAGCTCGTTGGAAAGGTAGTCGTTGGGATCGAACGGCACATACCGCACGTCCCACATCCTGTTCTTCTCCTTCGGACTCGTGAACGGCTCGTGGCAGTCAGGTGAGAACATCTCCCGGATGGAAGCGGGGCAGGGGCAGCCGTGGAAGCCCAGCTCGCTGTAGAACTTCTCGTGCGAATCGGTAAAGAGCGCGCCCTTCCACCACCGGCGGTAGTAATGCCCTTCGACCGACAGCGCCTTGCCGGCCGTGACATCGGGATTGACGTACGGCGAACTCGGCAGGTACGGATGCGTCGGATCGAACTCGCGCACCACCTCCGGCAGCAAACGCCGGGAAATGATGTCCTTGTTGGGATCCAGCCCGTGGTTCTGCCAGACGCCGAGGAAACACTCGGCGTCGTTCTCGTTGTTGCCGCAGTAAAGCGCGAGCGAGGCGTGGTTCCTAAGGCGCTTGACGACTTCGATCGTCTCCTTCTTCACAAGCTCGTGGAATGCCGTGTTGTTCTGCGCATACTGCGTGCACGCAAAGCAGAAGTCCTGCCAGACCATGATACCGTTCTCATCGCACCAGTTCCAGAAGAGCTCCGGTTCGTAGAGGCCGCCGCCCCAGACGCGGACCATGTTGCAGTTCGCCTCGCGGACGAGCTCCAACGTCGGGATGATGCGGTCCTTGTCACGGCAGTGAAGCGCGTCCGTCGGCACCCAGTTCGTGCCGCGGATGAAGCACGGCTTGCCGTTCACCGTAAAGAGCATCTCGCCCGGTTTCTTCGTGGCAATCTCGTAATCCCGGAGTTCGAACTCGATCTTCCTGACGCCAAACCTGAACGACTTCTCGGCGTAAAGAGCTCCGGTGGCGATGTCGCGCCACTCGAGCTTCGCATCGTAGAGCGCCGGCTCGCCGAAGCCGCGCGGCCACCAGAGGTCGGCGTTGCCGATGCCGAACGAGATCCGTGGTGCCCAGTGGATGACCTTCTGGCGACGCTCGACGATGGACTTGCCATTTCGCGAAACCGTCAGCCGAAGTTCCGACGTGTCAATGCGCCGGAAGGCGCCCTCCAACCGCAGGTCGAGGAGAAAGCTCGCCGAACGCTTCTCGACGTCGATCGCCGTCTGGGCGCAGAACCAGTCGCGGATGCGCTCAGGTTTTCGCACGGCGAGTCGCACGTCGCGGAAGATGCCCGCCGAGATGAAACGCGGCAGGATGTCCCAGCCGATCATGTGCGCCGGCTTGCGGAATCCCTCGAGTTCGGCGCTCGAACTCGAGTCGCCGATCGGCGCGATGTCGAAGAACTGGGATTCAACGGCAGGGGCGCGGAACAGCACCGCCAGCTCGTTCCCGCCCTCCTTCACGGCCGTCGTCACGTCAAACTCGTGCGGGATGAACATGTCCTCCGCTTCGCCGACCTTCTCGCCATTGACGAAGACGTCGCAAAGCGTGTCGAGTCCGTCGAACTCGAGAACGACCTTCTCGCCGGCGGACACCTTGCCGAGCGCAAACGTCCGCGAATAAAGCCACTGGTGACCCTCGTACTTCCTGACGGTGTACTGGTTGTTCGCATAGAAGAGATTCGGCAGAAGCCCGGCCGCGCAAAGATCGAGCTCGTAGCAGCCCGGCACCTTCGCCGACACGGACACCTCTGCGGTCGGGATTTTATCCAGCGTACGCACGGCGCCGCGTTCAGGCGTCGGCCAACCCTTCAAATTCCAATTTCCATTCAGCGACACAACCGCCGCCGCCAACACAGCCAACACGCTATTCATGCACTTGCACCTATCCCGTAATTCAGCGAACAATGACAGTCAGTCCCGGCGGTAGGCGCTGCAGCACAAGATCGCCGTTGTCCTTGAGAACCGTCTGCCAGCCCTTGTCGGCGAGCGCACTACACACGGGCACGACAGCCGCCGCGTTCTTCGCCAGCACATATTCCGTAGCAGCTCCCTTCACGCGAACGAGTTTGCCGACCTCCTCTGCAGACATCACAATTTGCGTACATTCCGCCAGGTTGACGGCCTCGAGCGGCGTTCCGTTCATGACGTCGGCCGCCGTCAGCGTCCACGCGCCCGTCAGCGAAACCGAACCGTTGATGACCATGGGCTTGCCCAAAAGCGCAGTCACCGAGGTCTGAAGTTCGTCAAGATCCACCTCGCCGCCCGAACCCGCGAGCGTACCGATCTGCAGGTGCGACGAAAGCCCCGCCGGCGTTTCTGTCATCAGGAACTTGCCATCACCCGCATCCTCGAACTTGTGGTAGTCGTTCATGTCCTTCGAATCGAGCTTCTCCGTCCACATGAGACCATGCGCATCGTCCCAGTTCACCAACCCGTTCGTGCAGATGTTGCCATAGCACATGCGCCCACTGCCGTCCAAGTTGCCAAAGCGATCCCAGACCCGCACCTCGACGCGCGTCGCCCCGGGCGGTAACGTCACCGTCATGTCAAGATGTGGATTCTTCGGTGTCAACGGCTCATATGTCCATTGAGACGGATCGCTTGCCCGGTTCTTGACCGTACCAGGGTGATTGCGATAAATGTCACCCGACGTCGGCATAAGAGCCGTTTGATCGCCGAACTTGAAGACCCCGTAGGCGTTGAGCGTGCAGATGACGCGGATTGTCTTCGGCTCATTCGACCCGTTCCACAGATACCCCGCGCCGGTTGTGATCTTCCACCGGAAGCTGCTGAGCCAGCCGTTCTTGGACGGATCCGACCAGCCGTTCCAGTAATCGAAGTCATCGGCACCTGTCTCCGGCTTGACCGTATCCACCCCGTGTGGTGTGTAGAAGATGGACGGGAACGACATCGACACGCCGTTCGTGTAAAGGACATTTCGCGAGAAGTCCTTGACCGAACAGTCCGTCGAAAATTTTGCATTGGTGCTCGTGTCGCCGAAGGGATTCGAGTAATACTCAATACTCGGGCCCTCGCCGACATGAACACCCGCGATGGATGAGCGTCCGCAAAGGAACGTCACGCGGCCGCCGTCAAGGGACAACTCGTCCATACTGGCGGCCCCCGCTCGAAGTGTCAGCTCACCCGACCCCGTCTTGGCCAGCGATTCAAAGGACCCGTTGGCGAGCCCGTCCTTCGCGCCGATCACGCCGGCACCGTCGAACACCGTCCGCGGAAAGGCAAAGTTCGCGGCATCCGAAAGACCGTAATCGAGCCACACGTCGGAATCCTTCAGCGTCAGCGTCCCCGCCTGCGCGCCGGACGGGATCGCAGTCGGCGACTTGAGGCGCACGGTGAAGTTAGTTGCCGCCAAACCGCCGGAGAAGGCATTGTCGGACGAATCCAGCCGGAAATAGTTCAGGTCGCGCGTACGCGGCGACGAAACCGAAAATCCGCCGTCACCGGTGACGGTCCCGGCAAAGCCGAACGCATTCGTCGCCAGCGCATTGCCGCCCGAATACGGACTGTCCTTCTCGTCGAACGCCAGAGAACGACCGAGAAGAACGGGTCCCGGATAGACGGTGCTCGTCGTCTCCACCGTCAACGGCTTCGCCAGCACGACCAACTTGGGACTGGCCGACGGATCGACGACCATCGTCCACCCGTTGGGCATCATCCCGACATTCCCGGCCGCGAGGTCCAAATACATAACAGCATCGTTTGTCAAGATCAGCGTATTGTCAACCGACCCCGCAAAATTCTGTAGGCCGCGAATATCAACGATTCCATGGTCATGCCGGATGTGTCCGGGATTCTTAACATACGTAGACTCATAGTAGAAGCGAGGCAGGCCCGTGCCCGGAGAGTCGTCTGCGGTAATGGTCAGCGTATGCGACTGAAGATCGATCGTCGTCCAACTGCAGACAACCTCCTTTACCGCATCGCCAAACGAGAGGCTCGCATCCGCCGTGAGAACGACAGACTTCGGCATGGCCGAACGCATGGAGGCATTGGGGTATCCGCGGACATAAAGGCGAAGCGCGCCTCCCTCGCCCGCGGCACCGGCGCCGGCTATGTTGACTCTGCGGACAATCGGCTTGGCTCCACCGTCGGAGTCGTCCGACCGAAGCGTCGCACCGTCTTCGACATATACTGAACCTATCGTGTCATTACCCAGGACCGACGTCTCGATGAGGACGGCGCGCACGACGCCGCCGGGCTTGACGGTCAGGTTGCCCGTCCAACTACCCAGTGGCTTCGAGAACGTCAGCACGCCCGCCCCCGAGACCTCGATGTCGTTCGCGCCGAGAGATGCGCCGCCGTCCGTATCGACATACGCCGTCGAATGCGCGGCGTTGTACGCCGCCAGCGCAGCTGACAACGCCGCATCGCCCGACATCTCCAGGGATATCGTTGCGGCCTGCAGGGCCGGAGAAACCAATGTCAGCAAAACCGCCGACAAGCGAATGATACGACCAATGCTTTTCATGTGTTCACTCCTTTGAGGGATTTGACAATTTAATTCTATCAAAATTTTCATGTGCCCGTCAACGACGAAATAGGGACAATGGGGATATATTGAAATCAAAGAAAACAAAGGACATCGCATCCGACTACGGCCGATGGCACGGCAGGACGGGAAGGACAAAAAAATGTGACGGGGAATATTACGGGCGGAAGAGGTCGTCGAGCGTCACTTCGGACTGGACGTCGTTCCGATGTGCGTTTCGCGCAATGCCGTTCATCGTGATCATCGTCAGATGCACGGCATCGCTCGTTCCCGTCTCCTCAATATAACGTTCGCGCCTCGTCTGAAGCTTCAGGGCATAATCGTCATCAATTGCGAACAATCCCTTTCTGTACTTGACTTCACAGAGATTCGTCACGCGATCGTCACGCTCTATGATCAGGTCAACCTGTCCGCCCTCGTCATCCTCGGACTCGGCCCCGTAGTTCCATCCGTAGACCCGGGTGACGACACCGGATATCCCAAGAGCCCTCTTGATCTCCGCGACATGCAGCATCGCCACGCGCTCGTAGGCAAAGCCGCACCAGCTACGCACGGATTGAGACGTCTGGCTTGTTGTCCAGAAATCCGGCGTCCGTCCCGTACGCCCCTCGACGAACTTGAAATAGAAGAGCGTGAAGTTGTCGATCAACTGATAGAGGCGACCTCGCGAGACCTTGCCCGGCGTTGCGTACACTCGGATGAAATCACATTGCTCGAGGACCTTCAGCATCTCCGTAAGATCGCCGTTCAACGGCAGTCCCGTCTGCCGGCCGATCTCCTCGCGCGTCAATCCGCGCCGACGCGTCCCGAGCGCACGGATGATGGAGACATACGGCGCAGGCTTCCGGAACAGCGAGGCATACAGATGCTCGTATTCGTTCGCAAGCTCGCCCCTTCCCGAAAACAGCAGACGGTCGACGTTTTGCGCCAGACTCATGTCAGGGCTGAGCACATCCCAGTAATATGGGATCCCTCCAAAGACCATATACCCCTCAACAATCTGCTCACGGGTCATGACATGCCCCTTCGCCCTCACGAACTCCTCGCACTCGCACAAGGAGAACGGACGCAGATAGACATGTCGCGTCACCCGGTTGTGAAGACCTCCGACATCCCCTTCGATCTTGTTCAGGATCCAGGACGCCGCCGAACCGCAGATGATCAGGACTATGTCCTTCCGCATCGTGCACCAGCCATTCCAGAAATGATCCAACGCCCCCAGAAACTCGGAACGGGGAGTATCCATCCAAGGGCATTCGTCAAGAAATACGACCTTGCGCCCCAGCTCCTGTTCTTCAAGCACATCCTCCAGCAGATGAAAAGCCGCATACCAGTCCTTCGGCGCGGCACGCTTCTTGCAACCGTATCGCAGCAACGACCGGTGAAACTCGCGTAACTGCCGCTTCATGGCGTCCCGCACCGGCACTTGCACACCCTCCGTCGTCATCGTGAAGTTCTTGAGTCCAGAATGTTCAAAGGCAAACCGATAACGGCAAGTCTCGCGCACAAGAAACGTCTTTCCAACACGTCTCCGTCCAAATACCGCAACAAACTCCGACTTGTCCGAATCAATCACATTCTGAAGTTCTCTTTGCTCCCGTATACGACCTATCATCATATTCAAACCTCCTTTGACGGCCGTCATTTTATCATCTTTCTTCTCTTTATGTCAACCATCTGCATACATAAAGAGAATTATAACAACAAACTCACGAAATCTAACGCCTTAAATCGCTTTATCTATGAAATAATGCAGATAGAAGCTACATATGACGGCACTCCAGCAAAAGAAACACCGCATAAAGCAACTTAAGCGGCTTTCGGGCTAACGTCACAAGACCTTATGCAAAGGTCTGACCGCAAACATACTCAGGCCCGAGCGTTGGACACTCCGACAAACGCCCCTTCTCCAGCCACTCGATCACGCCCTTGGCAATGGTGTGCCCATGCGCACGAGGATCCATCACCATCATCGTAAGGTCTTTGGCGTATGCCGGCTCATCCCCTCGGTTCGCCCAAGTCACGACTTTGACCGCTTCAGGAA
>R26__coassemble_1132_pt1 | contig 13926 bp, 11 predicted proteins | sample R26__metabat2_high_PE_030 | metagenome-assembled genome bin R26
TGCTCACGATCCTGGTCAAGTCTGAAAACTGAAGATCGAACACTGAAGACTGAAGATTCCCCCTTGCGCGGCGAATGGCAAGATGATATACTATACGAAATTTTCGGTGCTCCAAAGGCCGATAATTACGAAAGTGAGGTGAAAAAGGCATGGCGATCCAGCTTAAGCTGAAAAAGGGTGAAACCGTCGAACGCGGTCTCAAGCGCTTGAAGAAGATCCTCGACAAGGAGGGCATCATCAAGACGCTGCGTGATCAGCGCTACTTCGAGAAGCCCTGCGTGAAGGCGCGCAAGAAATCCGCGCGCGCGCGCATCCGGGCCCGTTCCCGCCGTCGTTCGCAGGAATTCTGATTCCCGGTAGGCTTACATGCCTGAACGAAACGCCCCGTCGAGTTGTCGACGGGGCGTTTTTCATATGGGCGCGATAGGCGCGTCTCGCGCCTGGAGGGCGTCAGAAGACGCGGACGGCGTCCTTGACCTGCTGTTCGCGGCGCGAATGGGCGGCCTTGCGGGCTTCCTTGCGGAGCTCTTCCTGTTCCTGGTCCGCGAGCTGGACGACGGTGTCGTCCCAGGCCGCGATGACGGTCTGGTAGTCCTGGGAGGCCCCCGCGAGGCAGACGGTCACCGTGCGGTCGGGCGCGACGTCGAACGCGTAGTACGGACGGCGGAAGCTGATGAGCCGTGCCCAGGTGCCGTAGCGCTGCTCGAGGGCTTCGAGCAGATAGTGGCGGCGCCAGCTGCCGCCGGGTTCGACCGCGTTCTTCGCGCAGGCGCACACCTTGGCGACCTTGTGGGTCTTGGGAGTGACGTAGGCATAGTAGTCGTCGAAGCCTGCGAGGGGCTTCTTCGGCTTGAAGGCGACGCGCAGGAGGGAGGGTTCGCCCGCTTCGCGGACGGTGTTCGTGTCGCTGAGGGCGGTGCCGAACTTGAGGCCCATGAAGGCGTCGGTCTCGATGGGCTTGTCGGCCTCGGCGGCGTCGGTCTTCGAGGCGGGGAGCTTCCAGCCCGTGTCGCCGACGTTGTAGCTCTGGGTGTATTCGCTCGTGGAGGTCTCGAGCACGTTGCCGGTCGAGTCCATGTTCGTGCGCGTCTCGCGGCGGCGCTCGGTGACGAGGTTGCCGTTCGTGGTGACGGAGCTTTCGACGAAGGTGCGCGAGATGGCGCCGTTCTCGTTGGTCGTGACGGAGCTTTCGGCCGTCTTCGTCGACATGTCCTTCTTCTCGCCCGCGTGGACGGGGCCGCAGCCGACGAGCAGGGTCAGCGTGGCGGCGAGCGCGCAGGTTCCGATTTCTGTTGTGTTCATGTTGGTTGTCCTTTCCTGAAGATGGGTCCGCGGAGGGCGGGCACGGCGCAAAGTATAGACGAAGAAGATTAGCGGCATGTTAGGAATATGGTATAATGTTCGTCAATTGACAAGGAATCCCAGAACATGAAGCTCAACTACCTCGACATTCTCGTCATTGCGCTCTTCTTCACGATACTGCTCGCGATTCCGGCCATCGCCGCGTGGCGGACGCGGGCCGGGGGCAAGGACGAGTACTTCCGCTCGGCCAGTTCGATGCCGTGGTGGCTCGTCGGAATCTCGATGGTCGCCGCGACGACCTCGACCAACTCGGCGAACCTCTTCACCGAGATCATCCGCAGGGATGGCCTGAGCGGCAACTGGGTGTGGTGGGCGTTCCTGCTCACGGGCGTGCTCACGGTCTTCGTCTACGCGAAGCTCTGGCATCGGTCGGGGGCGACGACCGACATCGCGTTCTACGAGCTGCGCTACTCGGGGAGGCCCGCGGCGTTCCTGCGCGGCTTCCGCGCGCTCTATCTCGGTGTCATCTACAACCTCGTCGTGATGGCGACGGTCCTCCTGGGGGCGATCAAGATCGGGGTCGTGATGTTCGGGGTCTCGGCGACGACGATTCTCGTCGTCACCGCGGTCGCCTCGCTCGTCTATTCGTGCCTGAGCGGCATCCGCGGCACCATCTACACGGACTTCTTCCAGTTCGCGGTCGTGATGCTCGGGGCGTTCGCGGTGATGTACTACGGCGTCAACCATCCCGCGGTCGGCGGCTGGCAGGCGCTCTTCTCGAATCCGGCGGTGGTGTCGAAGACGTCGTTCCTGCCGGACGTCTCGAAGACCGACGCGCTGATCGCGGTGTTCGTGATTCCGGTCGCGGTACAGTGGTGGAACGTCTGGTACTCCGGTTCGGAGCCCGGCGGCGGGGGGTACATCGTGCAGCGGATGCTCACGGCGAAGAGCCCGAACCACGCGCTGGGTGGGACGCTCTTCTTCAACCTCGTCAACTACGCGTTGCGTCCGTGGCCGTGGTACATCGTCGGTTTCGCGTCCATCCTCGTCTTCCCCGACCTTAAGGCGATCCAGGCGGCCTTCCCGGGGGTCGACCCGGCGCTGGTGGGGCACGACATGGCGTATCCGGCGATGATCCAGTGCGTGCCGAACGGCTGGGTGGGGGTCGTCGCCGCGTCGCTGATGGGGGCGCTGTTTTCGACGATCGCCGCGCACCTGTCGATGGGTGCGAACTACGTGTCGAACGACATCTGGAAGCGGTTCGTCCACAAGGACGCGGACGGGAAGGAGCTCATCCTCGTCGCGCGCGTCACCTCCGTCGTGCTCATGATCGTCGGCTGCGTGCTGGCGCCGCTCTTCGAGAGCGCGAAGTCCGGCTTCGACCTGATGGTGCAGATCGGCGCGGGCACGGGCATCATCTTCCTCCTGCGCTGGTTCTGGATGCGCATCAACGCGTGGACGGAGATCGTGGCGATGCTCGTCTCGTTCCTCGCGGCGGTCTTCTTCCAGCTCGTGTGGCCTCGCATGTCGTCCACGCCGCTTCTCTTCTGGGAGAAGCTGCTCTGGACGATCGCGGTCACGACGGTCGCCTGGCTCGCGGCGACGTTCCTGACGGCACCCGAGAAGCCGGAGGTGATCGAGCGGTTCCGTGCGCTCGTCCGCGCGAAGGGCCGCGACGTCGGCAGGGGGTTGCTCGTCGCCTTCCTCGTCTCCGTCGGCATCTATGCCGCGATGTGGCTCGTCGCCGCGGGGTTGCTGGGATGAATTTGTGGTATAATAGGGACGCCTTTTTTCAGATCAAGGAGAACAACATGACATTCACGCGTAGAGACTTCCTGGGCGCGACGGCCTTCACCGGCGCCTCATTCTTCATCGGTGGCTGCTGCTCCACAAGCGCACCGCGTCGGATCGCGGCGGGCGCCAAGGTCAACGTCGGCGTCATCGGCTGCGGCCTCATCGCGAAGACGACGAACGTGCCCGGTTTCCTGAAGGACGATCGCTGCCGCATCACGAAGATCTGCGACATGGTCGAGATCGCGCCGGAGTACTTCTACGGCGGCCGCGGCTCGGGCTTCGGGAGCGAGGGGTTCGCGAAGGCGGACGGCAGCTTCCGCCGCGACGTGTGCGGCTGGCGCGTGATCAAGTCGATGGTCGACAAGAAATACGGCGACACCGACTGCCGCGTCGTCTCCGACTGGCGCGAAATCGTCAACGACCCGACGATCGACGCGGTGTGCATCTGCACGCCCGACCACTGGCACGCGATCATGTCCATCGCCGCGATGAAGGCCGGCAAGCACGTCTTCTGCCAGAAGCCGATGTCGCTCTCCATCGCCGAGGGCAAGGCGATGGTGAAGGTCGCGAAGGAGACGGGCGTGACGTTCCAGGTCGGCAACCAGGGCGCGACCAACCCGGCGTTCCGCCTCGCCGAGGAGATCGCGCTGAATGGCTACGCGGGCAAGATCAAGAGCTGCACGATCTGCATCCCGGCGTGTGACCACTGGGAGGGTCACGGTCGTTCGACGGAGCGCAAGCCTCTGCCGAGCTACTTCACGAAGGAGGGGTGGGACATGTGGCAGGGTCCGGCCCTTCACTGGGAGAACGACGCCTACATCCCGTCGATCCACGAGCCGACCTGCTGGCGTTTCAACAACCGCTACGGCGGTGGCATGATCCCCGACTTCGGCGCGCACGAGTTCGACGAGCTTCAGCGCGGCCTCGGCATGCAGTTCTCGGGGCCGGTCGCGGTCGAGAACATGGAGAGCGACTACGCGACGGGCACGGACCGCGACGTCTTCACCTGGCCGGGCGAGTTCAAGTTCGACTTCGTCTACGCGAACGGCATCCGCTGCCACGTGCGCAAGATCGACGTGAAGGCCGGCTGGCCGCGCCAGACGATCTTCCACTGCGAGAAGGGCGACGTGGGCAGCTACGCCTACAAGGGCAAGGTGCCCGACTGCCTGAAGAACTTCAAGGAGAGCGACCTCACGGACAAGGACATCAAGCTCTACAAGCCCCGCGACGGCCACGACGGCTCGGAGAACCACGAGAGCGACTTCCTCGACGGCGTCATCCTCGGCACGCCGAACGTCGCCTCCACCTGCGAGATGGGCCACCGCACGATCACGCTCGCGCACATCGCGAACATCTGCGCGCGCCTGAAGGTCAGCTCGCTCAGGTGGGACCCGAAGGCTGAGCTCTTCACGGGCGCCCACGCCGACGAGGCGAACCGCTACCTCGTGGTGCAGTACCACAACGGCTGGAAGCTCGGCGAGGCGTAAGACTTCGCACGGATGGAAACGACAATTCAGGAAGGATAGGACGGAAGATGGACAGTGACAAGCCCCTCGTGGGCATCGTGATGGGCAGTGACAGCGACTGGCCGCTTGTGCAGAAGGCCTGCGACACGCTCGACTCGTTCAGCGTGCCCTACGAGACGCGCGTGATCAGCGCGCACCGCACGCCCGAGCTCGCAATCGAATATTCGCGCACGGCGGAGGGCCGCGGGCTCAAGGTCGTGATCGCGGCGGCCGGCGGCGCGGCGCACCTCGGCGGCGTGCTTGCGGCTGGAACCGTGCTGCCCGTGATCGGCATCCCCGTGGCGGGTGGCGCCCTGAACGGTCTCGACGCCCTCTACGCGACGGTTCAGATGCCCTCGGGCGTGCCCGTGGCGACGGTCGCCTGCGGCAGCGCGGGCCCGACGAACGCGGCACTCCTCGCCGTGCAGATTCTCGGCACGGCGGACGCGGCGCTGCGCGAGAAGTTCCGCGCCCACAAGGCCGCGCTCGCGGCCAAGGTCGAGAAGGCGAACGCGAAGATCCACGCATGAAGCTGCGGGTGCTCGCCAGCGGCTCGAAGGGGAACTGCCTCGTGGTCCAGGGCGGCGGCCAGACGCTGCTCGTGGACTGCGGGCTTTCCTGCCGCGAACTCACGAGGCGCATGATGGCGTGCGGGCTCGACCCCGACGCCGTCGACGGCGTCCTCTTCACACACGACCACAGCGACCACTGCTCGGGAATTGCCACGTTCCACAAGCGGCATCCGGGGGCGGCGCTGTACGCGAACGGCAACACGGCGGACGCCATCGCGTCCGTGACCGGCGTCGAGGACGGCTGGTGCGTCTTCGAGACGGCGGAGCCGTTCAGGGTGGGGGGCCTCTCGGTGACCTCGTTCTCTGTGCCGCACGACGCGGCGGACCCCGTCGGCTTCCTCGTCGACGACGGAACGTCGCGCCTCTTCGCGGGGACGGACATGGGCGTGGTGACGCTGCCCGCGAAGGAGGCGCTCGGACGCGCGACCTGCGCCGTGCTCGAGTCGAACCACGACGCTGGGCTGCTTGCGCGCTCGGAGCGTCCGCCGTCGCTCAAGCAGCGCATTGCGGGGCGGAGCGGTCACCTCTCGAACGACCAGGCGGCGGATGTGGTCCGCGAGGTCAACCCGCCGAATCTGCGCCACCTCTTCCTCGCGCACCTCTCCGGCGAGTGCAATGCCGACTACCTGGCGCTCGAGTGCATGGAGCGCGTGCTGAAGGACCTCGGCCGCGCCGACGTCGCGCTGGCCGTGCTCGCCCAGGACGAACCGGGCGAACTCTGCGAATTCTAAAGGACGAAACGATGGATGAACAGGTGAACGAACGGGCGGCGGCGCGTGCCGCGATCTTCGAGGAGCTCTTCACGCGGTATCCCGCGCTGGAGGCGTGTCGGGACGACGTGGCGGCTGCGTATGCGACGCTGTTCGCGTGCTGTCGGGTGGGGGGCACGGTCTTCACGTGCGGGAACGGCGGTAGTGCGAGCGACAGCGAGCACATCGTGGGCGAGCTGCTGAAGAAGTTCAAGAAGCACCGTGACATTCCGGCGGAGCTGAAGGCGAAGCTGCTCGCGGCGGGTCCGGAGGGGAAACGCCTCGCGGAAAAGCTGGAGGGGTCCCTCAGCGCCGTCTCGCTCGTCTCGATGACGGGCATTCTCACGGCGTTCGCGAACGACGTGGGGTGGGACGAGGCGTTCGCCCAGCAGCTGCTGGGGCTGGCGCGTCCGGGCGACGTGCTGCTCGCGCTCTCGACCTCCGGGAACTCCCGGAACTGCGTGGAGGCGGCCGTGCGCGCGCGCGCGCTCGGGGTGAAGACGATCGGCCTCACCGGGGCGGGGGGCGGACGCTTCCGCGACGTCTGCGACGTGACGGTGCGCGTGCCCGCGACCGAGACCTATCAGATCCAGGAGTTCCATCTGCCGGTCTACCACGCGCTCTGCGCGATGCTCGAGGCGGAGCTCTTCTGACGGTAACTTCCCCGAAAAGGCGATTTTTGATATACTAATTGACCAAGGAGAACCAGGAACGATGAAGATCACAACACTGACGGGGTCGCTGTTCGCGCTGTGCGCGGGTGCGGCCGTGGTGGCGGGCTGCCTGTCGGGCGGAACCTGCTGCAAGGCGCCGAAGGGCGTGCGTACGGCGGCGCTGGATGCGTCCGCGTGGACGAAGAGCACGTGGCTGTCGGCTGCGGACGCGAAGGTCGCGGGCGACGTGGAGAAGAAGCACCAGCGCGCGGCGGACGGCTCGAGCTGGTTCGTCGGCGAGGTCGCCAACGAGGGCGATGTCGTCTCCGCGAAGTGGATGACGTCGGGTCTCGGCGTCTACGAGGTCTACGTGAACGGCCAGCGGGTTGGATGCGACGCGCTCAAGCCCGGGTTTACGCATGTGCTCAAGACGCGCCGTAGCTTCACGTACGACGTGACGCCGCTCCTGAAGACCGCGAAGGACGAGACGAACGTCCTTGCCGCGCAGGTCTCCGCCGGCTGGTGGCGCGACAAGATCGTGAACTTCGCGGGCCAGAAGAGCGCGTTCCGCGGCGTTCTCGAGTTGACGTACGCCGACGGTTCCAAGAAGCTCTACGGCACCTGCCCGAAGACCTGGAAGGCCGGCGTCGCGGGCAAGGTGAAGCACGCGGGCATCTTCGACGGCGAAGAATATGACGCGCGCGAGGCGTGCCCGGCAATGGGCTGCGACGCGTTCAAGCCGGCCGAGGCCAACACGGAGTTCAAGGGCGAGATCCTTCCCTCCGAGGGCGGCGAGATCTGCCGCCGCTGCGACCTCGCGCTCAAGCCCGTCGAGGCGTACATCTGGCAGGGTGTGACGGGCGCGAACGACAAGCAGGGCAAGGAGAAGGTGTTCGGCCAGGTCGTGAAGACGCGCACGTTCGCCCCCGGCGAGAAGCTTGCCGTGGCGCCGGGCGAGACGCTCGTCGTCGACTTCGGGCAGAACGCCGCCGCGGTGCCGCGCTTCGTGATGCGCGCGGCGCGTGACACGGTGCTCACCTGCCTGCCGGGTGAGATGCTGAACGACAACAACGGCGAACGCGCGCGCGGCAACGACGGCCCCGGCGGTTCGCTCTACCGCGAGAATCTCCGCATGCCGGCGGACGGCATGCGCCTCGTCTACACGTTCGCGGGCGAGGAGACCGAGACCTACATGCCGCTCTTCACGTTCTTCGGCTATCGCTTCATCTCCGTCACGGCGACGGCGCCGGTCGAGATCGACTGCGTCAAGAGCGTGCCCGTGACCTCCATCACGAAGTGCATGGAGCGCGGCCGGATCGAGACGGGCGACCCCGCGGTCAACAAGCTCATCTCGAATGTCTACTGGGGCCAGCTCTCCAACTACCTGAGCGTCTCCACCGACTGCCCGCAGCGCAACGAGCGCCTGGGCTGGACGGCCGACACGCAGGTCTTCTGCGAGGCGGGCTCGTTCAACGCCGACACGTCGAGCTTCTTCCACAAGTGGATGCGCGACATGCGCGACAGCCAGGATCCGCGCGGCGGCTTCCCGGGCGTGGCGCCGAACGCGCAGTACGGCAACCAGACGATGCGCCTTGGCTGGTCCGACGCCGGCGTCATCGTGCCCTACACGATCTGGCGCCAGTTCGGCGACCGCGCGATCGTGGACGAGAACTGGGCCGCGATGGAGAAGTGCCTCGCCCGCCAGGCCGAGACGCAGTACCGCACCGACAACCTGCCGGAGTGCTGCAACTACCAGTGGAACGACTGGCTCTCGCTCACCAAGTACGAGAGCTGCGCCTACAAGCCCGAGCTCTCCGCCTTCCAGAAGGGCAAGGTCACGCCCGAGGCGAAGCAGTACTGGAACTATCTCGGCGGATGCTACTGGGTGCTCGACTCCCAGCTGATGCTGTGGATGGCGAAGGGAACCGGCCGCGCGGAGGCCGCAGCGAAGTACGAGAAGATGGTCGCCACAGCGAAGGCCTACATGAAGAAGGAGTTCTTCTCGACGCCGGACGGCCTCGTGCTGCCGATCTTCCGCGACATGCAGACGCCCGCGCTCTTCGCGCTCAAGCTCGGCCTCGTCGAGGGTGACGCGAAGGCGAAGACGATCGAGGGCCTCAAGGCCAGCATCCAGGCGAACAACGGTCGTCTCCACACGGGCTTCCTCGGCACCTCGATCGCGATGGACGTCCTGACCGAGAATGGACTGAGCGACCTCGCCTACGAGATCCTGCTCGGCCACGACTTCCCGGGCTGGCTCTACTCCGTGGACCAGGGCGCAACGACGATCTGGGAGCGCTGGAACAGCTACGTGAAGGAGACGGGCTTCGGTCCGGTCGGCATGAACTCCTTCAACCACTACGCGTACGGCTGCGTGCTCGGCTGGCTCTACAAGAGCGCCGCCGGCATCGCCTCCTGCCCGCGCGATCCGGGCTTCAAGCGCCTCGTCATGAAGCCGCAGCCGTGCAAGCGCCTCGGTTCCGTGAAGGCCGAGTACGACACGCCCGCGGGCCTCGTGAAGAGCGCCTGGTGCTACAAGGGCGACACGTGGGTCTGGGACTTCACGGTGCCCGCCGGCGCGACGGCCTACGTCACGCTCCCGGGCGAGACGGCCGAAAGGGTCTACAAGCCCGGTACCTACCACGTCGAGAAGTGATTCGATGAAGACCGGAATCATCCTGCTGGCGATGGCCGTCGCGGGGAGCGCCCTGGCGGCGCCCCCGTCGCGGACCGTCGCGGGCGCGTCCACGGGTGGCAACTCGCCGTATGCGACGGACGCCTACCCGGGCTTCGACGGCCTCGACGACGTCAAGCGTCCCGAGCGCCGCGAGAAGAGCTGGTGGTTCGGCGTGAAGCGCGACACCCCCGCCGCGCAGTACGCCTACGCGAAGGAGCTCGAGGCCGAGGGCGACTTCAAGGGCGCCGCCAAGGCATGCGACGCGCTCGTGCGCGAATGGCCGGTCTCGGTCGAGGCGCCGCAGGCGCAGCTCCGCTTCGTGAAGCTGCTCGCGGTGCAGCTCGAGGACTACGAGGAGGCATTCGAGCAGCTCGAGTACCTGCTCGACTTCTACCCGCAGGACTGCCCCTATCTTGAGCTCGTCGAGTACGGCTACAAGCTCGTCAACACGATGATCGAGAAGAAGAAGACCTGGTTCGGGTTCTCCTTCCTCTCCAACCGCGTCGTGCGCCAGCACTACGAGTCGATCGTGCGCCGCGCGCCCGGTGCGTCGTATGTGCCCGAGGTGATGCTGCGCATCGCCGACCTGCGCGAGCAGGACCAGCAGTACGAGGAGTCCGTGAAGGTCTACGGAACGCTGCAGAACAAGTTCCCCCTCGTCGACGAGGCCCGCCGCGCGGCGTACCTCGAGGCGAAGGCGCGCATGTGGCTGTGCCGCCGCCTTGCGTACAACATCCCGCGCTGCCGCGACACCGAGAGCTACCTGAAGCTCGTGATCGAGCGCCGTCCCGACCTCGAGCAGATCGACGAACTGAAGGACTGGCTCGCCGAACTGGGCAAGTACCTGGCCGAGGACGCGTACCGCGCCGCGAAGTTCTACGACTCGAAGCAGCGCACGCGCCACGCCGCGCGCACGTCGTGGGAGCGCTACCTGCTCGCCTATCCCGAATCCCCGCGCGCGGAGGAGGTGCGTGCCCGCATCGCCGAGCTCGCCGATCCCGTCCCCGCGCCGGCGCAGGAGCCCGCTTCGGACAACAAGTGAAAGGACGAACCATGAAGCTGCGTCTCGCTCATCTCTCCCTCGCCGCCCTGCTGCTCGCGGCCGGCTGCGCGGGCATTCCCGAATACCGCTGGACGTCCCGCGTGCCGGACGAGCTCCGCACGGTCGCCGTGCCGGTGTTCCAGAACAAGACGGACGCGGCCGAGCTCGGGCCCATCATCACCCAGTACACCCTGCGCGAGTTCCAGCGCGAGGGGACCTTCTCCATCCGCCGCTCCGGCGACTCCGCCCTCGAGGTGCAGGGCGTGGTCGTCAAGGCCGAGCGCCGTCCGCTCTCCTTCGCGCGCGGCTACGGCATGCGCGCCGACGAGTACCGCTACTACGTGACGGTCGAGGTTGCGCTCGTGAACAAGGACAGCGGAAAGGTTCTGCTCGAGGGCCGCACGTACACGGGCGAGACGACGTTCATGGTGCAGGGCGACCTGCTGACGGGCCAGCGCAACGCGGCGCAGCGCATCGCCGCGGACATCTCGCGCCAGATCGCGGACGACGTCCTGAGCTATCCTTACAACAGGCAGTAGCCGGCGGACGGAACTCGCGTGGCGACCGAAGAGGACATGCTGATCGCGCTGCAGCGGGGGCTCCCGCTGTGCGCGCGTCCCTTTGAGGAACTTGCGTGCGATCTCGGCTGCGAAGAGGCCGATCTGCTCGCGTGCCTGGCGCGTGGCCGCGCGGACGGAACGGTCCGCCGCTTTGGCGCCGTCTTCGACACGCGCCGCCTCGGCTACCGGTCCGCGCTCTGCGCGGCGGCGATTCCGCTCGACGAGCTCGACGCCGTCGCCGCGCGCCTGACCCCCCTCGCGGGCGTCACGCACTGCTACCTCCGCGAACCCGTTCCTCCCCAACATCCAAAACCCAACGCCCAACACCCAACCCCCAACCTCTGGTTCACCCTGAGCTACCCCGCGGACATCTTCCCGGCTATGGCGGACGAGGTGGCGGCGCGGCTGCGTCCGCACACGCTCCACGTGCTGCCGGCGATGCGGCGCTACAAGGTGGACGTCGTGTTCGGCGCGGCGACGCGTGCACGCGAGGAGGGCGTTGACGACGACCTCCCCGCCCTGACGGCGCGCGACCGCGCGGTGATCGGGGCGCTGCAGGGCGACACCGAGGCGCGGGCGGACTACTTCGCCGCGCTGGCCGAGCGCCTTGGCATGAAGGAGTGGGACCTGCTCTCGACGCTGGAGCTCTGGCGTCGGAACGGGCGCCTCAAGCGCATCGGCCTGCTGCTCAATCACCGCACGGCAGGCTGGACGGCGAACGGCATGTGCTGCTGGCGCGTAGTGGGCGACACGACCGAGGCGGGGCGGGCGCTCGCGGCTTGCGGCGAGGTGACGCACTGCTACGAGCGGCCGCAGGCGCCGAACTTCCCCTACAACCTCTTCGCGATGGTGCACGCGCGGTCCGTCGACGACGCGCAGGCGCAGTTCCGCGCGCTCGACGCGTGCCTGGCCGTCCACGCGCCTGAGGCGTGCACGATGCTCCTCTCGACGCGCGAGTACAAGAAGACGTCCATGACGTTCTTCGCGAGATCCTGACGACGGCGTCGTGTCGGGAAGTCGGCTGACGAGGTCTGGCGGAGCTCGTTTGCGTCATCTCCCATCGCGGAGCTGATGGTTCGCATCCAACCGTAAATTCTCCGGATGGAACACGGGAGGGCGGGGATGTGGTATAATGGACGCATGAAAAAACTGACAGTATTTCTCGTCTTGGCGGCAGCAACGGTGTTCGGCCGCACGCTTGACGTCACGGCTCTTGGCGCGAAACCCGACGGCACGACCGACTGTACGGCGGCAATCCAGAAGGCGATCGACGACTGTTCCGCCGCGGGCGGCGGACAGGTGCTCGTGCCGGGCGGCGGCGTGTACAAGACCTACACGCTGAAGCTGAAGAACAACGTCGATCTGCACATCGACCGCGGCGCGACGCTCAAGTCGGGCGAGAATCCGTACAAGTTCCCCGAGTTCGAGCCGAACGACGTCTGGAACGTCGAGCGTTCGCCCCGCTTCAACAAGCGCGCGATGTTCTACACCTGCGGGCAGACGAACGTCGCCATCACGGGCGCGGGCACGATCGACGGCAACGCCGAGGCCTACCACCACCGCGAGAACGGCAGGTGGCAGCGCAACAGCCACACGAACATCTGCGGACGCTGCGTCTTCTTCGTCGGCTGCCGCGACGTGCGGTTCGACGACGTGCTCGTCTACCACCCCTGCGGCTGGTCGACCTGGTTCTTCGACTGCGACCTCGTGCAGGTGAAGGGCGTGCGCGTCGAGTGCCACCGGGAGTACCCGAACGGGGACGGTCTCCACTTCGGCGGCTGCCGCGACGTGACGGTGAGCGACTGCGTGATCGACGCGCAGGACGACGCGCTCATCGTGCGCACGCACCAGGAGCAGATGAAGAAGGTACGCGCGTGCGAGCGGATGGCGTTCGCGAATTGCGTGCTGCGGTCCAACCAGAGCGCAATCCGCATCGGGTGGACCGAGGATGGCCCGATCCGCGACGTGAGCTTCGACAACATCGTCTGCCCCTACTCGCGCCTCGGCGTGCAGTTCTTCCTGCCGCCGCTCCCGGACGCGCCGAGGGAGTACATGGACCCGCCGCGCGGACGCGGACTCGTCCCGCCGCCGAAGAGCTCCATCGTGCCGTTCTCCGTCGAGAACATGCGCTTCTCGAACATGTCGATCAACAGCTTCCACGCGCCGTTCTACATCGCGATCGCGAACACGGAAAACGTGGACTTCATCAAGGACGTCAGCTTCTCGCACTGCCGCTTCCGCGCGCAGCGTCCGCCCGTCGTCGCGTGCCGTCCCGAGGACAACGTGCGCGATTGGCGCTTCAGCGACGTCGTCTTCGAGATCGCGAAGCCGCGCGGCGCCACGGGCCGCGGCACGGGCGTGTGGGGCACGACCGACGGCATCGCCTGGTTCGAGAACGTGCGGAACGTGACGATGGACAACGTGCGGTGGGACTACTTCCCCGACGCGCGTCCCGAGTGGTACGTGACGCTCGAGCAGGTCGGCAACGGGCAAGATGCCCGTTGTCCCAGTGGTGCGCAGGGTGGCGGTTCCAGTCGCCCGGTGCGCCTCGAGGGCGCGCGCCAGCAGGTGCGCGAGGAGAAGGGACCGACGGGCAACCGCCTCTTTGTCTGCGATTCGCTCACGGACGGCTGTAGCTCCTGGAAGGTGCAGGTGACGATCGAGGAGGGCGCCGCGCCCGGCGGGAAGACCTACCGCGGGAAGATCGTGAACAGCGACCCCGGCATCCGCGTGACAGCGTTCGAGGGCCCCTACTTCGACCGTCTGCGGCTCGATCCGCAGGACGCCGCGCTCTACTTCGCGGGCGGACTCGGCAAGCGCGTGAAGAACTTCCCGGCGGTGGGCGCGAAGGGCGTGACACCGATCGCCGCGGCCGCCAAGGGCAAGTCCTCCTGGGCGCGGGGCGAGTGGTTCGCGCTGCCTGACGGACGCTACACCTTCGACACGGGCATGCATCCCGGCGCGACCGGCATCACCATGCCCTGGGCCGCGCTCGACACCGGCTGGGGCACCTGGTACGTCGGCGCGCACGATCCCGTCGCGCAGCCGAAGCGCCTGCGCTTCGGCTGGACG